>Ga0180433_10005681_pt1 | contig 16712 bp, 13 predicted proteins | sample SS_ome_8_FD_132980 | JGI IMG/M metagenome (GOLD analysis project Ga0180433, IMG submission 132980) | Hypersaline lake sediment archaeal communities from the Salton Sea, California, USA - SS_1_D_1 metaG | ecosystem: Environmental > Aquatic > Non-marine Saline and Alkaline > Hypersaline >... | reverse complement strand
ATACAAAATGAATGGCTTTAGCCTTCGTCACGGATAATGATTTGTTTGCACTGGTAAGCCTTCTAATGCAAGATTGCTTTAGTAATGATAGGAGACCTTCATACAGAACGGGCATAAATGCTAAGTCAAAAGGTCCGGATATCCAGCGCTGGAGAGTAGCCCCACCCAAGCCTTTGGTATAGTGGGCATATCACAAAAAAACAAAAACCTTTGATAAGAACAATACCTCAGGCTTTAAAAGGCGGAGTAGATTTGCATATCGCACCAGCCACCAGAATTTATGAAGTGAAGATAAATTCCATGCCTTGTCTAAGGCAAAATCAGCTTTACTTAATTGCGGTACAAATAGGGATAGCAAAAGGTGGAGAAATATTTATTTTTTCATATCCTTATATGATCCAGTCTTTGTATTTTTGGAGATATTCTTTACCGCTTTTGATATTTAATCTTTTTAATCTCTCGGCCTCTGAGGCATTACCCTCAATAATTGCTCTTAAGACTTGTCGCTGTTCTTCCGCAGAGCTCTTCATGCGCCCAGGTAGAATCGCTATCCTTCGCTGAACGATAAGTATTATCGCAAATAGATTATTTGTAAGATCAGAAAGTTCTTTATTTTTAGCGGCATCAAAAATCTTGTTACGGAATTTAATGCTTAATTCCAAATGTTTCTCAAATTGATAGTTCTTGATGATGTCGTCCCATGATTCATTAATTTCTTTCTCCAAATCTGCCCAGTCTTCAGGTGAAGAGTTTTCCGTAGCTAATCGAACAGCTAATCCCTCTAGGACTTCTCTGATATCCATAATCTCTAGGAGGTTTTCCAAATTAACTTCTCGGACTACATAACCTTTATAAGGCTCCTTTTTGATAAGTTTTTGAGTCTCCAAATGAACAAAAACCTCTGCCAGCATTGACCGACTTACGGCATATTCATTAGCGAGATCACTTACCACTAATTTAGAACCAGGCCTATAATACCCATCAATAATTCGGTCTCTAATGCTACAAAGAATTTGGTCTTGATTTTTTTTTTTAATCTTTGTTTTCTTTGCAAGCATAAATCATCCTTCCAGGCTAAAAGATTTTTAATCTATAAAACTTAAAAGCTATATCCTTTGCTATCCATTTTATTTTCTAGGTAGCAATAGCACGCATTTTTTGGTTAGGCAAAATATTTTGACTATTTTTTAGTCTAAGAAATTGAATATGTCAATTTTTATATTCCAACAGTCGGATATAGCTAATAAAAAAGTGCCTAACACCTCATAATTAAATAATGTCTTGCTACTTGGATTTAGAGCAGATTTAGAGCAATCAACAGTAACATTAACCTATACCCCGGACCCCCCATTTAAAATATTTAAACCTGTACCTTCGCAAACGTCGTCTCCCTGCCTGATCTTAATTCGTTTACCCCTGAACCGGGACCCATTTAATACGACTTCATCACCTACAACAGATTTATGCTTAGGCATTTGCCGAATCGTTTTTTGCAAGAAACAAATAATGGTTAGCCCTATTTTTATTTAAATCCTTTAAGGAAGGAATTGTTTTACCCGCTAACCATACCAAAATAGTTGGGCAAAAGCCTGAGTTTTGGTACTAAAACCCTTTTAAATTTCGTTTATTTCTTGCAGGTGCAAGAAAGCAGGCTAATTTTTTAGAACTGCCTTATGGAGGCCTAAAGTACAGCACTAAAAAAATATTTATTTTTTTGTTGACAATATTTACAAAACTATTTTAACATTTATTTATGAAATAAGTTAAAAAACTATTTTATAAAATAGCTGTAAACAAAAATGTTACTCAGCTTATAGCCTAAGGTTAGATTTAACAAATTCCTTGGAGGATGTTAGCTACGAAAATCAATTAAAAACATTTAAAAATAACAAGAGGATTAATTGATTATGGGCATGACAATTTCACAAAAGATATTGGCTCGAAAAGCGAATCTATCAGTAGTAAAAAGTGGAGACATTGCTTGGTTTAAACTTGACCTTATTCTGGGCAATGACATCAGTGGATCTATGGCAATTAAGGAATTGAAGAAAATTGGTATGCCGCCGATCAAAGCGGCTAAAAAAATAGCTTTGGTTCCCGATCACTTCACCCCAAACAAAGATATAGAAGCGGCTGAGAATTGCAAAATTGTAAAAGATTTTGCAAAGAACATGGGTGTAAAACATTATTTTAAAGTAGGCGATGTTGGTATTGAGCATGTGCTTTTGCCGGAAATCGGGCTTGTGGTTCCTGGTATCATGATGGTTGGAGGTGATTCTCATACCACAACCCATGGAGCTTTAGGGGCTTTTGCAACGGGTGTTGGTCCAACAGACCTAGCAGCTGCTATGGCACTTGGAGAAACTTGGTTGCGTGTTCCTGAAACGTTTAGAATAACCTATAAGGGAGCATTAAGGGAATGGATAAGCGGAAAAGACCTAATACTCTATACCATAGGAAAAATTGGCACAGATGGTGCTTTAGGAAAGACCATCGAGTTTTCTGGGCCAACAATTAATGCGCTCAATATTGAAGATCGAATGACAATGGCTAATATGTCTGTAGAGGCAGGGGCTGTTAATGCGATTATGGAGCCTGATGATGTAGTTGAAGCATATTTGAAAGACCGTAGTGAAGAGAAGGGATTGTACCTATCGAGCGATCCGGATGCAAGTTATGAAGAGGAGCTTGAAATTGATGCTAGCCTTATTGACCCTCAAGTAGCTTGCCCTTTCTCTCCGGGCAACTCAGTGCCTATTCAAGACGTACAAAGGACAAGGCTCGATCAAGTATACATTGGCTCATGTACCAATGGCCGAATTGCTGACTTAAGGATAGCTGCAAAAATACTGCAAGGTCAAAAATCTCACCAAGAAGTTCGATTAATCATCAATCCGGCTACACCTGGCGTCTACAAACAGGCGCTAGCTGAAGGCCTCATAGAGGTTTTTTTGAACGCTGGTGCTACGATTATCCCATCAACCTGCGGTTTATGTTTTGGGGGACATTTAGGCGTTTTGGCCGAGGGGGAAGTTTGTTTATCAACCAGTCCACGCAACTATCGAGGGCGGCTTGGTCATCCGAACAGTCATGTTTATTTGTCGAGTCCGGCAGTAGCTGCAGCGTCTGCTATATGTGGGGAGATTACTCATCCTTCCTCTATTTGTGCATTACAAAAGGAGGCACTCCAATGATCTATAAAGGAAAAGTATGGTGTTTGGGAAATGATGTCGATACTGATATGATCATCTCGGGACAATATCTCAGTTCGAATGATGCAGAATTCCTTTCGACACATTGTTTTGAGGCAGTGGAACAGGGATGGATAAGCAAAATATCGCCGGGTGATATCATAGTAGCAGGGAAAAATTTTGGGTGTGGGTCATCGCGAGAGCATGCGCCAATTGCGATAAAGGCTTCTGGAATTTCGTGTATTTTGGCAGAAAGCTATGGAGCTATTTTCTTAAGAAACTCTATTAATATTGGTCTTCCAGCTATTGAACTCAAAGATGCAGGTAAAAAATTTAAGGAAGGAGATGCAGCAGAAATTGATATCAGCACAGGAAAGGCTCGAAATTTAACTGAAGGAAAGAATTATGACCTTTTACCAACAGCATCAATTTTTGTTGACATATTAGAGGCCGGTGGCTTGCTTAAGTATATCAAAAAAAAGGTTGATAAAAACAAATATATAGAGAACGATCAATATCTATGACTATGATCTGTAAAAATTCATTTGGTATTTTTATAAAAGGATTTATTTACAGCAGGCTTAAGTCTCACTAAAAAAATATTATAAAGGAGCGAGTACATGATAAAAGAAAAATCATCTGAACTGCGTGGCTTGTTAAAAGGCAATAAAATAATCGTGGCTCCTGGAGCCTTTGATGCTTTTTCAGCTAGGCTTATTGAGCAGGCTGGTTTCCCAGCAGTTTACATTTCAGGGGCGTGGGCGGCAAGTAGCAGACTGGGAGTTCCAGACATCGGGCTTGCAACAATGAGCGAGGTGCTTGATACGGCCAAAAATGTAGTTAGTGCAACAAATATCCCAGTAATTTGTGATGTTGATACGGGATACGGCAATGCCCTTAATGTCATGCGGACTGTTTATGAATTCGAAAGGGTTGGCGTGGCTGGAATTCAAATCGAAGACCAGATTACGTCCAAAAAAGCAGGCCATATAGAAGGGCAAAAGCTAATTAGAAAAGAAGAAATGGTCAAAAAAATAGAAGCAGCTAAATTTGCAAAAAGATCAAAAGACTTTATCCTTATCGCCCGCACGGATGCTATAGGAGTTAACGGTTTTGACGATGCTATGGATAGAGCTAGCGCATACTTTCAAGCGGGGGCAGATGTTCTTTTCATTGAAGCACCGAGGACAAAAGAAGAGATGAAGCGTATCACAGAAATTTTTAGACACGTCCCTGTAATGATCAATATCGTTGAAGGGGGAAGAACTCCTGTATTAAAAGTTGATGAGCTTGAGTCTTTGGGGTTTCGAATTGCTATTTTTCCAGCTTCAGCATGTAGCGCAGCTGTGAAGGCAATTCAAAGAGTTTTGAAAGAACTTAAAGAAAAAGGCTGCACAGATAGATTTGCTGAGAACATGCTTGGGCTTAGCGAAATGTTCGAAGTAGTGGGTTTATCATATTATCGTGACTTGGAAAGCAAATATGTGAATTTCTAACTCGCAGGTAAGATTATTATGATCGTGTCTTAGAGTCAAAAATTTAAAAGAGCTATATGGAAACAATCACATCAGTTTTAGGCTACATTCTTACATTATAACCACATTATAATCAAAGGGGAAAGCAGTATAATTCAGTAATATAAGAAGGCTTTTCGATTTAACGTTATGTATGTCGATAAGAAAATGTAACAGTTTATATTTCCCGCTTATGTTCTCTCCTTGATTTGTTTAATTGAGCCTGATTACTGGGCAACTAGATATGGGTAAAGCCTTGGTCTGGCTCGGTTTTTATGAGATACCTGATTAAATCTAGCTCAATGGAAGATGAGAGCTGAAATATTTTGATACTCTTGACGTAAAATAGAACCATCTTTTTTAGACGCTAATGTCTTATTTATTATACTGGAAGAAAATTAAAGCTTTAATCTCTTAAGCTATGGCTATTTTGTTTTTTTAGACAAAGGAGCAACAGAAGCGTCTTTATTTAAGGAAACTGGATATTAAAATCTAATACAAAATTTGAAATTATTATGAATTGTTTCCAAGAGATAAATCTGATTCAAACTGAAATCGAGCATACATTAAACAAATGCACTTATTGCGGCAGGTGCGTTGCTCGTTGTGATATTTTAGGTTTCCTCGACCTTAAAGAAAAAAAAGCATCAAAAATTGTAGAAAAAAAGCATCATTTTTTACAAACAGGAATACCGGATGAAGATATTAAAAAAATCATATTTTCGTGTTCAATGTGCGGTAAATGCAACTCAGTCTGCCCAGAGGGTTTATCTCCATACCTGGTAATGTTAGGCTTAAGAATAAAATGGAGAGAATGTACAGAGGGATTTCCATCTGTTATGAACAAAGTATTGCCTCAGAACAAATATAGCTATTACAAGCTCGTTGAAACCCTAACACTTAAAAAATCATATTTAACAGATGTAGATTTTATGCGTGCTGTTCCACTAACTCCCTCGACATCCAAACAGATATTATATTTAGGATGTCAACTTATGCCTCGTTCAGACATCCTCCTTACGTTGTTTGATGTTATGAAGTTAATTGGGTACGAAGATAAAATTTTGTCAGGGCCAGATCTCTGCTGTGGTTATTTAAACATGATGGCGGGAGATTTAAAGACTGCTAATAAAATGGTGAAGGATTTAATCAACGCCTTCCAGCGCACAGGAGCAGATGAGATCATATTTTGGTGCTCAGATTGCTATCGAAGGGCTAGAGAATATTTAGAGATAACAAATAGTGAGGAAGATTTCAAATTAACTACTCTCGTGGAATATTTGGCAGAGAATGTTGACAAATGGAAATTCAAAAATCCTATTAGAGACATAGTTACATATCACGACTCTTGCCCCCTCTGTTTTTATCAAATATATGATGCACCCAGAAAAATAATTGAATCTATACCTGGCTTGGAATTCCGCGAAATGAAGCACAATCGGGAAAGGGCAAAATGTTGCTCTGGTAATGCTTCACGGCTTATTCCTCAAGTTGCAGAAAAGCTTTGTGAACAAAGAGTTGTTGAGGCATTAAAAACAGGGGCGAAAAAACTAATTACTAGTTGCTACGGTTGTGAGAGGAGATTTGATAGCTTCATAGGGCAAAAATATGGGATCACATACCCCCATTTGATAATGCTAATCGCCCAAGGAAATGACATATATCATGACAATACCTGGGCAAAGCTTACCCGGACTAGAAATGTCGAATATATAATTGAAGCGTGCGCAGAGGAAATTGATCAAAGCCCTTTCGATGAGGAAGATATTCGACGAGAATTACCTCAATATCTTTAAAAAAAGCATAATCAAAAGGAATAATTTAGAAATTATCGATAGCATATTAATTGTTGCACCTAAATTCTTAATTAGTGAGGAGGCCGTGCCTGCTAGGAGACACTCAATATGGAAATTAAATAGAAAAACCTAAGGGCTCGATTGATAATAGTTATAACTGCAATCTTTTTGCTCCGTACTTATTCAAAGTAAATAATTTTGTATAAAAAGTAAAAAAATTTCTTTAGCTCGACTTGCCAGTTTTTAGTTTAATTCGAACGTTATGAGGTTTTGATAAACGATATATATTAATGGAGTGTGTATTTGACTCTGTAGAGAAGGGTCAAAGTCTGGAAGAAATCGTTAGCACATGTTCTATTATCTTTTTGAATTCTATTTTTATAACGTGAGATAGTAAAGGACCATGAAAAAAAAATACGCAGAGCAGTACGCAGAGTTTGTGGAAAATTTGGAGTTTGAAAGAATACCCACAGTTGTTGTCGAACATGCTAAAAAATTGTTTTTGGATACAATAGGGATTTGCATTGCCTCGACAAGACGAAATCATGCGCAAATCTTTCCAGAATTAGTTCTTGGATTTGGCGGAGCCAATGAAAGCACTGTAATTGGAACAACGCAAAAAGTCCCAGCGCCAAACGCTGCATTAGTAAACGGTACATTAGCCCATTTTCTTGACTACGATGATTCACACCTTAAGTCTGAAGCGCATATTAGTGCAGCTGTCGTCCCAACAGCATTAGCTATAGGCGAGAAAATAGAGGCTAGCGGACAGGACATTATTACTGCGGCAGTTGCTGGTTGGGAGTGCACTGCACGGATTGGAATGACCTTTCCTCTAAACTTTCACAACAGGGGTTTTCACTGTACGGGCATAGTAGACCCTTTTGGGGCTGCGATTGTAGCAAGCAAGTTAAAAAAATTGAGTCCCGATAAAATTTCATCAGCCCTAGGTATATGCGGAAGTCAAGCTGCCGCCTTGATGGAATGCCGAAATGATGGCTCAATGGTTAAGAGAATGCACCCAGGATGGTCTGCTCATTCCGGCATTTTTGCTAGCCTATTAGCGAGTAAAGGTTTTACAGGCCCGCGCTCAGTTTTTGAGGGTAATCTCGGTCTATACGAATCGCATTTGGGGCCTGGAAACTATGACGCTTCTATTATTTCAAACCTTGGCAAAGAATGGGAGACACTTAATTGTCTTATTAAACCTTACCCTTGTGCGCACTATTTACACGCTTATATAGACGCTGCAATTAAGCTAAGACAGAGTTATGGGATAAAAGAAGAGGATATTGAAAAAATAGAGATCTTAATAAATGAAAGGGGGGCAAAACTCACTTGCGAGTCACCTAGTGTTCAATGTCCACCAGAGTCATCATACAGTGCACAGTTTAGTATGTGCTATGTTGTGGCTTTAGCATTGATGCAAGGGAAGGTAAGTCTTGATGACTTCGATGATCAAAAAATTGCTGATAGTAAGATAAACTCTGTTGGAAAAAAAATTTTTCATACAATACACCCTAAAATGGCTGATATGGGGCAAAAAGGGTTCTTTTCTGGGTGGATCAAGATCCAAACGAATAATAGAAAAGAATATGAGCATTTTCAGAAATACAATCGCGGCTGCAAAGAAAATCCTCTGAGTATTGATGAAGTGTTTAATAAATTTCATACCAATGCGGCAGGTATTTTGCCATCTGAGAAAATTCATAAAATTTTTTCCATAATTGAGAATTTTGAAGAGATTAAAGATATATCTAATTTGATGGAACAACTTAGGTTTTAGCTTTCACCTATTTTTAAAAATACCTATAAAAGTTTAATTTTTTTTTGGAATTGATCAAAACGGGAGCTTATCTCTGAATGTTTTCAATAACAACTTTTTAAGCTCCTTGTTTATGATGTTTTTTAAAATGAAGGGGTAAACAAATTTCTAGAAGGTAATTGGCTCTTAAACATTTGCAAATTTACAGAAAAATCGAAGTAAAAGAAAGGAGGTGAAATATAAATCTAAGATAGAGAAAGGATTGCTCTAATTTTATGTATCCAAATTTTAATTAGTGAAAAAGGAGGAAAACATGTTTGCTAAATCATTAAAAATTGCGTGCTCAAGTTTATTGATTACAATAATTATTTTAGTTTCCAATGTTTCTGGGCAGGAAAAGCAATACGTTTTTAAATTAGCTTCTCTTTTGTCAGCTCCATCAACACATGGGGTTTCCTTGGAGAAGTTTGCTAAGGCCGTTGAAGCTGAAAGTAATGGGAAAATCAAAATTAATGTTTCTCATCATGCAGTTTTAGGTTCTGGCCGAGATAATATAGAACAAATACGTATGGGTACAATTGAAATGGCCATGCTTTTTTATAATTTTATGGGTAGCCTTGATAAGCGCTTTCCTGCGGAAGACCTTCCTTTCGTATGGAGCAACCGTTGGCAGGCTTACGCAGCATATAATGGTCAATTGGGATATGTCTATGAAAAGATGTTAGAGAATTACGGCATCAAGGCTTTAGGTTACTACGATGTTGGCTATAGATGTATTACTAACAATGTTAGACCTGTAAATAAGCCAGAGGATTTAAAGGGAATTAAAATTAGGGTTGCTGAGATACCGATAAGGCTTGAAAGTTTTAAAGCATTAAAGGCTAATGCTATTCCTGTGCCGTTTGGTGAGCTTTATACTGCTTTGCAATTAGGAACTGTAGATGGCCAAGAGACCCCTCTATCAATGATTTTATCGTCAAAGTTTTATGAGGTTCAAAAGTATCTTTCTATCTCAAAACATATATGGTCCAATGGTGTTCTAGCTGTTAACAAAAAAGTCTGGGAAAAGATGCCTAAGGATTATCAAAAAATATTGGAGAGAAATGCTCAAAAGTATTCCTTTTACAACAACCATTTAGTAATTGATAATGAAAAGGTTTTGGCTGATAAGTTAGCATCCTTAGGAATGATAGTGAATGAAGTAGATCCAGAGCCATTTATAAAAGCTACCAGTAGTGTTGTGAAAGATTATGAGTCAGTGCTTGGCGAGGAAATTATGGATCTTATAAAAAAATACACAACTGATTATTAATTAAATGTGTAACTTTTGCCAATAGCACAATGGACACCATGGTATAAAAAGGGCGAGTGCAGTTGCCCTAAGTGCTCTTTTTTTAATATCCTAATAGGCACCTTCTCTAATAATTAGGATTTGACATGTTAGAGCAGAAGGGCAACTGTATATTCGCTTAATATTGCGACCACCATGTTGGTTACCCCCTACTTAAACATTGAACTTTTTGGCTGCTACCTTCACTAAAAGCTACTTTTTGCTAACCTATAGAGCTATTAGGCAGATTTTTTAGCATAGGAGGGAATGCATGGTTTGCCGAGTGAAGTGGAAGTGAATTTTAATAAGGGATATTTGCATTTTGAATCCTTTACGTACTCAATCCCTTGTGGAAGATAAGAAAATTGGCTAAGGGCTTGGTTTAAACGAAATGATTGTGAATTAGTTATACTTAAAATAAAGGTGTAAAAACTTTGTTTTCAAAAATAATAGATACAATGAATGAGTGGGTCGGTGTGACTTGTGTGCTGATACTTGCCTCTATGGTGGCCGTTGTCTTTATGCAAGCCTCTTTAAGGTATGTTTTTAATTATACTATCTTTTGGGCGGAAGAACTGGCCAGGTTTTTGCAAATTTGGATGATATTTTTAGGTTCAGCTCTGGCTTTTGAAAAATTAGGCCACGTTAATGTGCCGTTTTTCATTAATAGGGCTCCAAGTTTGATTAAAGTGAGTATGTTTATATTTGTTCAAATTGCTACATTATGTTTCCTGTTTTTCTTAATTTATAAAGGCATATTCCTTGTTAATTCAGGATGGATAATGCACTCCACAGCGCTAGATATTTCACTAGGTTATATTTATGCAGCTGCTCCTGTTTCCGGTTTACTTATGTTTTTAAACGTAGCAAAAAACACAGCCCAATATTTTGTTAAACAATTAAAAAAGGAATATTGAAATATGATAGGTTTCACATTTATTGTACTATTTTTCCTTATTTTATTAAGTATTCCAATCAGTGTCGCTATAGGAATATCAGTGCTAGTATTTTGCTTTTTTGATGGGACAGACACTGTCATGGTTGTCCAGAGGATGATTAGTGGTTTAGACTCCTTTCCTCTACTTGCTTTACCATTTTTTATCCTTGCAGGCTTAGTAATGCACGAAGGAGGTTCAACTAAAAGGATAATGAGCTTTGTAAATTCATTAGTGGGAAATATAAGGGGAGGTCTTGCTGCTATATGTGTATTATCGAGTTGCTTTTTCGGTTTTATTTCAGGCTCTGGCGTGGCAGATACAGCAGCTATTGGAACCGTTATAATGCCTGAGATGGTAAAAAAAGGTTATGGAAAAGATTTTACGGCAATGCTACAAGCCAGCGCAGGTGTTTTAGGCATGATTATCCCTCCCAGTGTAGCGCTCATAATAATAGGTATAGCAGCCGAAATATCTATAGGTAAAATCCTTTTAGCTGGAATAATTCCAGGATGGCTAACAGGGATTATTTTGATGATTGTTGCAATCTTGATATCCAGGAAACGCGGCTACAGCGGAACGGAAGCTAGGGTAAGCTTTAAAAAAACGCTGATTGACGCGAAAAATGCAATTTTACCCCTTTTTACACCAGTCATCATCATAGGTGGAATTCTATCAGGTATATTTACACCCACTGAAGCAGGGGTGTTTGCAGTTGTCTATGCGATTCTTCTTGGGCTAATATATAAAGAAATTGGCCTTAAAGATCTAATTAAGGTATTCAAAGAATCAGTAATCATGGCATCTACTGTGATGTTTATAATATCGGCAGCTAAACCTTTTGGCTGGATAATGGCGGCAAATCACATTCCCCAGGTAATAACAAATTTTTTTCTTAGTATTACCGACAACCCTATTCTCATTATGCTTTCAATAAATTTTCTTTTGTTAATCTTGGGTGACTTTATGGAAACAATTACAATTATTTTAATCCTAACACCTATTCTTGTTCCCCTAGTTGTTTCATTGGGATTTGATCCAGTGCATTTTGGGTTGATAATGGGACTTAATTTAGCAATCGGGGCAATTACGCCTCCTTTAGGTGTTACTCTCATGACTACGTGTAGGATTCTTAAGATAGATTTTCCACCTAGATTTGTCGATTGGTTGCCGTTTTTTTTAGCTATGGTAGGTAGCTTGTTATTATTAATCTTCTTTCCCTCCCTGGCTTTGTGGCTTGCAAACCTTGTTTAACGAATTGAAAGTTTACATTAGTATTTTTAAATAATTTACATTTTATTTTGGGAATTAAAATGAAAAAAAAGGACTTGCTTATCTATCCTCTTAACTTAGGAACTCTAGTCTCAATAGATAAATCTGTTTTTACTCTATTACGAAACCAGGGGTCAAAAATAGATGCTCCAATCCTCGCATGGGCTATTCTTGGAGGAACAAAAAATATATTAGTTGATACGGGACCATGTGATATGGATTGGGCGTCTAGGTACCATAGGCCAATTAAAAAGGAGTCTTCACAGGAAATTGTAAATGCTTTAAAAAAAATTGGCCTCTCTCCGAATGATGTCGATTTGGTCATATTAACTCATCTTCATTGGGATCACTGTTTTAATTTGGAATATTTTCCTAATGCAACCTTTTTTGTCCAAAGAGAGGAATTAAAGTACGCGGTTGACCCATTGCCAATGGATAAAAGGCCATATGAAATTGGCATACCAGAGATTCAACCTCCTTGGATGAAAATTTTTGGCAAGATAATAGTTACAGGAAAGGAGGACGAGATAATCCCAGGGGTCAGAGTTATGCATCTTCCAGGACATACCCCTGGCATGCAAGGGGTAGTGGTAAATACTTCTGCTGGGGAATGGATAATTGCTGGAGACAATGTGCCTTTATATGATAATTGGGAAGGTGATAACGCCTTAAAGCATATCCCGTCGCCTGTTTATCAAAATATGTATGATTATAATATATCTCTAAATAGAATAGATTCTTTTGGCAACAATGTTTTGCCCGGACATGATTATAAAGTTCTAAAAAATGAAACATATCCTATAGTTAAAAACAAATGAGGATATATGACTATTACAAGTGGACAATTCGAAAATGGGTAAAAAACATAAAAATATATGAATAAATATTATGCATTTATTGCCCGAGGTTCCAAGAACAAAATACATACCAAGAAAGCCCAAAAATCTGTTTCAGTTTTTAACTTAAGGAAAATCATGGAAGTTTTTAAAAAAGATAAACAACACGTTGGTGCCCCGATTTTGAGTAAGGCGATTAGATGTGATTTTAGTGTCTCTATGACTTTAGCTGAATCCAATCTACACAATGCTTCTCAAGTTGCGGAGCGAGCTTCCATAATAAAGAAGCATGTAGGGGTACCCACAGAATTTATGCAGAGGTGAAGGCTTACTGAGGATAATAGGTGGGTAGCATATAAATTTCTCTGATTGATAGCTCAAAAGTTAGGTTTTGATAACGTATTTCAAATCCACTAAGTTTACATGACTTTTTGTTTATATTTTAAAGGATGAAGGAATAAGCAATGAATAAAATTGAAGTTCTTAGAACTACACCAAGAATACTTATGGGCTCAGGGGCTATTAGACAGATTGCTCAAGAGGTTTTTAGTTTGAATGGTAAAAAAATTCTAATTATAACTGATAAGGGTTTGCTGAAAGCTGGAATAATCCAGATGATAGAGACGGAACTAAGAAAAAGTGGCGTGAAGTATGCTATTTTTGATGGTGTTGAACCAGATCCTAGATATGAAATTATCAAAGATTGCGTGGATCAAATCAAAAGAGAGAATATAAACCTTGTTATTGGAGTAGGCGGAGGTAGCTCAATTGATATTGCAAAGACTTCTGCTGTTATGGCTACTAACAAGGGTAGCGTTTCTGACTATTTTGGGGTTGATCTACTACCCAAACCAGGCTTACCCACTATCATGCTTCCCACTACAGCAGGCACGGGAAGTGAAGTGACGCCTATTGCAATACTTTCAGATGAAGGAGAAAAGCTAAAAAAGGGCGTAGTAAGCCCCTTTCTTTTTCCTGCTGTTGCGATACTGGACCCAGAATTAACATTAAATCTGCCACCCCATATTACGGCAGCGACTGGTATGGATGCATTAATTCACGCTATTGAATCATACACTTCTATCTTTGCAACAGATATTACAGACATGCTAGCCTTTCATGCTATGGAGTTGTTGTATCATAACATTCGGACTGCATTTGCTAATGGAGGCAACTTAGAAGCACGGTCAAAAATGCTTGAAGGTAGCCTATTGGCTGGCATAGCCTTTGGCAATGCTGGGGTAACTGCAGTTCATGCTTTTGCTTACCCCATTGGTGCTGAATACCATATACCCCACGGTGTAGCCAATACGCTTATGCTACCACATGTCATGAGGGTCAACCTGTTAGGAAACATTTCGAAGTTTGCCAAAATCCCTAAAGCATTTTCGCTTTCTGTTGAAGGGTTAGATGATCTAAGAGCGGCAGAGCTTTTTATAGAAGCTATTGTACGGTTAGCTGAAGACCTACGGGTTCCCAAAAGTTTAGCTGAGTTTGGGGTTACCGAAAGCGATATACCTCGATTGGCTGAAGGGGTGATGAAGGTGACCCGACTCTTAGCCAATAATCCAAGGGTATTGACAGTTGATGATGCAAAGGAGATTTACACAGCAGCTCTTTGAATTTTATCTATAATTGAAGTTACAAAAATTAAAACCGATATAATGAATACAGCTCTCTATATTTTTTATAAGGGTTTTGCCCAAAGACTTTCTAAGGTAACAGTTATTTTTACGCACTCTTAATTCTATTAATTTAGAGAACAGTTATTTTTTTAAGAACATTAATATGAGGGAAAAAAGATGAAAGGTTTCTTTAATCGAATCTTACACATAAATGTTTCTGATCAAACTCATTATGTAGAGGCCGTTGATGATTCGCTTTTTGAGAAGTTTTTAGGTGGTAAAGGCCTTGCGACCTACCTGTTATTAAAAGAAAATCCATCTGGAGTTGATCCTTTAAGCCCGGAAAATCATCTTATCTTAGCAGCTGGCCCAGTATCTGGAACCTCTATATGGGGTTCTTGTAGATATGGGTTTTATACAAAATCGCCCCAAACGGGCTTTTACTCTGAATCTTATTCCGGTGGCACTGCAGGTGATTACATAACAAAAGCAGGCTATGATGCCATTATTATCCAAGGCTCTTCTAAGAATCCATTATGGTTAGAAATCTTTGACGAAGGCGTTCGGTTCCATTCTGGAAAAGCTCTTTGGGGCTCAGACACCTATGAAAGCGAAGATCGCATCCGGCAACTTATTAATAAAGAGAATCCAAAGCAACCTAAGGCAGGTGTTATCGTAATTGGTCCTGCCGGGGAAAATAAGGTAGTTTTTTCTGTAGTCGAGAACGATTATTGGCGCTCTGCGGGTCGAACGGGAGTTGGTGCGGTGATGGGATCAAAAAATATCAAGGGAATAGCTTTTTGGGGCTCTCGAAAAAAACACCTTGCAGATGAGAAGGCGATAACTGAATTCACTAGAGAGACTGCGCGAAGAGGAAAGGATGACCCAGGCGTAAAGGCTTATAAGAGTTTCGGGACTCCTATGTTAGTTAAAATGTTGAATACAGCAGGAGGTTTTCCAACACGTTACTGGCAAAAAGGCACGTACGAAAACTGGCAGATGATCAGCGCTGATGCCCTTCATGAAAAATGCCAAGTTACTCCTCGTGCGTGTCTGAAATGCTTTATGGCTTGTGGTAGATTGACCACAGTCAAGGATGGGAGGCATAAAGGTCTTCAGATTGAAGGACCAGAATATGAAACTATTTATTCCTTTGGAGGCTTGTGTGAAATTGACAACATAGAAGAAATTATTTATCTCAATGATATATGTGATAGGCTTGGAATGGACACGATTTCAGCGGGTAATCTTGCAGCTTTTACCATAGAGGCTGCAAGAAAGAAGCGCATTAATTTAGATATTAATTATGGAAATGTTGATGCCATTGCTAGGCTTTTAGAAGATATGGCCTTCAAGAGGGGAATTGGTGAAACCTTGGCTGGAGGGATAAAAAGGGCAGCAAAAGAATGGAAAATGGAGGAGTTTGCAATTCATGTAAAAGGGCTTGAGCCAGCAGGATACGATCCCCGAGTGCTAAAGGGTATGGGTCTCGCCTATGGGAGTTCAGACAGGGGGGCCTGTCACTTGAGGGCTACCTTCTATAAACCTGAATTAGCTGGCTTAGTTGACCCAGAACAAATTCAAGGGAAATCTGCAATATTTACAGAGTGGGAAGATCGCCTGACTATTTTTGATACCCTTATTTTATGCAGATTTTATCGCGACCTTTACCAATGGGAAGAGCTTGCAACTATTATTAAGGGGGTAACAGGGCTGGATTTTAGCAAGGAGGATATGAGATCAATTGCTTCTTCTATTAGTGATAATACTCGGAGATTCAACCTTAGAGAGGGTTTAACATTTGATGATGATCAGTTACCTGTGCGCTTCCATAATGAGCCTCTTGAATCGGGAAAGGTTATTACCCATGAACAGATGAACCAACTGCTAAAAGAGTACTATCAAGCTCGAGGATGGGATAGCACTGGCCTACCACCAATGGAATAAGAATTATATGCCAACTGGTATTAGCCAATCTTTGGTGGGAATGCAATTAGTACTATAATTGACCCAAATTATGAAGCAGGCATCTTCACGAGGATTGAAAAACCTTAGCGAAACGAGAAGTTGCAACAATTTTACGCCGAAAGCATATTGGTATATATGTTAAGAGGCAAAATCTTGAAATCCCGCCTTGGCTGCACAGCAAGGTTTTTCATGCTGCAGTAGGTGGCTACTGCATAATCTGAGTTCAATATTTCTATATTTTTTTTCATTTTTATCTAAAATAAATCAAAATAGCCCATTTTCTACAGATAAGTATCTGATAGAAATGAGGTTAGAAATAAGTACCTAAGTATTGATACCTGATAATGTTTCAGTTGAATCTGTAATCGCGATCGATAAATTCACTTCAATTTGATGGCCTTCTAACAATATTTTAATAGTATAGAGGGTCTTCCCAAGGCTAAGCACCAAAATAATGATAATGTATATAATCAATATGTT
>Ga0180433_10005680_pt1 | contig 16713 bp, 13 predicted proteins | sample SS_ome_8_FD_132980 | JGI IMG/M metagenome (GOLD analysis project Ga0180433, IMG submission 132980) | Hypersaline lake sediment archaeal communities from the Salton Sea, California, USA - SS_1_D_1 metaG | ecosystem: Environmental > Aquatic > Non-marine Saline and Alkaline > Hypersaline >... | reverse complement strand
GCTAAGGTGGAACTGCAGGCGGTCAAGACATTCAATCAGATCGGGTGGGCGGCCATGGCAGACCACTGGCCCCGACCCACCATGTACGTCGCCGCCAAGACGGGCAATCTCAGCGGCAGCCACAGCCATCGCGATATGAACTCCATCCAGCTCCAGGTGGACGGCGAGATGCTCCTGACGGACCAGGGCTCGCGAGCGTACAGTGCGGACTACTTCTCAGAGTCACGCGGGGGTTTCTATGAGGTCCAAGCCCGTGCCCACAACACGATTACCATTGCCGGGCGTGATCATGACATCGACGCCCGTGGCAGCATCGTCGAGTCGGACCAAGGCCCGGACTACCGATGGGTTGTCTGCGACGCCGGCAGCGCCTGTGGCGATGCAGTGCATTTCCAGAGGCACCTGGTGATGCTCGTCAGCCCGGCAAAGCACGTGGGCAGGATGCTCATTGTGCTGGACGATCTGCGATCGCCGGTACCGGAGGATGTGGATGTCTACTGGCACACTCGCGGCCGGATCGAGTTGGCCGACCAAGGCCAGGAAGGTACGATTGTCGGACAAACGGCGCTGCTGCACTTCGCTATGGCGACGACCTTCGATGGCGAGCTGTCCGTAAAGGACGAACCGTCCCATGGGAACGGGCGGGGACACTTCCTGAACGTTTCGGGTTCAAAGGTTAGCAGGGCGCTTGTGGCGAGCGTTTTTTCCCGTCGCCCGGTGCGTGGGAAGATCGAGCTTGTCCGCACCGATACTGGCGACGTTCAGGTCAAGGTGGGCTCCGCGAGAGTGCAATTCAAGGCGAAGAAACGCCAACTGCGGTTCCAATCGGTCAAAGCATAGCACTGCTTGCCGGTCTGACTGCCATCGCCCGCTTCCGGTCCAGCCAGGCCCGGCGAGATATCCTTGTTTCGATTTGGGGATATGGTATAGTATCTCAACGCTCGGGTTGCCAGTCCAAGTCTCGGGGATGCGCCAGAGCCCGGGCCAATAGAGGCAACGTATGACGACGTTGTCGGTCCAACCTAGCGCTTTGGATGCTCATGTCTTGGTGCTGAACAGGCACTATGCAGCGGTGCGTGTCGTCAGTGCCAAACGGGCGATGTGTCTGCTGTTCAAGGACATCGCCGAGATCGTCTCCGTCGAGAACGATAGTTACCAATCCTACGACTTCGAGTCCTGGCGCGAGTTGAGCGATTTGCGTTCGCGCTACGAGCGCGAGCATCACGACTGGATCCGCTGCGTCAAGTTCGACCTGGCCGTACCGCGCATCGTCCGCCTGCTCGTATACGATCGCCTGCCGCGCCGGGCTGTGAAACTCAACCGAAGGAACATCTACGCCCGCGACCGCAACCACTGCCAGTACTGCGGGCGCAAGTTCCCCATGTCAGAACTGAGCATCGACCACGTCGTGCCCCGCAGTCACGGCGGGACCACCAGTTGGACGAACGTGGTCTGTGCTTGCGTCAAGTGCAACGTGCGCAAGGGCGGCCGGACACCCCAAGAGGCCAGCATGAAGCTCAAGACCAAGCCGGTCCAGCCCAAGCGATCCCCGCTGGTCACGCTCCGCGTCACGAGCGAGAAGTATCAATCGTGGAAGCAGTTCCTCGACGCTGCATACTGGAACGTCGAACTGCGCGATTAGCATTCATCCGAAAGATCTGTCAATTCCGCAAGTCGGCGGGTGATTTTCTGCCAGTGCGTCCCGTGCCACAGCAGCTTTCCGCAGCGTCCGCATCGCCAGAACCGTTCACAGCTGCGGTATGCCAGGGGAGGGGCCTCGTCCAGGACGGTGTGCTTGGGAACTTCCGCCAGTTCGCCGCCGCAGGCCATGCAGCGGGCCGATTGGACCGGCAGCTTCAACTCGCCCAACACGAACCGCAGCTGCTGGAGCTTGCTGAGCTGCTGAGGGACGTAGACAGCTTGAATGTGCCCGTTCTTGATGACGTTGCGATCGAATAGCGGGCCGTCGGAACTGAGTATCACCCGGCCATTGGTGCGTGCTCGCTCGATAAGCGCGTCGTCGTCGATGCCGTACTCGAACTCGGCGTCGTAACCAGCCGCCCGCAACCATCGCGCGAGTCCGCCCAGCATGGCATCGCAGAAGAACGCAAGCTCCGATCTGTCGCACGCTCTTGAGGACATGACAGGTCATTCTACGCAACACGAGGGTGTACGCGAAGCTGCCCAAGCGAGGCGAGTCAACTACCAGCTGAACGTGATCTCGTACCGCGCAAAGACGGCTGGGTCGTTTCGGTCGTCGGTGTAGTAATCGCCGGGCAGGAAGACCTCTGCCAGCAGACGCATCGCCACGTGTTCGTTGAATGTATACTTGGCCGAGCCGGAGAGCAATTGGCCACGGAAGGTTCCGTCCCGGCTGACGCCGCGCGGTGGATTGGCCAAATTCTTGGCCGCAAATAGCAGGTGGTAGCCTCCCAGTAGCTCCAGCTTCTTGATGGGCTTGTTGCGCCAGGTGGCGCTGATGCGGTGCAGGTTTGTGCTGGCGTAAGACGGGCCGTCGATGGCGTCAACCAGGCCCGTGTAGACTTTACTCCACTGGCGGTATCGACCCCACAGCTTGTCGAAGTAGCCGTCGCGCTCGTCGTCGCCGGAGTTGTACTCGTAGGCAAGCTGAAGGCGATTCTTTTGCGCGTCGTTGAAGTCGTATCGAAGGTACGTGTTCGCGCCTAACGTGCAGAGCCGATGGCCGTTCTTGTGTCCGAACTGCGACGCGATTTCCGCGTAGTATTTCCAATGCTCGTCCAGGTCGCCCTTGGCCATCCCGCCGAAGGTGTAGATTTCCCCCTCAACGCCGCGAGGCAGGGCCCGGCCGTAGTCCCGCTTATATATGAAGTACCCGTCCAGGCGTGTCTTGGCCAGGGCCGTATTGGACAGGTAAAGGATTGCGCCACGCTCGTCTTGCTCAGCCAGGTCCACGTCGCGGTCGTTGAACGGGCGTATGTAGTGGGCGCTGTTGGCGTAGTCGTCGATGAAGACAAGGTCAGCCTTGGTCTTGATAGACTCAAGGCCGATGGTCGCCCTGGCCGCATCGAAAAAGTACGTGCGCGAACCGTCCCTCGGCGTGCCTTCCCGGACGAGCCATCCCTGCCCGAGCTTGATGTCCTGACGGCCGACGACCGTGTTGACCGGCAGCCCGAACGCTTTGCTCACCTTGACGTTGAGGATGTCGAAGAGCACTTCCTGTCGCTCAGCCTGATGGTCACGGTCGGGGCGACAGTAGTACCGCGGCTCGGTCACCAATCGCGCATTGAACTCGAGATTGTCCACGGGCGTGACCTCCGTCCATATGCGGCCGCGGTAGCGTTGCCGGAACCTGTCATGCCCATTGGCCTTGCGGTCCAGGCCGCGGGCCTCGTCATACTCCGCCCGCATTCGCAGGTCCGCGCCCCAGTCCAGCCAAGGCACATGCTTGCGACAGTCCTGCTTGATTCGGCAAAGTGGGCAGGACTCCGCCTGCTTGTCGCTGGTGGTATTATCGGCGGCGATTACGGACGCTCCGAACGATAGCAAGACAGCCAGAACGACCACGGCTAGGAATGGTTCTTTTCTCTTGGTTAGGCGGTTCGATACCATCGTGAACACCGTTGGGGGTTCTTTCAGCCACGGGCCTGCGAGAGGCCCGTGCGGGTATTCCGTCCCGTCGAGAGCGTACTGTCACAGTGGAGGCTAGGGCAAGCATCCCGGCGAGGCCGATTCTCGCCGGATGCCTTGCGAGCGTGTTCCGGCAAAACCTAGAACAGGACCTTCCAGAGCGTCAGCGCGCCGAGGCATACGGTCAGGATGCCGATGGCGAGGGTGAGTTTCCCGGTCGGGACTTTCTTGACGGTCCAGGCTGAAAGCGGCACCGACATCAGCGCGCCCGCGCAGAGGTAGGGGAACAGGCCCCAGTCATTTATTCCGCGGAAGCACAAGTAAGTGGCAAACCCGACCACGCACGTAAGCCCTTCAGCCAGCGAGGTGATCGCAACGGCATTCTTGCCGCGGACGCCGCTGAGAACCTGTCCGCCGGTCACGATCGGGCCGTATCCGCCGCCGCTGACGCCCTTGTTGAACGAGGCCACCAGGCTCCAGCCAATCATCCGCCGCCAAGAGAACGGCCAGTTCTTCTTGCGGGAATAGAGGATAAACAGGCCCACCAGCAGGACCATCGTCCCGATGTAAAGCTTCAGGTAGAAGGCATTGAGCTTCACCGCGAGAAAAACGGCCGTGATGGTTCCGACAGTGCTGCATGCTGCAATGAGCGACGCGATCTTCAGATCCATCGGAACCGTTCGTCTGAAGGTCTCGACGTATCCCAAGGCCTTGAGGTTGGCGATGACGCCCTTGCCGTTGGCGTCCTTGGGGCGGAAATTCACATTACCGGCGACATGGTGAGCTGCTCCGGCAAACAGGCCACTAAGTAGTTCCGATAGCAGAATCGCCGGGACCACCTGTATGGGCGTGAACCCGAACAACAGAAGCAGGGGCGTCAGCGTTGTCCCGTAGCCCATACCGAGCGTCGAGTCGACATACTCAGCTGCAAAGGCTACCAGTACAATCAGGATCGGGGCGGCCAACATCATGTCGGCCGGTGCGGTCTGGATAGCTAGCAGTGTTTCCATCGTCATCATGTACTCCCTTGTTCCCAGTCCATTTCCAACAGGCCGAAGCGACAATCGCTTGCCTCGACCACGACGCCACAGGACTCGACCCAGCTCACGAGACGCCCGAGTTCGTGATTGGCTCGTAGTACACGACGCCTTCTTTCCGACGGCGGAGCGTCCAGAAAGAATCCGCCGCAGACACTTGCGCACGCCGCCGTGCGATCGTCGAATTGCCAGTCCAGCATGGCCAGCAACTGCTTGAGTATGTGCGTGTCCCCGACTGTTACCTCGCTGGTCAGGCTCAACTGGGCCTTGGCCTGGCCGGTCTTGCGGGCAAGATCCAGGCAGTCGTCCAGCGTTCGGGGCCGGTCGGTCAGGATGTATGACAGGCTCTTCATGATCTGCTATGATGACCTATATGACTTAATAAGTCAAAATAGTCAACATACAAATAAGAAAATGCAGACCTTTTTTGAGCGGGGATCGCTGCCGCGGCGTGGCTGGCTATGCAAGATCAGCGAAGGTAGTGCGTTCGAGCAGTTCCGCTACGTGGTCGCGAATGGCCTTAAAGACCGCCAAGAGCTTGGGGCTTTTCTCGATAGGGGTTTGCTCGTAGAAGTATTTGCTGGCTGATTCGACCGGAGCCAGTGCGCCGTCCATCAGACGGATGATCTCGGCGAGCGTGATTTCGGAGGCGGGCCTGGACAGTTGGTAGCCGCCTTCGGCGCCACGGGAACTCTTGATGTAACGGGATCGTCTGAGTATCTGCAGTATCTGCACGAGGTATTCGCGGGGAATGTCCTTGCGCTGGCAGATGTCCCGCAGCTTGACGTAGCCGTCGTCGGCGTGCTGGGCCAAGTCTATCAGTGCCAGGCAGGCATATTCACTTTTCCTGGATAGTCTCATGCGGTCGCTCTGGCAGGCCGCCTTCACGAGGCGTTGCCCCGCGCCCTGGCAGATCTGGATAAGGTTGGGCCACCGGTCCGGTTGCCCCTGCAAGATACCCGAATCGCCACCTGTCCGTCAACAGCCGGGGGCGCTTGGGGATAACTTGTCTGACCGTTACCGGTGGGGTAGAATAGTTGGAGGATGATGTCCGTGGTTCCAACGATCCCTGCGACGATGTCGCCGACCGTTCGTGTCTGGATAGCCGGTTCGGCGCTGCTGGTATTGGCGCTGTGCATGTTTTTCGTGTTGGTCTGGCTGCGACGGCGGATCAGCGCAGCGGGCCAGCGAGGATCGGGCGAGGCTTTTGCGGTCGAGTCGTTGGAGCAGATGCGAAGTTCGGGCAGGATCAGTGCCGAGGAATACAGAAAGCTTCGCAGACGCCTGTTGGGGGTGGACGAATGCGAGGGCGAAAAAGCGGATTCCACGTCAAGGACCCCCCGGAAAAATGACGATGGAAAGGGCGGGTCGGACCGCACCGGTTCGTCGGCGGATAAAGGGCAGGTATGAGTAAGCAATCAGGAGACGGACAAGGCGGTGGAAGCGGCAAGTCCGGTGGGCCGGGCCGATCAGGACAGACGTGCAGCTTCTGCCATCGCACCAGTGAAGATGTCGGATCGCTGATCGAAGGGCCCAACGGGGTCCATATCTGCGCGAATTGCGTGGACCTGTGCCACAACATCATTCGCCAGGAGCGCAAGCGGGACGTGCAGAACCGCCCGCTGTTCACGACGATACCCACGCCGCGCCAGATCAAGGAATTCCTGGACCAATACGTGATCGGCCAGGAATACGCCAAGCGCGTGTTGTCGGTCTCGGTGCACAATCATTACAAACGGCTGCTGCACGCAGACACGGACAATCCGGAGATGGTGGAGCTGGAGAAGTCCAACGTCCTGCTGATCGGCCCGACAGGTTGCGGCAAGACGCTTCTGGCGCGGACCATGGCCAACGTGCTCAACGTGCCGTTTGCCATCGGTGACGCCACGACGTTGACCGAGGCTGGGTACGTCGGCGAGGACGTGGAGAACATCCTGCTGAAGTTGCTCCAGGCTGCCGATTACGACCTGGAGGCAGCCGAGCGGGGCATCGTGTACATCGACGAGATCGACAAGGTCGGCAAGACCAGCAGCAACGTGTCAATCACGCGCGACGTTAGCGGCGAGGGCGTTCAGCAGTCGCTGTTGAAGCTCATCGAGGGCACCGTGGCAAACATTCCGCCCCAGGGCGGCCGGAAGCATCCCGAGCAGCAGTACATCCAGATGGACACGACGCACATTCTGTTCATCTGCGGCGGTACGTTCACGGGCCTGGAGGACATCATCAAGAAACGCCTCGGGCGGCAGATGATCGGTTTTGCCTCCGAAGAAGCGCCGGACGAGACGTTGGCTGAGCACGGGCGGGTGCTCGCACAGGTCCAGCCGGACGACTTGGTGCACTTTGGCATGATCCCCGAACTCATCGGCCGGCTGCCTTGCATCACGTCGCTGGCGCCGCTGGACGAAGAGGCAATGATCAAGATACTGACCCAGCCGCGAAACGCGCTGATCAAGCAGTACAAGCGGTTCTTCGAGATGGAGAACGCCAGCTTGGAGTTCTCCGACGAATCGCTGCATGCGATCGCTCGCAAGGCGATGAAGCGCGACGTGGGTGCCCGCGGGCTACGGTCCATCCTAGAGGAGCTGATGCTGGACCTGATGTTCGAGCTGCCCGAACAGAAGGAAGAGCAGGCAGCCTACGAGATTACCGAGGACATCGTCAACAGCGACTCGAAGCCCACGCTCTTTGCCGCCAGGAAGGCCAAGAAGAGCGCCTGATTCGCGAGTACAATCCGGACCAACGACATGGCCGCCCGCGTGGTGGCCATGTTTTTGCGCGCTTGTGGCCAAGCACACCTGCGAGGCCCACCAAACGCTCTCTACGCTAGCCTGGCCGCCTTGGCCCAGTGATCCGTCAGTCTCGATCGCAGGGCCGGACATGCGTCCAGATCGTAACCCCGGCGACCCCGGCAAGAACGTGCGTCGCAATTGCGCCGTCCGGTTTGCGTCTTGAAGTTGCCCCCGGAGGCAATTCGCGTAGAATGGGGCACTCCAGTGGAGAATTCGTTTTCGAAAGATCGAATAAGCGTGGCAAAACAACTGACCGAATATCTGAGTTCGGAAGTCCTACAGCAGCTCCAGGACGCCTTCACGGCAGGAGCGCAGGTACCGATACGCATTTTCGACGCTGGCGGCGAGCCGTTGACGAAGGAATCGGACCTGCGCATGGATGAAGGTTCGATTCTGTGCCCCGATGCGACTGGGACGGTCGCCAGCGGGGAGGACCTTCAGCGTTTGTGCGACGTGCCGGTGCGGCTGGAAGACGAGGTTTTGGGCTCGATCCGGGTATTTCCTTCCAACGATGCCGCCACGGGCGGACCGGCTTCCGCGGAGGCCGGGACGGTGCGCGCGGGAACGCTGCGTTTCGTCCGGCTGATGGCGATGATGATCGCCCGCTTCTGCGATCGCGAGAAGCAGCTTCGTTCGCGCGTATCGGAACTGGCGGCGCTTTTCGAACTGACCGGGGAGTTCAGCGGCCCTCGGGACCTGCAGAGCGTGCTGGACCTGGTGGCCCGGACGGTCGTCAAGGCGCTCAGCGCGAAATCGTGCTCGATTCGCCTCTTGAACGAGGACCGAACCGAACTGGTGGCGTTCTCGGCTGCGAACCTTACGCCGGAGTACCTGGGCAAGGGTCCGATACTGGTCAGCGAGAGCCGCATCGACCGCGAGGTGCTCGAGACGGGCCAGCCTCTCTACATCGCCGACGAGGCCACCGATCCGCGGGTGCTCTATCCGGACCAGGCCAGACAGGAGGGAATCGTCAGCGCGCTGTGCGCACCGTTGGTATACAAGAATCATCCCGAAGGCGTGCTGCACGTATATACGGGCCAGCCGCACGAGTTCGATTGGTTCGAGGTCTCGCTGCTGCAATCGATCGCCGCCCAAGCCGCTGCTGCCATTGTGAACGCACGTCTCTACGAAGAGGCGGTAAAGGGCGCAGCCCGGAAACGACAGCTGCAGCTGGCCAGGGGCGTCCAACGGCGGATGATTCCTTCGGGACCACCGAAAGTGTTGGGTCTCGACATCGCCGCGGTCTATGTTCCGACCTTCGAGCTTAGCGGCGACTTCTACGACTTTCTCGACCTGCCCCCGGACAACCTCGGCATTGCAATCAGCGACGTCGTGGGCAAGGGTGTGCGCGCCTCGCTGCTGATGGCCTCGACGCGCGCGTCGCTGAGGGCGCACGCGCTTAACATCTACGACATGTCGAAAGTCTTGGGCATGGTCAACCGGGACCTGTGCGCCGATACGCTGTCGAGCGATTTTGCCACTCTGTTCTACGGCGTGCTTGACGTCAAGACTCACCGGCTGACCTATGCCAACGCCGGCCATCCGCCGCCGATGTTGATCTGCGAAGGAAAGGTGCGAAACCTTTCCACGGGCGGCGGGGTCATCGGCGTCGATGCCGAGGGACGCTGGCACCACGAGGCCGTGACGCTGCGATCCGGCGACGTGATCCTGGCCTACACGGACGGGCTTGTTGAGGCGATGAACTTCGAGGACGAACCGTTCGGTGTCCAGCGTGCCGAGCAGGCAGCCGTTTTTGCCGTCGGCCAAGGGCAAAGCGCCGACGGAATCGTCAAGCACGTCCTGTGGGAAATGCGGCGCTTTGCCGGCCTGCAGACACGCCTGGACGACCTGACAATGGTCGTCGTGAAGGTGCTGTAGGGCATCTTCAGTTTGCTTGTAGCGTCCGACCTGCCTGCGGCGTCGTCATGCTACGTCCGCCTGCATCGTCGATGCACTTGCGTCGACTGCTTCGGCGTCCTTGCCTGGCTCGCTCTCGGTGACGGTCGATCCGCTACATTAAACCTGGGATGCTCTAGGTTGCCTCTTTAAGAGCCGCCCAGGTCAGATCGATCATTGTCGCGGCGTGCTCGTCGGCGCTGTCGCCCCAGATCGATCGGAGCAGCCTGTCCAGTGCGGGGCGGGTAAGCTCTTCGACGCTGCCGACCATGCCTTCTACAGCCGTCGCCAGTTCGTCCTTACGGCGGATCATGGACACCACGCCCGCAGCTGCGCCGAGCGCCAGCCGACGCGGCTGGACCTCGTGCCGCAGCGCCAGGCGCATCGTGCCGTAAAGGCGGTCTTCGTAGCCGAGCTTGCGGACGTGGTCGCGCCCGACTCGCCAGACGAGGTCATTAAGGTTCGGATTGATCATTCTTTCCAGCAGGTCGTCGGCATACTCGCGGTAGCCTTCCGGCGTGAAAAGGGGATCGCCCAGCGCCTCGTGGCGGCGTATCAGCGCCTCGCCGGATTCTTCGATAAAGGCCTCGCGGGCGATTTGCATGATGCGATCGTCTTGTCCAGCCTGGGCCATCGTCTCCAGGCCCGCCAGGTCGGCCAGGTAGCCGATCAGGGCATGAATCGCGTTGTGCCCGTAGAGCTTGGCCTCCTCGAACGGCAGCAGGTCGTCCTTCTCGACGAACACATCGATGCCGCGTCGATAGCCGCTCAGCTCGACGCGCGAAATCAGGATTCGGTTGAATTCCTCGACGAGAATCGCCCGCGGGATCTCCGGCGTGATCGTCACCAGGCCCATCCGTTCGGTGGTCGGCGGGTCGGTGATTACTCCGCTCATCTTGCCGATGACGGTGTTGAGCGTCTGGACGGATTGGAGCTTCCCGGGCCGGCAGTGGGGTCCGATCGCCTCGGCGAGGAACTCCGCTGCATGGTTGTGGTTCTCGGCGGCGTAGATAACGGTGGGCAGCACAGCCTCGCGCCGAGCCAGGCCCTGGCCGATCAGCGCAGCCACGCTTGCCGGCCCGCCGGCGTTGTAGAATCTCACACTCGGCAGAGCGGTAGCCAACTCATCGGACTCACCGATCGTCTCAAGCAAACGCTCCCGGTCCGTGGCGTCAGTCGGGTTGAGTAGCTCAATGCCTTCCAACGCAACGGGCTCGATATGGTCCGAGTGGGCGACGTTCAGGTTGTATCGCCCGCCCGCGGCGCGAACGGCTGCGACCAGGTCGGTGTCGATCTCTGCGACGACGAAGCGACTGAAGTTGCCCGAAGCGAAGGCCTCGAGCAGGAACAGTCCGCTCTGAATTGGGCCAAAACCGAAGCCAACGAATGTCTTTCCGCTCTCTCGGGTCACGGGCGGGGTCCTACCTTTCGCTGGCCGTCTTGAGCAGTTCCTGCGCGGCGGCCTGGGTCCACATGCCGTGATTCAGCTTGGCCCCGACGGCAGGAAGCTTGGCGGGCAGTTCCTTGAGCGGAATCAACCCCAGCTGGTGGCGTTGCGGATAGACGATGATCTTGCCGGCCATTGTGCGGTTTTCCACGGCTGCGATGCCGTCGGCAGCGCCGGCCATGCCGCAGATGGCATCGACGCTGAGGTTGGTGTCCAGTTGGGCGGCGGTGACCTTGTCCAGCACGATCTGCATGTCCTCGATTCGCGAGCCGCTCGTGCCGAACATGAAGCACCGATTGGCGATGTAGGTGTCCATGTCGATGTCGTGCCGCGTGGGGGCTGGGATGCCCGCGAAGATGTTGATGCGACAGCCCGGCAGGCTGTGTGCGATTGCATCGGCTACCAGCGCGCCGATGGGAGCCATTAATGCGAAGTAGCTGAACCGCTCGTCGAGTGGATTGGCCTTGGTGTTCACCAGGCGAAGCGGAACGCCTCGCTCGTCCGAGAGCGACTGGACCTTCTCCCGGAGCGATTCCAGGCGTGCATCGTCCATGTCTGTTGCGACGACGGACATGTTCTCCGTTGTCAGGCACAGGGTGCGTATGGTGTGCATCTGACCCATCGGCCCGGCCGCGCCGATGATGGCGACGCTGTCCCCCGAGCGTATCTCGCCGGTAGGGGGAATTACCTTGTATGCGTCGGCGGCGCTGGTTTCGAGCGTGCCGACCCATCGCGTCAGGCCGTAATGAATTCGCCCGACGCCGACCGAGACGGGCTGAGAGATCTGCCGGCCGCCGGTGACGATATTGATGATGCCGCGGATGGCCAATTTGTCATTCAATACGTCGAGCGTTTCCTTGGCGGCGCCGAAGTATACAATGTCGTCAAAGGCCTCGTCCGGCAGCGACGCCAGAGATTGGGCCTCGGTGAACGTCAGTCCGGCGTCGGTTAGCGACTTGCGTTGTGCGTCCTCGGCGCAGAAGGCTGTTATCCCGCCCGGACCGGCGTCGGGGGAGAAGCTCTCGATGAGCCCTTCGATGGCGCAGCCTGCCTCGGCGACGACGAGCAACTCACCGCCGGGCTTGATCGTGTTCCGCTCGGCATTGACGTAGGAGTTTTCGACGCAGCCCCACGGCTCGACGAGGCAAACCGCCGAGGCGCTTAACTCGCCGGAGGCCGGCATGAGGAACCGTTGTTGCGTCTGCGGATCGACAACGATCCGCTCGTCGAACAGGACGTATTCCTGCAGGCCTCCCTCGAAGTTGTAGCCGAACGCCCCGTTGGTCAGCGCCGTTCGGACGAACCGCCAGTCGGCCTGGACCAGCACGCGCTCGCCCACTTCGTGGCGGGTTACGCGTTCGCCGACGGCTACGATATCGCAGACCACCTCGTGGCCCGGGACGGTTGGCTTGTCGCCGGGGGCGTAGCTCGGTAGCGAATCGAGCACTTCAGGGTCGACGCCGCGGACCACCCGGCTCTTGCGGGGATGCTCGGAGAACTGCTTAAGCAGTTTGAGATCGGAAAAACACAGCCCGACGGCCTCTACCCTCGCGAGAATCTGGTGCGGCCCGGGCAGGTGGACGTCCTTGGCGGTGTTGAGCTTCAGTCGGCTGGGCCCGATGAGCTGCAAGGCATATTGAGTCTGCGGGATCGCAGCCGATTCTTCATTCGTTGTGTGCAATTTACTTCTCCAATGTGCGTCATATGGGGTGGTGTCTATCGCGGCGTCGCGTCGGGCAGGCCGCCGTCGACGGGGATGGTCGCTCCGGTTGTCGGCGTCTGCCGGGTTACGAAGAACAGCACCGCGTTGGCAACGTGTCGGGCCGTCACGCGCGCCTTGAGCAAATTTCGGCCGCGGTAGTAGTCCTGCAGGCCGGCCTCGTCCAGTCCGCGGGCCTTCATTCGGCCGGGGCCGACCTCCGCCCATAGGCCCGACTTGAATTGACCGCCGCCGAAGACCGCGTCGGGCGAGACCATGTTGACGCGGATGTCGAACTCGGCCAGTTCCAGGCTGGCGATGCGACCCAGTTGGTGGCAGGCGGCCTTGGTGGAGCTGTACGCCCCGAAACCCGCCCCCGGCGATGGGACGTTCTTCGTCGAGACGATCACGATGTCCCCGCCTGTGCCCTGAAGCTTCATGTGCCGACCGGCCTCGGCCAGCGTCAACAACGCCCCCTCCACGTTAACCCGTTCGAGTTTGCGGAAGGCGTCGAGGTCCAGTTCCATCAGCTTCGAGACCAGCGCGATACCCGCGTTTACCACCACGATATCCACGCCGCCGAATCGGGCCGTCGCTGCGTCGAACGCGCCGGCGACGGAGTCCTTGTCGGTAACGTCCATCGCTGCGCCCATCACGGCCTTGCCATACCGGGCGCGGAGGTCCTCAACGAGCGCGTCAAACCGCTCGCCCGCAAGGTCGGTCGCAACGACGCACGCGCCGCGCTCCAACAGCCCCTGGCAGATTCCGTGCCCGATAGCCCCGGCGGCACCGGTTACCATCGCGACCCGGTTGTGCAGGGGCGACGAGGCGTCGGTGGGAGCGTCGGCGCTCTGCAGGACGCCCGAGCCCTTGACGCATACGACAGGCGGCTTGCAGCCATGTTGGGCGGCGTACTTTTCCACGGCGCTTGCCAGCGATTCGCGGGCCTCTGCCGACTCGGCTGGCGGCTCGACATATAGCGGCGCGGTATCGGTGTGTCTCAGACCTGCCGGCGGGGCGCCGCCTTGGGCGGCGTCCGGCGAGGAGGCAAAATCGACGGCTGCGTCGTCGGTGAGCGCCTTGAGGAGGACCGTGCGGTGTGGTCTATCCTCGTCGTCGGATTCGCCAGCCAGCAGGCCGCGGATTACGGGAGCCAGTTCGAAGAGCTTGTTTTCCGCCATTGGATTGTTCTTTCGGTGTTCCGGTTGGCTGCGTCCGCGGGTCAGGTGCCGGCACCGGCGGTCAGGCCTTGCCGGCAGAAGCTACGGCGTCGAGCATAAACTTCGCGTTAGCGGCCGGGGCCTTGCCGTCAAATACGGCGCTTCCGGTGACGATGAGGTCTGGGCCCATCCCGGCCACCTCGGCAATGTTGTCCCGCTTGATGCCGCCATCGACCGTCACGAGCACGTCGACGCCGGCCTTGGCCACCATCTGTCGCAGGTCGGCGATTCGCCGCTGGGTGGAGCTGATGAACTTCTGTCCACCCCAGCCGGGGTTGACCGCCAGCAGCTCGACCATGTCCAGCTCGTCCAGCAGGCCCTCGACGACGCCCAGCGGCGTGCCCGGATTCAGCGAGACACCCCGCAAGACGCCCCGGTTCGGGTCATTCGCGTTGGTTATCTCCCCGATTGCCTGCAGCACGCGATGCGGGTGGTCGGCTCCTTCGATGGCGAAGGTAATCATGTCCGCCCCGGCGGCCCCGTAGGCCTCGAGGTGGGCCAGAGGGTCGCGGATCATCAGGTGGACGTCCTTGAGCATCGGTGTTTTCATTGCCTTCACGACGGGCGGGCCGAGCGTGATCATCGGGCAGAACACGCCGTCCATCACGTCCACGTGCAGCAGGCGCACGCCGGCTTGGGCGATTGCAGTCAATTCATCGCCGAGGTGCAGCAAGTCGGCTGTTAGCATGCCGACGCTAACGGTGGGGGCGCAGCTGCGCACCAAGTCGAATATGGGCTTGCGGGCCATTTCTTATATACCTTCGCAATTCTGCCTGCGGGCGTAGGCCCGCGGATGAAACTTGCCTTTGCGGCGGACCGGGCGTTACTCGTTGCCCTTTTCGCTCTTGAGGGTCCGGTAAAGGTCGAGGGCGTCTTCGGGTTTCATGTTGTTGTGCACCACTTCCCGCACGGCTGTGAGCATGGCGGTGGGGGCGTCGGACTGGAAGATGTTTCGGCCCATGTCCACGCCGGCTGCGCCCTCTTGGACGGCGTTGTAAGCCATCGTCAGCGCGTCGAGCTCCGGCAGCTTCTTTCCGCCGGCCATCACGATCGGTACCGGGCACGATGACGTGATCGTCTCGAAGCCCTCAGGGACGTAATACGTCTTGACGAAATGTGCTCCGAGTTCCGCGCAGATGCGGCAGGCAAGGCGGAAGTACTTGGCGTCGCGGACCATGTCCTTGCCGACGGCGGTGACGGCCAGCACGGGAATTCCGCAGCGGAGTCCCTCGTCCACGAGGCGCGTCATGTTGTGGACCGATCGGGTCTCGAACTGGCCGCCGATGAACACCTGGATCGCCACGGCTGCGGCGTTCATTCGCACGGCATCTTCCATGCTAACGGCGATTTGCTCGTCGGAGAGTTCCTTGAGAATGCTCGGGCCGCCGCTGGCGCGGACGACGACTGGCTTGTTCGTTGTCGGCGGGACGGTCGTTCGCAGAATGCCGCGCGTCAACATCCAGGCGTCGATCTGGGGCTCGAGCGGCAGGATGTTGAGGTCCACGCGCTCCAGGCCTGTCGTGGGCCCCTGGAAGTAGCCGTGATCGATCGCCAGCATCACCGTCCGTCCGGTCTGGGGGTTGAACACCCGCGAAAGGCGGTTCTTCATGCCCCAATCGAGCGAGCCGCAGCCGCGCAGAAAGAATCCCGGCGTTTCCATCGGGACGTCCTCGTAGAATTGTTTGCTTTCCTTCGCGCCATCGGTGTCAGCCATTTGTGTTCCCTTTTCGGTGCGTCCTGCGTATTGCCGCTTTTGCTCTCTCTGCGGAGAAGGCCACTGTAGTTCGCCCGGTTTTGCCAGTCAAGCAGCCTGGCGGCGCGTACCGCTGCGAGCTTTCGGGCAGATTCGTCGGAAGCAGCTTAGCTCAGCATCACCTGGCCGCCCGTTACGGGGACGGCTTGGCCGGTTTCGTACTGCTGGTCCATAAGGTAGTAGATCGCCTGCATCACGTCGGCTGTGGTGCATCCGCGACCCATCGGAACTTTCTGTTCGTAGGCCCGGCGCACGTCATCGACGTTCTTGGCGCCGGGGACTTTGCCGGTTTCGAGATACTGGACGAACAGGCCGTTGTCCGGGTCCGACCAGAGCGGTCCGTCGAAGAAATTGCCCGGACAGATCGAGTTTACCTTTATGCCGTCGGCGATCAGCTCCAGGGCAAACGATTGGGTCAGTCCTACGCCGCCGAATTTGCTGCCGGCGTAGGCGCCGTTGCGGTTCGAACCGACCAGGCCGGACTTGGAGTTGATCTGGATTATGTCGCCGCGGTAGTCCTTCCGGGCCAGGTGCTGCATCGCCAGAACGGGCGCTGCGTTTTGCACGCAAAGGAAGTAGCCCTTGTAGTTGACGGCAGTGACGAAGTCGAAGTCCTTGACGGGCTGGCTCTTGACGCTGCCGGCCTTCAGGACGCCGGCGTTCGAGACCAGCAGGTCCAGCCCGCCATAGGAGCTAACGGCTTGGTAAATTGCCTCGGCGACGCTGTCGGCGTCAGTAACGTTCATCGCCAACGGGATCGCGCGTCCCGCGCCGAGGTTCTTGCAGATATCCCCGGCGGCCTGGGCAGCGCCTTCGTAGTTGAGGTCCGCCAGTGCGACGCAGGCGCCTTGGTCAGCCAGAGCCCGGGCGATCTGGAGTCCGAAGCCCTGGGCTGCGCCGGTGACAACGGCGACCTTTCCTGCAGCCCTGCCCTGCAGAGCCCCGCCGGCTGCGACCTGCCGGCGGAAGCGTTCGACCTCCCAGTTCTCCACGAAGAGCCTTTGCTCGTCCGGCAGCGGCTGGACATCCCCCAACCTCCTGGCCCCAGCCATAACGCGAATAACGTCGGTGTACATCAGCCTGGCGTTCTCGGCCGTGACGAACGAGTCGCCTATGGTGAACATGCCTACGCCGGAAAGCAGCACTACCTTCGGCGGGAAGTCGGTGGCCGCGTCGTGGGCCCGCAGTGCTTCCGCGAGGCGCTCGACGGTCCGCTCGGCTGGCTCGTCCACGTCCGGATCGAACCACATGGGGTAGGATGCG
>Ga0180433_10005679_pt1 | contig 16715 bp, 13 predicted proteins | sample SS_ome_8_FD_132980 | JGI IMG/M metagenome (GOLD analysis project Ga0180433, IMG submission 132980) | Hypersaline lake sediment archaeal communities from the Salton Sea, California, USA - SS_1_D_1 metaG | ecosystem: Environmental > Aquatic > Non-marine Saline and Alkaline > Hypersaline >... | reverse complement strand
GCTCGTTTTGCTCGTTTTGCTCATTCTGCCTGTTTTGCTCTTTGGGCTCGTCTTGCGCTCCTTGCTCATTCTGTTCATTCTGCATGTCTTGCTGGTCGGGTTCTATTTCCACTTTGAATCGGATCTTTCGTGTCCGGTCAATCGCTATGGTTCGGCTGGTTTTGTCCTCCTCCAGAACATCAAGGGTGCCCCGCACGGTCAACTCAGGCTCAGCGAAAGAGAGGGTCACCGTGACGCCCGGCGGTAGCGAGGCACTTGTCCACCTGTCCTGCATATTTTCCCCTCTGGGCACCTGGACCTGAAAGAAAGTTACTCCCGTGCAAATGGGTATGAAGGGATACAACCTTTCCAGGCTGTCTCGCTTTGCGTCGAGCAGTTTATCTTCCAGCGCAAAACCGGTATGCCCGCGATACAGCGTCAGGGCACCCACATCCGTGTCATACACAGCCTGCCACGTGATTTCTTCAAATGTTTGCTCCTGCTGTTGCTGGTCAGAAACACTTTTGCGAATCACCAATTGGGAGCTCTGGTAGCCGTTGTCGAATTTGGTGCCGTCAATGGTGATTGTGGTGTTGGTGCCTGAGGAGACAATGGCATCGAGGTCTTCGGCAATAAGCTGCAACACCTCAGAGGGCAGGCGCCCGCTGTCGACATGCCGCATCACTGCCGCGGCGGATTTTTCGGCCCGGCTGTATATGGTCAATATTGCGACCAGAACCATCGAGCCGATGGTCAATGCCGCCAGCATCTCGGCCAGCGAGAATCCCGGTGTCCTGTTCAATGTATCATATAGCCTTTTCATATCGCTCGGCTTGCCAAAACGTCCTTAACAGCGGCACTATGGTCCCTTCGCCTTTTTGTTCTGCAATAATTCGAAGAGCTCTTCAACGCCCATGTTTTCGACTTCGCCCTGGGTTAGGCCCGTGACCGGGTCGATTTGGTCTTTCCAGTTCTGCTTCTCCAAGCTTTCCCGGCGGGCGTTTTCCTGCTCCATTCGCTCCCTGAGGTCGGTTACGGATTCCACTTGTGACTCCATTTCTTCTTCGCTCGGCTTGCCGTTGGTTCGCTTGTATAGATCAAGATTGCGCTTAATGAAGGAGCCATCTTCGGTGGTGAGCATACCATTATCCAGCCACTGCTCGACGGTATCTCCATCGACACCGGCGTATTCAGCGGCTTCCTCAATCGTCTCAATGAGCTGGTCGGCGGCCAGTTCCTGTTCTTCTTGCTCCCGTTGCTCCATCAGTTGGAGTAACTGCTGCTTGGAAACGTTTGTCAGCCAATGCGTCAATTCAACGGTTTGGGTTTCACCTTCGGAATCCTCATACTCAGCCGAGCACACAGCTCTGACCCACATCCGATTGCTGATCGGCTCATAGAAGGTCTCCACTACAGTCTGCCATTCGATATCGGGATACTTCTCGCTTGCGCCAAATTCCACGGTTTCTTCGACCGAACTGGATGTCAGAAGCTTCTCCATATTGTCTCTCGCGGTCTCAAAGGCCTGCATTCGCAGCATCGAATCGGACGTGGAAGCCACGCAGCGGTCGATGACCACCAGGACGCTTGACGCTGCGAGTGCCAGGATGCTCAAAGCGGTCATTACCTCTATCAAGCTGAAGCCTGCGCGGTGCGTGCTACACCCTTCGCGCTGCCTGTTGCGTGATGCGCGGCTGCTCACACACGGCGCATCGTCAGCGTCATAGCTGGATTTCTTCCCTCGCTCTTGGTACGAGAAGTCCCACATCGCCTTCTTCTAAACTGATCAGTCTATTAAGCCGGTTAACAACAACAGAATAATATTGCTCATTTTCATCCATAAGGACGATCTTGCCACCGTAATGCCAACCTGCATGTCCCACCCGGAACTTCGCCAGACCTTGATTCGCATAGTCGCCGTCATCGAACTCCACATAGGCGACCCAACAATTGCTGCCAAGTTCATTTTCGGCAATAATTTCCTCTTCAAGAACCTGCGACAGATCGGGCGAAGTAATCTCACGCAACAGATAGCTTTGCTCCGTCAGGTCGATGATCACTTCATATCGCCTATGGCTCTCGGCCGCGGCTCTGCCGGCCATCTGCATGGTCGAGACAAAATCGTGAACCTGTGCTTTGAACGTGCTCCTTTCGAGCAATCCGAAGAAACGCATCTGGGCCAAGAGAACAAACAGCGACACCATCACAATCACGATCACCAATTCCGTGAACGTAAAAGCCGGGCACAGACGTTTTCTTGACCGGCCAAATCCATACGTGGCGTCCGCCCCGCGGGCTTCGCTTTCACATTGCATCGGTGCTGAGTAAATCTGCATCGTTGCCCTCACCGCCTTCTTGGCCGTCGGCACCGAAACTTTTGATGACAAATTGTTTGCCGCTCTCAGGGTACAACTCATAGATGAATTCCCGGCCCCACCCGTCCTTCGGAACTTCGGTGGTCTCCAGGTATCCGCCGGGCTCGTAGTTCTCCACATCGGTCGGTTGCTCGACCAGAGCAGTTAGCCCTTCCTCTTCGGTGGGGAACCGCGTGGTGTCCATCCTGAATTGGTTGACCGCCGTGTGCAGAGCCTTAAGGTTCGCTTTGGTGGTCGTGACGCGGGCCTGGTCGATTTTGGTCGCCACTTTCGTCACCACCAAGGTGGCGAGCAAACCGATAATGATGAGCATGGCCATAAGCTCGACCATCGTAAAACCATATCGTATCCGTCTTTTCTTCTTTGTCATTTTGACCTCCTAAACAATCGATCAAAATTTCCCCGCCGAGACTTCCAGAATCGGAAGTATGGTTGCATACGCAATTGTGCCAATGATTGCAGCCATGAACAAAATAATGAGAGGTTCAACCGCGGCGCCGAGTCGTTCGATAACCACATCCGTGGAGGACTCCAGATTCTGACTGATATTCCTGAGCATCAGCTCCAGCTCACCGCTCTTTTCGCCGACCGCCACCATGTGGGCGATAGCGGGGTCAATCACGCCGCTGTCCCGCAGGGGCGTGGCGATGTCGGCGCCGGCCAGAATCCTCTCGCGGGCCTGCTGGATAGCCCGTTTCATCAGAGTGTTACCGGTGACTTCCGAGACCACCCGAAGGGACTCGGCCATGGGCAGACCCGAGCTTAACAGCGTAGAGAGCGTGGAAGCAAAACGCGAAACCACACGCTGCTTGATCAGGGGTCCCAACAAGGGCAGCGACAACATGAACTTATCACGCAGGTACGCCCCGCGTTCGGTCTTGAGGAATCTCTTGAGCCCCCAAACAACGGCGAGTATCGCAGCAAGAACCACCACCAGCCACCAGCTCGTCAGCACATATCCTACACCCATTAGCTGGTCGGTAATCCACGGCAATTCCTGCCCGGTCCGCTCAATCTGCTCACCTATCTTGGGTATGACTTGCGTGGTCAGGATGATAATTGCCCCAATACAGAACAAGACCAGCACGATCGGATAGATCATGGCCGTCAATACCTTCGACTCGACACGCTGGCGCTTTTCCATAAAGTTGGCGATGGTCGATAAGCTTGTTCCCAGGCTGCCGGTGACTTCGCCGACCCGGACCATACTGACAAAGATGACGTCGAAATAGTCGCCGTAATCTCTCAGCGCATCTGTGAACGACTCACCCGTGACGAGCCTGTCACGAATATCGGTCAGGGCGTTTTTGAATCGCGCGTCCGAGGTCTGCAAACTTAACACCGATAGGGCTTCGGTCAATTTGATCCCCGATTCCAGGAGCGTGGATAGCTGCTTGGTAAAGTCAATGATTTGGGTCTTGCTGCTTCTGGAGAAAACCGAAAGCAAGGAGGCCCGGCCTTCGGCGGCAGAGCCAATCTCCGTCACCGCGGTGGGGTGAACACTCCGGCTTCGCAAGTGCTTACGCGCAGCGTACGGGCTTTCGGCCGCAATCGCGCCTTTGACCTTTTTGCCGTCTGCGGCTATGGCTGTATAGTGATACCTCGGCATAGACCGTATCTCGTATTCTGTCTATAAACGTTCCACATCATCTGCAGGCGCTCTGCGGGACGCACGCTACATCACATCTGTCTGTGTTACCCTCAGCACTTCCGGGATCGTGGTGATTCCTGCGAGCACCTTTCGCGCCCCATCCATGCGCAACGTCTGCATCCCGCTATTCAGGGCAATCTTCTTGATCTTTCCGGCGGTTTCCCGTTTGTAAATCAGCTCCTGGATTTCATCGCTGATCAGCATCATTTCATAGATACCGGTCCGACCTCGAAAGCCGGTTTGGAAACACTTGTTGCACCCCGTCCCCACGAAGAACTTCGTGCCGTTTCCAAACCGACCTGATGTCCCCAATCCAAGTTCTCTTAATTCGTGAGCGGTCGGGTGATATTCCTTCCTGCATTCCGGGCATACCTTCCGCACCAATCGTTGTGCTATCACGGCGATTAAAGATGAGCTTACCAAATACGGCTCAAGACCTAAATCCAAAAGCCGTGTCACCGCCCCGGCCGAATCGTTGGTATGCAGCGTGCTGAAAACCAGGTGGCCGGTCAGCGACGACTGGATGGCCATACGGGCCGTCTCAATGTCCCGCACTTCACCGACCATGATGACGTCCGGGTCCTGACGCAGCACGTGCCGCAGCGAAGTAGCAAAGGTCATGCCCTTTTTCGAGGCGACCTGAATCTGACTGATCCCTTCGAGCTGGTATTCAATCGGGTCTTCTATGGTGATGACGTTTTTCTCCGACGAGTTGATCCTGTTCAAACACGCATAGAGGGTGGTGCTCTTTCCGCTGCCCGTCGGGCCGGTCACGAAGATAACTCCGTGAGAGCGGTGCAGCAGCGTGTCGAACTTCTTCAAATCGTCCTCCCATAGTCCCAGCTCATCCAACGTGAAAAGGCCCGTGCTCTTGTCAAGCAGTCGCATGACGCTGCGTTCGCCGTAACTGGTCGGAACCGTGCTGATACGCAGGTCCACTTCTCGCTGGCCCAGCCGGACACTGCATCTGCCGTCCTGCGGCAGGCGACGCTCCGCGATGTCCATGCCGGCCATGACTTTGATACGGGAAATAATCAAGGGCAGCACATTTCTGTTCAAGGTAAGCACATCGTACAGGATGCCGTCGATCCGGTAGCGAATCTGAATCTTTGTCTCGTAGGGGTGCACGTGAATATCGCTCGCCCGCAACTGCAATGCGCGAAACAGAACATCATTGACCAGGCGGATAACCGGAGGCCTGTTGACCACATCAAGCAGATCATCCGAACCGGCCACCTCATCAACCAATTGGTCGAGGTTTTGCGAGTCAAGCTCTTCGGCCACCTCTTCGATAACCGTAGTTCGCTGCTCGTAGGCAATGTCTATTACAGAGGTGATGGCGGCGCGCGTGGATATCGCCGGCTTGACCGACATACCGGTCATCTTGGAGACATTATCCAAAGCGTTCGCATCCAGCGGCTTGGATAGGACCACGGTCAATTCGCCATCCTCGTCTTGAGGTTGTATGCCGATGAGGAAATGGTGCTGCGCATACGTTGCAGGCACTGCTTCGACGAACTCCAAGGGAATCGCTTTCTCGGAGATTTCCGGCAAGAACTCCCAGCCCAGCGCCTCGGCAAGAAGCCGCAGGACCATATCCTCAGTAAAATACGGGCACCGAAGCAAAAGCTCATCCAGCCGCTCCGGGCCTTTGTTTTCATCGAGGAATTTGGCTAATTGCTCTGCATTAACCAGTCCCGTGCGTTTAGCGGTTTGTACCAGTAAGTCCCTCATAAAGTCTGACTACCAATACGTCAAGTTTCATGTTAATCCATTTCCAGAACCCTTACGGGCTGCATCGGCTTAGGTTTGATGCCCGGCCAGTCCTCGTATTTCTGCATTTCTTCTTCAAAGCTTTCGAACGTTTCCCGGTTCTTTCGTGATACCACTTCGATGTCCGATGTTCCGGTCAGTTCCTGGCCGGGCCGCAAAATATGGGCCTTGACGAATACGTAAAGCCGGCTTTGCTCATCCATATTGGAGGCATTTCTGAACAGTCCTCCCAGCAGCGGAATGTCACCGAGGATGGGTACCTTATTTCCGCCCTTGTTTTGCTTGAGCCTTTCCAGCCCGCCCAGTATGATCGTGGTGCCGTCCGGAACAGTCACCACGGTGGTCACTTCGCTGGTCACGGTATCAGGCGGTTTCGTACTTGTCAATTCTATTCCACGAAAATCGGTACGGTTCATGGTGATGGCAAGTCGAAGCTGGTCACCTTTGCTGATGTGCGGCTCGATGTCCAGCGTAATGCCGGCATCGTAAGACTCAAAGATGTCTTTTTCCGTGGGGATGGAACTTCCTTCCTGTGTCCCGGGTATAAAGCTGGTTTCCTTTCTGACAATGAAGGTTGTCTCCGTCGCGTTGATGGTGCCTTGTTCGTTGTCGTTGACCAGCAGCTTTGGTCGGGCAAGAATCCTTCCGTAATTCTTTCTCTGCATGGCATCCAGCAGAATATTGATATGCCGGTCGGCATAGAAGCCGGTGCCGGCGCCTGACGCGGCCTGCAGGTCGATGAATCGGTCCCGCTTAGCCCCGGAAAGGTCCGTGATAATGTCCGTGATTCCTGAAGTCTCCGTCAAATCCGGGAAGCTGGAGATCAAATTCAGGTCATAGCTGAACTCGTCGTTTTTGGTTACCTCAACCAGCGTGACGTCCAGCAGCACCTGTGGACGATATTCGTCGAGCTGCTTGATAAGGGACTCTATCCATTGCTGGTCTTGCTTGTTGGCGTACACAATCAGAGAATAGGTTTTCGAATCGGCGACAATCACCGGCGGCCGCTCTTTGTTTCTTCTTGGTTCTTTCGTGATGGTCTTGCCTTCCTTATCCTCCTTCTCGGTAGTTTCCATAATCAGCTTTTCCAGGACCGCCTGTAGTTGGTTCGGGTCCTGGTTTTCCAGTGGATATACGACGTAAGGAATGGAGGGCAGATCCGCCTGGCTGTCCACGTACTGGATAATGGAGGCTATCCGCGCGTGCTGCTCGGCGGTCCCATTGACCAAAAGCGAATTCGTCGGCTCAATAATGACCACTTGTGGCTCCTCCACCAGGGCTCCCTTCTCTTCTGTCGTTGTTTGGACCGGAGACCGTGGTGGAGGTGTGGAAGATTTGCCGGTCGCGGTGATTCGTTCGGACCTTGTGGTTGTTTGACTCGCGCTGATGATGCCGATCTCCTGCAGCTTTGTCTTTACGTCTTCGGCACCGACGTGCTCGATCCTATATAGCTCCAGCGTTCGCAGGTCTTGCTGTTCCACATCCAGCGCATCTATCAGATCATCCACTTGCTCAAGCTGCTTTTGCAGCCCTATCATAAGGACGCGATTCGTTCTCTCGTCTGCATCCAGGTATACGGTAGGTTCGCTCGGCTGTTCCGGAGCACCTCGGGTTTGCGCCCGCGCGTCTTCGGCGCGGCGTTTGGCCGCCGCCGCGGCACGCTCCCGGGCAATTCGCAGCCGATATTGGGCATCCGTTTCTCCCTGCCTCTGGGGGCTGGGCGCATATTCCTCAGACGCCATCTCGGGGATGCTTATGGATATTGTCCCCAACTGTTCGGCAAGAGTCTTGACCTTCTCGGCGAGAGTCTGGGCCATCGTGTACCGTAGCTGCCTGAACCTGAATTTCTTCGGCTCGCCCGGCTTGTCGATCATCTCCAGAAGTTCCTCCACGCGGGGCATGCGATAGGCAAATCCGGTAACGATGAGGGTCTTGGCTTCAGGAATTGGCTCGATGCTTACGGCGAGCTTCATCCCCTTCAAAAGATTCTCTGCGCTGGTTGTATCAATATGTTTGAGCTCGAAGACACGGGCGATCACCACATCACCCGGCTTCACCCCTTTTTCTTTCTCTCTGTCCGTGAAAAGAAGCGGGTCGATTTCCAATGCTTCTTCCTGCGGAACAACCGTCACCAGGTTCTCCTTGCGCGTCATGACGAAGCCTTTGAATCGCAGCACGGATTCAAGCAGGGGATACAACTGTTTGACCTTGATAGGCCCGCTGTACTTACCTTGTAGCTTGAGCGTAACTTGCCCTTTTACCTTTGCGTCGTCATACAAAAAGTCCAGGCCGAGAGTCTCTCCCACCAAGTTCAGCAGAAGTACGATATCGCACTTGTCGGGCAAATCCAGCCGAAGGGTTTCGCTACCGTTCGGGATATCTTCCACATTGTATACGCTGATACCGGGCTGTGCGGATTCGTCTGGTTTCTTTATCTCGGCCTGCTCTTGCTCGTTCGGTCCAGATTGCGCCTTTCGCTCCTTCAGCGCCTGCATTATGGCCTTCGCGGCCTCGCGTTTTTTCTGCAGGTCGGATTCTATGGGTGGCTTGGGCAGCGTCGGTGCTTTCGGTTGCTCCTGTTCTTCGCCTTTGCCATCGACTTTTGCATTGTCTTGAGTATCGGGCTTGATTTTGGTTTTCGGCGTAGTCTCAGGTTCCGGTTCGGGTTGCTCTTGGGGCTTGTCCTCTGCTTCTGCTTGAAGAACCACGGGAGTGGGAAGCTCCTGGGATTGTAGGTCTTCCGGCGCGCCCGAGCTCTGCTTTTCTTGTTTCAGCGGTTTCGGCGGTTGAGGAGTCCCCGGCCTATCAGCTTCTGGTGTCGGCGGATCGCTCTGTGGCTTCGTCAACTTGTCGGGTTCTTTGATGGCGGTGATTACCCTTTCCACCTGGCTGGCAGGCGCAATTACTATCACTGTGTTATGGTGAATATCAACGAGTGCCCTGTCTGCCGACGTTCCACCTGGGGGCTGTGCAAAGTCTCCAATAGCAATGTCGCCAAGCAGTTCGGTCATTTTTTGCCTGGACAGCATCTGGTGAGCTTGTGAGGCGGGCATGATCTCTTGCACGACGATTGTCTCTTCGACGTCAACAAGTGCCAAGACGGTTTTTGCTCTGGATACCTCGCCCGGCTGCCCTGTGATTAGAAGGGCCTCGCTGCCGGGAAGCTGCGATGCCGTGGCCAATTTCAGCTCGGCCAGATACTGCCTGGCTCTTGTTGCGCGTATGTGTTTAAGCCATACGAACTCATACGGCGCCGCCTTACCATCCTCACCGGCCGGACTCGCAGCCAAAAGGCCCGTATGGCCCAGGCCAATGCTTATGATTGCGGCAATCACACAAAACTTGCCTGCCCTTCTCTCGAAGAAACCTCGTTCTTTCATCTTACGTCACCCCATTCTCAGCGCTGCCATTTTGCAGTGAAAAATGCCTGCTCTCTGGACTCCTGCAGGCGGGCACCCTCCAACAGCATCGTGAACGTGTTCGTCCAATAAATCTCCTGTTTGCGCATTCAAATTCTGTAATACAGTAGCTGGACACGCGAAAAGCAGGCCTGACGAATGAAAGCCCCTGCGGAAAAACGGATACAAGGGCGAAGCGCAGGCTTCGAACGACCAGCCATCTATTCAGACAGAGAAACGCCCAAAAAGTTCCGGCCCGTAGCCCAAAAAATCGTCGGTTTCACTACTGATAGGGGCGAAATCGCACAGATCCCCTTACAGGGTGATCGGCGGTAGGTTAAAAAGACGAAGCGCTTCACTTAGGTGGCTTTGGGGGAAGAGGTCGGCCTCGGTAGGACTGCTGGTTTTGACCGGCTTGTCGCTGTGGGCGTCCATTCTCCGGTCCGGCACCGTTTAGCCTTCTGCCTAAATCCTCCAACTTTTTTGCTTCTTCACCGCCCATCCGCATCGATTTGTAGTCCGAGATGAGCTTTTCCATCATGGCGGCCTTCTCCTGGGGACTCAAGCCCGAGTCGGTCTTATCGGACTTGAAGGTTTTCTGCAGGCTTTTTAGCTTACCTACCAGGTCCTCCAGTGCCGCCTTGTCTTCGGAAGTTGTCGGCGGCGTAGTAGGCCCCGTAGGGGCGGTGCGTGGTCCGGGCACCGGCGCGGCTTGCAGAGCGGGTCTGGGAATACTCGTGGTCGGGACACTTGGGGCCGGACGAGGTGAACCTTCGAGAAGGCTCATTTCCTGTGCTCTGGCAACCACCGGCATCTGTGAGGTCTTCTGGCCGTCATGCAAGATGATGAAGCCGTCCTCTATCTTCTCGACTTTCGTGTGTCCTAACTCGCTGCCCTGCTTTACCCAGCGCGTCTCGCCGTCGGGCTCTCTGATAAATGCCAGCGAGGCTTCCGGACGGGCCGTGTTGTAACACGTGCTAATCAAGTCGAATTTCGCCGAAGACTGTACTGGTTTGGGCGGAACAACGGACCTGGTGTATCCTACGGTCCTGGGTTGCGTCTTGGCCGGCGGGTCCAGATACAGCGCAAAGGCCTGTGCCTGCTCCACCAGCGGCGAAGTCTGGTCCCCCGTTGCCTTTGTCTTGCTGCCCTGTGCCTGCTTGAACTTCTCAGTCGCACCGGCTTTGCTTAGGAATTGCTCAGCCGCTTCGTCACGGCGGACCCCGAAGGCCACGGGAAAGATGAGCAGCACGGCCCCCACCAATGCCGCGATAATGCTTGTTATTCGCAACGTTTTGGTCATCCTCGCGCCTTGCCGGGCAGACCTCGCACTGCGTACGCGGCCGACCAAATGGACAAACCAAGCTGTTTGTTTTCCGACAAAACCGTCCATGGAGCACCCGCTACTAAACAATGTCCACTCTATTCGACATTGTTAGGGGCGTTTGGTTCCCGCCAATGAACGATTTTTTGCAGGTAGAGCCGCTCATTTCCCGCGTAGTGCGTGCTTTTTTCGGGCGTATGGCAGTCCAGGCAGCTCGACTGTGGTCCGCTGGTCTTGGCTTCTCCCGCGGTTTTGATGTGCTCTGAGCCGGGGCCGTGACAATTCTCGCAGCCCACGTCCTTTAGGTGCGGAGTCTGCTCCTCCGAGACAAAGCCACTCTCATATTCCATGCCCACAACGTGGCAAATCGCGCATTCCGGGTCATACTGTGAGCCAACCTCCACCAAGGTAGCATAGGCCTTTGCGTGTGCTTTGCTGCTCCATTTCTCATATTCGTAGGCATGGCAGGCCTTGCAGGATTGTGAGCCCACATATTGCAGACCATCAGGCAGCACGAAACGCGGATACTTCTCCAAAAGCCCCCTCTCTTTGACAAGCTGCTGGTAGTCCTTATACAGCCGAACAAGCGAGGGTTTCTGTGGCAGGTCTTCTGTGACCGGGATAGCCCGGAAATCAATCGCCAACTCGCCTCCGCCTGCGACAGGCTCAGCAACTTGCAGTCTGCACACATACCGCCCATATCGGCCCACCGAAAAGACCAACGGACGTTGGCTCGGGTCCCCAATTACCCGCGGTTCGTCCGAATCGGACGGATAGACCACACAGTCCACGCCGTGGTCGCCCCGAACAAGCGAATCGGGCAACATGTCGGAAGAATCGTTCCATATAAGGACACGAATGTTCGTTTCACCGTCTTGCCGCCAAACAACTCCTCAATCCCCTCTCTCGCCGCCGATTCCGCATCATAAGCCGCTACCGTGACAGTCGCGGTCCTATCTCCTAAACGCAATTGGGCAGAGAACTTCGCAGGGATGGCGGCATCGGCTGGTTTATGAGCGCTAATGGCGTTGAGAACGGAGTCGATACTGCCGAGCAATCCGAGGTTTCTGGCCGTCTCAATATCGTGCTCGGTCAGGTGGATTAAATCATAGTCAAGCAGGTCCAGGCCCTGAACCAGAATGTTGAATTTGATCAGGTCTTGCTCGCTTTGGCCTTCCACGAAAGAGCCCGTATCGATAATCAGCCGGCTTTCGTCCGGCACGCTATCCAGAATTTCCGCTCGCCTATCCAGCCCGCCGAGCTGGCCCCCGCTGCACCCGCACGGCTTTAGCTCACCCAGTTCGCTGCCCGTCAAAAAGATTGCAATTGCGTTGCTCTTGCGGATCGATTTCTCCGGGGGCTCGGCTCGTTCGACGGGAACGCAAGAAGCCGCCACAACTATAACAAAAAGACAACTTGCAAGTAGTCTCATATTTCGGCTTGGTCTATCAGCCCGCAGATACGAGAGACGACATCCCAACAACTGAGGCGCGGTCGCCGCCTCAATAGAATCCACGCAGGAGGATTGAAAGCGTCTCACCGTTTTTCAGGTTAATGACAAATGTATCGCTGAATCTCTTGGTTTCTTCCGGCGCCGGCGGCGTGATTTGGACCTCGAACTGGTACCCGCTGGCGATCTTCGTCTGGTTCAGGACCTTTATAAGGTTGTTTTTAGCCGATGTGGATTCCACCTCGAAGTCTTCGCTGTAGTTGCTCAATATCCATATTTTCCTCACGATCGGCTTCTCCGGGTCGGGTTTGAGAACGATAATCTGTGGCGGCGTGATCTTATACTTCGGAAGCGCACTAAACGGAATCGTAATCTCGGCGCACTCCGGATGCGTCAGCTTGATCTGCACAAGCCCACTTAGTCCGCTACGCAATCTGTCCATATTCACCTTCGGCTCGAGAACAAATTCCCTTGCTTTGGCCGGAGGCTCGATATCGACAGCGATGACATTACCCGTCGACTTGATTTCCTTTACGGAGAACGCCTTGCCGTCCAGGCTGCTCAGTTTGATCTGCGGGCAGGCGGCGTTTTCCTCCTTGAGCAACAATTGCAATCTCTTGGGCTCGTACGCGACTTTGGGCACAATCTTGGCCTTGACCCCCAGCGTCGTCTTGGGCTTGGCCGGATCGTTGGTCAGCACATCCAGCTCTCGTTTCATCAACCCTGTACGCGCCAATGCGTGCAGGTTCACTGTCAGTGTCCCGCTCTCGCCCGGCGCCAGTTCTGTCTTGTCCAGCTTCGTCGTGACCCCACAGCACTGCTCGACCTTCTCAATCTTTAGAGGCGCATTCCCGGTGTTCGTGAATTTGAGCTCCTTGACCCTGCGCGTCCCTGGCCCTACTTCCCCGAAGTCCAGAATGACCTGTTCAAAAACAATCTTGGGCGCCCGCTCTTTGGGCTCCAGTTCTTTTGGCTCGAGCATCGGCTTCGGCTTTACAAGAGCCGTTTCCGGCTGCTCCGCCTGTTCTTGGCAGCCGCTCTGCGACCAAAGACCAACAGCGAAAATAAGGATCAGTACAAACGTGCACTTGCGTTTCATAAGCTGATCTCCAAATCGAAGTTACGATCAGACCTCTTGCCGGTTCACACGAGGGGTATTTTAATGAATTGCCCTTCCGCAGGCAAGCCGATTTGCAATCAGTGGTTTAGCCCCCGCACCCATGCCGGGGGCAAGGCTGCATGATTCCCTCGCCCGCCATTTGTTGGCTTCTTCCGGCTTGACCCAGGTCTGGGCCACAGCGCAGAAGCGCTCAGGCCCGCAACGCTATTGCGCGAAACGCATGTTCTAACCGTTCGGAGGGCCGGCCCGTTCTATGGGTTGCCTGGGTTCTGGCTTGGGCTCAAACGCCGATCAATTCAATAGCGTATCTTTGCTCCGCTCGGCAGGTGATTTGGCTACCTGCCCCGAAGAGGGCTAAAACGTTGGGGAAATGTGTTGCTCTTTCCGAAGCACGGCTGTATAATTTGTGTTTGTTCAGGAGCACAGAGCGCGAACCGCACAACAGAGCTCACGCATTGGTCATGGGATTTGAACTAAATCTCGTCCTGGCCTGCGGACTTGAAAGGTTTCACGGATGAAAACAGGGCTGGCTTCCGGGGAGAAAAGGCCTCGGCGGAGAGTACTTCCAAACACCGTAAAGAGAAGAATAGAGAACAACCTGAATGACCTCTCAGCGAAGGAGTGGGTCCGCGAGACAGTATCAGTCTTCGTACAGAAGGGGCTCGGCAGAAACCACAAAGATGCCCAAATTGAGAGGGAGCACCCTGCACCTTTCTCATTTCAAGACGTTGGGCGCCTAATCGAGTTTTTCACCAAAGAAAAGCAATCTGTCCTTGATCCATTCGTTGGTGTTGGCTCTACACTGAAAGCGTGCGCCTTGTTGAATAGAAACGGCGTTGGCATAGAGCTAGTGGAGAGATACTATCAGCTAGCCAAACAAAGGCTAGCGAAAGAAGTCGACAAATCCCTGTTGAGAACCGCGAGACAAGTCATAGTTCATGCGGACGCTACAGAGGAAATCGAGAAGTTTGATGACCATTTCTTCGACTTCATCGTGACGAGCCCGCCGTACTGGAGAATTCTTCACAAGGTGGACCATAAAGCAAAGCAAGAACGACTCAACAACAACTTAGACGTAAAGTACAGCGAAGACACAAGGGATCTCGGGAATGTTGAGAATTATGATGATTTTGTAGATAAGCTTTCGGAGTTCTTTGAGAACTGCTCACGAATCTTGAAGCCTAAAAAGTATCTCTGTATCGTCGTAAGTGACTTCCGACACAAGAACCGATACTATATGTTCCATAGTGACCTTGCAAATCGATTGCAACGAAAGTACTATGACATAAAAGGAGTGACAATTCTTTACCAGAAACACAAGAGAGTTTTTCCGTACGGCTATCCGTACGATTATGTGCCGAATATCCATCATCAGTATATTCTAATCGTTCAGAACCGTGCCAACAAAAAATAAAATATACGTCGGGGATTGCTTGGATCTGCTAAACGAACTCACCCCGGAATCTGTACACCTTGTCATAGCCGATCCTCCATATAACTTGGGAAAAGACTTCGGTAATGGGACCGACAACTGGGAGTCAATCCAAGACTGGCTCAACTGGTCCAGGAAATGGGTTCAAGGATGCAAAAGAGCCTTAAGGCCTACTGGGTCAATATTTGTGTACGCTATCCACAGATATGCCTGCTACATACAGTGTGGCATGTATGACCTGGGCTTACTTTACGGCCGTCAAATTATCTGGCACTATGAGAATGGGTGGTCGCAGTATAGCAAGGCACCAGCCGCGACGTATGAAACCATACTTTGGTTCACTAAGAGCAAAGAACACACCTATCATACGATCCGCGAGCCCTACAAGAGTCAAGATCGCTTACGCTACAAAGTTATCAAGAACGGAAAAGTGTGGCGGCCTAATCCTCTCGGGAAGCGGGGCGGCGACGTCTGGAACATACCGACCCTTGCCGGGAGCCGTTTTGCCACGGAGAAGGTGGACCACCCGACCCAGAAACCGCTCGCTTTATGTAACAAAATCATTCGGCATTTCTCCAACCCTGGCGATCTCATTCTGGTGCCTTTCGCGGGCTCGGGGAGTGAATGCGTCAGTGCTCTTGCGAACGGCCGGGACTTCATAGGATTTGAAATCAACCCTGCTTACGTCAAACTGGCGGATGAAAGAATAGCTGCGTACAAGGCAAAGTCTGAGTTGCGTATGATGACGTGACCTCTCGGAACAGGCCTGCCCTTGCCACGTCTCCAAAAAGACAGCCGCATATCATACCGGAATCGCTTCCAGGACTATCACACGCCCATGCTCAAATAACAAGACAGCTGCGATCTTGCATCATCATTTCCATTCAACTCATCGCCGGAAAGCCATATCACGTATATGTCGCTCTGCTGCAACCACCCAATATGCTGATCGCATGGTTTGCTTTCAAAACACGCGATCTTTACAACTGCCTTTCCGTCCACTAGCGGGTGCGTCACGAACGATTCGTAGTAAAGCAGTTTGGCAAGGGCATCCCTAACTTGCTTCGTCTCATCACCTTCTGAGCCATCCAGGGTTTTCACTTCTATCAGTAGGCCGATATTCTCAAAGCATGCGAGACAATCGAACGGGTCTTCGTATAATTCTGCTTCGTTCTGTTCAAGCATTCCTGCCAACCTTTGTACTATCAGGTTATGCCTCTTCAATCTATCTTTCCGGGTCTGTATGGCTTGTGCCATTACACTCGGGTCCGTTTCTTCTGCGCTTGGCATTTCAACCTCATCAAAGCAAGTGACCGTACCTGCTTTACCTATTGTGCCAGCCGTCACTCTTCGTGACGCTCTTGGACGACGGGCTCCACGCTTGAGTTGAGAGGGCCGAGTAACTTCGACTTCAGCGCCAGCCGTGCTCGAGCCGGGCAAATCGTTGAGATACATTTTATGGTTGATTTTACGAACATCGCCCAACTGTTCCGCAAACCTAGGAAGAATCTTCTTCGCATTGTCCCAGTTGGTTTTGGTTACCCCGACTCTTCTTTTAATTTCGCCCTCATTCATGTCAGACAATCTGATAATTCGGTCGAGCTCGCCATCAGTGTCGTTCCGCGCTTCAAGTGCGAGCGCACATTTTGCCCTTGTGATGCCCGGACGCCGCGCAATGAGCCTGAGTAACACCTGATAGGGATGCGACGCTTCCCCATCTCCACCGTCGTGCTCCATATCTCGTATCGTTCGTCTCCAGACTTCTACGATGTCAGGATCCAAATCTCTGCCAGAGAAAGAAACCACTGTTCTCCCCGCGGACGTAATCGCCAGAGCACGGTCAGTGTATTCGATTAAACCAAGAACACGAAAAAGTTCTCTCACGCCTCGCGCTGAAGTCTCGTAACTGCGATAGGACGGCCGCTTCATCCTCTGCTCATGAAGGTATTCTTCGATAGGACGGGGCTTGTGACCCGTCCGACGGATTCCTTCTCTGAGAAGGGCCTCACCCAGCACATCATCTCTCCGGGGATCTTGGCCTGCACGGTGAAGGTCGCGAATCACGCGCATTGCATCCGCAAGTTTGCGGAGGTCTCCGGTGATGGGCTGGAGCTATACATTACCTCCCACCGGTCTGGCTCCATAGGCGAGTGTGACATATGGGTGGCGAGACGAGATACGAGGTCGGAGCCCTTCGGAGTACCAACGCATCT
>Ga0180433_10005677_pt1 | contig 16718 bp, 12 predicted proteins | sample SS_ome_8_FD_132980 | JGI IMG/M metagenome (GOLD analysis project Ga0180433, IMG submission 132980) | Hypersaline lake sediment archaeal communities from the Salton Sea, California, USA - SS_1_D_1 metaG | ecosystem: Environmental > Aquatic > Non-marine Saline and Alkaline > Hypersaline >... | reverse complement strand
TGTAACAATTGCCGTTCAGGTTTGCAACACTTTTCTTAAAAATGTCTGCGTCCGTATTCCCGTTTAGGCCGTCGATTCAGAACACGGAATTGAGAGGACGGATTTTGTCGGAAAGGAAACCGTTTGGAACCATCATACTGATCGCCCGCAAAGCATAAATCAGACTATTAGGGATGCATCAATTTGAAACCGCTCGCAGAGACTAAGCCTTTTCAATCAACTGATTCCTGTGCAGAACTGAGATAACATCCACGACCTCCAGGACATAGAGGGCACCGATTTGGGCCTTTTTCATGATCTCCTTAACTTCCCGATGGGGCTCTGTCGGGAAGGGGAGATGGTAGAGGAAAATACCCTGGCTTTTTGTCACATTCAGTATGCGCTCTTTTCGCTCTCTTCCCTTCCCCGTGAAATAATGAAGCGAAGCAATCCGGTTACCGGCGCTGGCTGTTTTGAACAGAGCGCCGGAGTTCTTTTTTTCCCTTATTTTCCACATCAGTTTGTCTTCAACGCCATCCTTCTCGATAAAAGCTGTCAAATCTATGCGGATTTCCAGCTCGTTTTTCAAGAGCTTGTACCGGTAATAAGGTCTCTTTTTTTCAAAGACTTCTGTTTTAACAACGATGTTCTGTTCTTCGCAACCATCGAGGAAGTCCTGAGCCGTTTTGATATGGAGGTTGAGCCGCGAAGCTGCTTCTGAGGCGGATATATCTTGGTAAGTGACCAAAAGCCTGAAAAAATTGCCGGCATAATCTTTGGAAAGGATAGCGCCTAAACGCGATATTTTTTGAAAGTCCATCAATGTTCCTCTTTGTTTAACGCCGCCTATAGACTGAATTTGAGCGTGTTCATTTGCTCGATGATTTTTTTCGCTTGACCTTGTTGATGCAGCGTCAAAAAATCCTTGAACAGGTTGCCCAGTGACAGGCAAAGCTGGTCAAAGGTCAATTCTTCCCTGTATTTTTTATAGTCCTTTTCCGTGATGTTAACCGAAATGCGGCCATCGGCATCAAAGGTTACATACGTGTCTCTCTGAGGGTCTTTTTTCTTGAAAAGAAACGGCCTGAATAGGCTTGGGTTGATCACCAATACAGTTCGGTCTGTGTCGCTGTGTGGCAAAGCGATCCCGTGTTTGAGGATAAACTTTGCGAAAGCCTTCAGTTCCTCTTTGGTATAGCTCGCTTCGCCTGCGGGATAAGGACGCGGAGTGAAGCCATTTGCTGCGCCTGAAACGGGTCTTGCCGCAAGTTCCAGCACTTCTCTGTACCGCCACTTCATCCGTCGCGTGACCATGATATAGATCAACACGCCTCCAAGAATTGTCAACCCGATGACAAATGCGAGTGTCTCCGGTCTTTGAGGGATCATGAATAGTTGGAGTCCAACAAATATAAAGCCATAGAAGATCACCGGTATGAGAAAACTTGGATTTTTTGTTTTGATAAAAGAAAGACAATGAATGAGAGCTGCAGCGACTGTGAGGATACTGACCAGTATATAAAAGGTCTCTCTCCCAAAAATGAGGCGGGCCCCGATTGTCAAGATAAGGGCAACAGTTGCGGCCAGTACGATGACCCAAACAATCGATTTCAGTTTACTCGTGCTTTCCATTGACGGTATCTCCCGTTAGTTTGTTTCAATTTTTGTAAACTTCAATATATATGAAGTATATTAGGGCTGAAGTAAATTGTCAAGGCCTTTTATGGAACTTTTCTTCGTGGTCTTCGTATGGAATAATGAAAAAAGTTAGGTGCATTTTGCTCGTTGAAAGGGCGTTGGACAGATGACTAGTCAACAAGCAGCGGGAATCCCTCGCGTGATTCGAAGAAGGAGGCCATAGAGAAAATGGAAAAAATTCATAGAAAGTATATCTTTGTGGTTTTGGCGTTGGCTGCCCTGGCCGTTCTCGTCGTCACCTTGACATCCCAAGAGCTGCAATTCACAGAAACGGTGATCGCCGGCAGCTCGGAGCACTATACAGAGGTACGGCATGTGGTTTTGGAAGGCACAAATTTTGAGATTGGGAAGAAACTGGCTGAGATTGCTCAGCGTCACGGCACTCAGATCGGCCCTTTCGGGGTTCCTCTGCTGAATAGAGCCAAACGGAAGTATGTGATGAACAACTACCCCATCATGCACGAGAGGATGAAAGGTGTCGCTGCAGCCTATGATCTGGACTTCTATGATGACGCCTACGATTTCACGGGCTTACCCTACAATTTGAGAGGCCTTCCAGGGTGTTCGGTTGTTTTTTATCCCCTGGACTCCTCGAAGAACGGTCACAGTATCCTGAGCCGGAATTATGATTTCACGACAGGAAATATCGATGGCAAATATCCAGAAGGAGATGAATTGCCTGTAATGTCTCGCCCTTACCTTATCGAGCTGCATCCCGACAGAGGTTATCCTTCCCTGGCACTTCACTGTTTTGATCTATTGAGCGGACTCATTGACGGCATCAATTCCAAAGGTTTGGCTGTGGCCATTCTTGCCGAGAGCGAGAGTGTGAGCAAGGTTGGCCGCGAAGGCTCGAACGAAGTCGGCCTGGGGGAGCTGTCTGCCATGCGCTATTTGTTGGATAACTGCAAAAACGTCGAGGAGGCCAAAGAGGCGATGCTCTCCCTCAAGCATTTCTACAGCTTTATTCCCTGCCACTATATCATTGCCGATCGATCGGGGAAATCCTTCATATTCGAGTTTTCACCCAACCGGAACCGGAGCTACATCACTGACGGCAAGGGGCCTCAGTGCATCACCAACCACCTTGTATTTCACCATCCGGATGTGGGTGATGTGACTGACAAAGAACCAGGGAACAGCTTGCGAAGATACAAAACCCTGGCTGGTGCCACTGCAGAAAAGATGAAATATTCACTCGAAGAAATGGAAGCCATCAACAATCGGGTGGCTGTTGCTGGCAGAGCTTTCCGGCATCCTGAGTATGCGCCCGGCCGCACTCTCTGGTATGCCCAGTATGACCTTGATGACTGCACCCTGACAGTCAGGTTCTATCTTGGTGAAAAACCCGATCCGGATGATGAATCCAGAATGATCTGTGAATACTCCAAACCTCAGATATTCAAATTGAAATATCAAGAATAGACCTGAATCACTTCAATCCGATGAAATCGTCAATCCGTTCTGTCGAGCTCTGCTTCCGAATATTGTGATGGCTACTTTATCAAATATTCCTGAAAAAACTTGACGATGGAGTAATACATATAGTCGCTGTTGTCTTTTTTGGCGAAACCGTGACCTTCGTTGGTGGCCATCTGATACCAAACCGGAATTCCGTTCTTCCGCACCGTCTCCATGATCTGCTGGGATTCTGTCCAGGGAACGCGCGGATCGTTTTTTCCCTGAATGACAAAGAGAGGTATCTTGATTTTATGGGCATTTGTCGTGGGTGATATCTGGTTGAGGAATTCACCAATTTCCCGTTCATCCCCGTATTCCGCTCTTCTCAGATCCCGCCGGTAGGCTTTGGTGCTTTTGAGGAAGGTGACAAAATTGCTGATCCCGACAATGTCCACGCCGCAGGCCAAACGGTCACTGTAGTGGAACATGGAGGAAAGAACCATGTACCCACCGTAAGAACCGCCAATGACAGCCACCCGTTCTTTGTCAATTTCAGGGCGGGTGTCAATCCAGTCAAGCAAGGCACCTATGTCGCGGACCGAATCTTCGCGTTTTTCGGCATTGTCCAGGAGAAGATAGTGTTTGCCGAACCCGCTCGAGCCGCGCACATTGGGAGCCAGAATCGCTACATTCATTTCGTTGAGAAAAAAATTGAATTGGGGGCTGAATCCGGGTCTGAATTGGCCTTCAGGACCCCCATGAATCCAGATCAGTGCCGGACAAGGCTTGCTGCTTTCTTTGGAGGGTCTGTAATAAAAGGAGGGGATCATCCTTGGTTTTCCATCAACCGTGTCGAAGGTCGGAAATTGAATGAGTTCGGGTTCCACAAATTGGGAGGTATCCAGACCTACGGTGTCACTCTCGGTCCAGCGTTTCAATTGCTGTGATTCCAAATCGAGGACATACACATCTCCGTTCATTCGCGGACCGTTCAGAGTCATGGCCAGCTTTTCGCCGCTCGCATCAAATTGTAAGCTGGATATTTGCGCCATGGGTACGGATTTGACGGCCTCGAAGGTTTCCTCGCGCACATCCATGAGATAGAGTCTGCCGACACCTCCTTCGTTGACCACAAAAGCCGCTTTCGATGCATCGGCTGTGCCTGTTCCGTTTTCAATATCCCAGGGAACACCCAATTCCAGAGATTTGATGTCCCCGCTCTCTATGTTCACTTTGATAATCTGTTTAAATTCACCATCTCGATCACTGAGTCCATAGCACGTTTTTCCATCCGGTGCGAGAAGAAAAAGAGCAAAGAAACACTTGCCGTCGCATTGGGAGTCGATTTTCTTGGATTCTCCCCTGGTTGTGTCGACGATATAGGTGTTGACTTCGTTGATCGAGATGTATTCGGCCAGCAGAATTCTTTTATCATCCGGGAACCAGAAAACTGGCATGTAATAGGCAGGTCTCTGCGCTTTGAAAACGAGCTCTTGCGTCTCTGGTTTCTGAGGATCCATGGTATAGACATCGAAGAGCATCCCTGTCCGACTGTTATTGACATAGGCGATTCGATCACCCTTGTGATTGAAGGTGCCTCCCAGGCCGAAGAAACTCATCATATTGCGGGATTTTCCATCTGTGATCATCTCTGCTTGTCCTGTTTTCAGGTCATGACGGAAAAACTGATAGTTCTCTTCTCCTCCGACGTCTTTGACGAACAAGAAGTATTCCTTTTCAGGATCCGGACAGAATATAGCTTGCGCGACAGGTTCTTCATAATCCGTCAATTGATGGAGTTCACCCAGGGCGTTTTCCAGTCGGAAAATCTGAGTTGTGTTCCCCAATCGGGTTGCCACGAGCATTCCTTTGCCTGCAGGCCCCCAAGAGCTGAATGATGTGGATTTGACATCCGTATATCGCTTCATGGTGTCCATGATTGTTCCAGGGATAGCCGGCACGCCGTCATTGATGATGGTTTCCGGCACAGGCACATACTGAGCGGTGTCTTCATTGCCAGCACCTGAACAAAATGCCAGCAAACAGATGAGAAAAAGAACCCATAGATGTCGTGTTTTCATTGTCCTCCCCTTAAAATTTGATGCAGTCATAACAGAGATCATCATCGTCAAAAGTAGACGCGTTTGTTTTCCAAAAAGTTCCGTACAGCCAGTCTTATCTTAGTGGGGTACCGAATGTCAAGCCGAAAACGGATCCCTTTTGGATGGTTAGGCTGCCCCGTTTTTTTGAGTGGTTTTATCTGAAAGGGGCCCGATGGCTCAAAAAAGCACAGAAGCGGTGAACGCACAAATACCGCTCATGCCGTCAGGATAGAAAAGAAAGAAATCTAAATCCGAATACGTTCTGTAATCTGTACCTAGTGGAGCCGAATCGATCTCGTCGATATAGAGGATTGACCGGACAGATTTCCCCGTATAGGCTTTTACGTCTCCCTGGCTTGACCCTGGCATAGGCAATGATATAAGCTTTGGCAGAGTTCAGTGATTGAAAACACTCAATGTGCTTGTCAACGGTGATTTCGCCCTCCGAAATGAGAAAATGACCGGGAAGCTCAACGGCCAGATGATCCCATTTAAGGGCGGCGAATATATCAAGCAGGATGACGAACAATAAGCGCATATCTTTTAAGAAGCGCAGCTTTATAGAAAATGCCATCAAAGAAAGACGGAGAAACCACAATGATAACTGTAAACAGTCATTCAGATTATGCCATCCAGGCCTACCGGGAGCGTCTCCTGCGCAACAGAGATGCCTTGAAGGAAGATTATCTTCCCCAGCTGAAAAAAGGAGGAGTTAATCTTGAGGTCATTCAGGTTGCCTGTGACTTTTTCACTTTTCAAGGACTCGATCTCAATGATCCGCGTCATGTTCTCGCTTCGATAGACTCTATTCTCATGAGCATCCAGGATAACCCTGAAGACTTCCTGCTCATTACCAGAAATAGCCATATTGATGAACTGGAGTCGAGTGATAAGATTGGTTTTCTGGTCTCTATCGAAGGGGCGGCATCCATCGATGAAAGGTTCTCGCTCTTGCGGACTTATTTTCGCCTGGGATTGCGTTCCATGGCACTCACTCACAATCCTCGCAATATCTTTGCTGAAGGGTGTGTAGAGAACAGAACTACCGGTCTAAGCCGGGTTGGAAAAAATCTCGTCGATGAAATCAACCGTCTTTCTCTTCTTCTTGATCTGTCCCATGTGAATGAACGCTGTTTCTTCGAGGCATTGGACATTTACCAAAAACCCCCCATCGTCTCGCACTCCAATGCCAGGGCTGTTCATGATCATTTCCGCAACCTCACAGATGAGCAAATCAAAGCTGTCGCACAAAAAAATGGTGTTATCGGATTAAATTTCATGTCGCTATTTACGCATAAAGATATCAAGCAAGCTTCAGTTGAACACATCATTGATCATCTGGATCACATGGTGTCCATAGCTGGAATCGATCACGTCGGATTCGGTCCCGATTTTACCGATTACTTTCCTCCACCGGATAATCAGGTTTATGTCAAAGGTTCAGAAAATATCACAGAATTCTCTACCTTAAGAAATGCGCTCTCGAATCGGGGATATGGAGCGCAGGACATCGATAAAATAATGGGCAAAAATTTCGTCAGGGTTTTTGGGGAAGTATTGGAACCTTGATATTAAAGTCCTCAAAAAGTAATGCCAACCAAAGAGACCGATCTCTACGGTGTCATCTATTTGCCGCCTAACCTGGACAAGAACAGAAAATACCCGGTTATTGATTCCCAGTACGCCAGCCCTTTGACTGCTGTGGTTCCCCGTAACTTCATGATGGCCATCTACGGCGTGCCGGCTCTTGTGAAACCCGCCTGCCTGGCGGAGTTGGGATTCATCTGCGTGGCGGTTGACGCCCGCGGGACAACCTTCCGTTCAAAGAAATACTCCCATTATTCCTGGCAAAACCTCAACACCGACGGTCTCGAGGACCATGTGGCGGCAATCCGGCAGCTCGCTGAAAGCCGTCCCTGGATGGACATCGAACGGGTCGGAGTCCATGGCGATTCCTACGGAGGATATGCAACGTTCCGCGCTATGCTCGAGTTTCCGGAGTTTTACAAAGTGGGGGCATCGGGCTGCGGCGAGGGAAGCAATAGCAGTGCCTACCCCGATTACCACTTCTTTGCCTTCCACGGCAAGCCTGTCTATTCCGATGGCAGCCACCTGAAACCGAATCCCACAGCCAAGCCCGTCAACTACGCCAATTTGGACGGGCCAGCCCAAGCCGAAAGGCTCAAAGGCAAACTCCTTATTCAACTTGGTGAGCTCGATGAAAACGTGTTCCCTGCCACAACGCTCCAGTTTGTGGATGCACTAGTTAAGGCGGATAAGGATTTTGACATGGTCTATTACCCGAACAGGCCACATCACTTTGGCGGTCCCTTCGCGACCAGAAAGGTGTGGGATTACTTTGTGAAGCATTTGATGGGAGCCGATCCTCCCCCCTATCACATCACATCATGGGAAAACTGATTTAGAGGATATTCGCTTTTTCCTTGATTCGGGTCATTGTCCAGGCTTTTTGAAGTCCCGTCAATCTGAGATCGTCATAGAAGGCCTCGGCCATGTGCTGGGCGCTTCCTTTGATAAAATTCCCGCTGTCATCTGTGTAGCCACTGAGTAATTTGGCAATCTCCTGGACAATTTGAAGATCAGACCCTGAAGGCAGAGTTCCGTTGAAAATAACACGATTCCAGACAGGCTTGAAATGGGAGTACAGCCAGCCAGAGATGGTTGTTTTTTTTCGATGTTCTAATTCCTGATAGACAGATTGTGTCAATTTTCCATAACTGTAAGCGATCTGGGCGCAGTGATATTTGAGGTTTCTCAATCCCTCAACTTCCCCTTGGGAACCTATCCCATCCTTGGCATCGCTCAAAACCTTGATAACCGTATTCACCGTGGCTGTCAATCCGCAAGTCTGGAGCTCCCATCCCAAAGCCTGCTCTGTAAGCTCATCCGGATTCTCGATGAGTTTGATGAGTTCTGCCACTCCCGTGGCGATCGACACGCCGATTTTTCCCCGATTTTCTTTAATGGCGGTTTTCCAGGCATCATTCCAGCTCCAGCTCACGAAAATGTCGTCCAAAAAGTTATGTGGGGATTGTTTCCAAGTAATGGCCTTGGCTAGAGGCCAAAGATCGGCCACAGGGCTGACAGCCGTATGAGAAATTTTTAGAGGACCTATCACATATTTGTTCAAGCCTTCCCAGTCCGGAAAAGTCTTGGAGGTATCAGCCGCTTGCTGCTTCATTGCTATGAGTTTGTTGTAAAAGGCAACGCTGTCGGCAAATGCAAAGACCGCACCCGTCACTCCCATCAGATCACCGCTGGCCATTCCTGTAACAATGGCAAATGTATCATCGATAGCCCGCAATGCGATGCTGTAAGTGACAATCTCGTTGAATTTGCTGCGTTTGTCATAAAGTTCCTGTCTGAGATCCTTAAAATCCTGAATAGCTGCGTCAATCTTCAGAATGGAATTTTGATCCCCAAGCGCATGAATTGCCGTATACAATCCTTCGATCTTATTTTCCTGGGTTAAAAAATTCCCTTCCTTATCTATGAAGAAATGCCCTAAGGTTATCTCTTTTCCCCCGACATTGTTGTACACTCTAACGGGTGCGTAGCATGTCCCTCCGTAGTTGAGAGAGGTTTTGCTTGCATCTCTGTACTCCGTGTTCGATGGATTGTCAAAGTAATATAAGTGGTTCCGGGCATACTGCGAGATGCTGTAGCCGAAAGAAAAGCCTTCTCCCTTATATGATCCGACATCATAAGATCCAATTTGATAAGCGGATCCGTCCTCATTGTTGGCCTTGAGAAACCGTTTTATTTGGGCGGCAAAATACTTGAAATCTTCTCCTCCGACATTGATCCTGATTTCTGAGCCGAGGGGATTGATGTAAAAATCCATCTGCTGTACTTTCATGTCAATGACCGGGCCCTCTTTTCGGCAGGGATGATATCCGGTTGCTGTTACGACAATGGCGCCAGGAGTGAAGTCGAGGGTTTTTATGATATAGCGTCCCTTGTTGTCGGTTGTTGCCTTGATCGACGCACCAAGATCGATAACGGCCCCTGCAACAGTTTTGCTCGTGACAGCATCGCGGACAAACCCGGATAGTTTAGGTTGCGGCTCCGGTTTTACATCAGGTTCCAAGCTGTCCGAACAAGTGTGGAGAGGCAAAGGTGTTGTTCCTTCCGGTGGAGATGTTCCCTTGGGCAGGTAGGTGATTGTCCCAAACCACGTGTTGTTCTTTTCGTTGCTTTCTTTGACCATATTGTTCATGGGTGCGGCCATTTTTGCCAGGCGGCTGTCGGCATTCCCGTCGACTTTGACTGCGACCGGATGACTACCTGGTCTTCGAGTCAGTTTGCTTTTAGTTTCGACCGTAATGCATTTTCCTGCAGGGAGAAATCTGACCCATTCCGTAGCGACATGCATGTCGTCCAACGCCACTGTAATGGCGAACCTAGATGCTTGCCCCTGGCCGATATTTCTCACCGTAATCTTGAACCGTGTGTTTGCGTAATTCACAGTTTCCTGTGGAAATTGGGGGGACCAGGTCACAAGTTCGATTACAAGATCGGGAAGGTTTTCTCCGGAACTTGCAGAGTGCGAATGATAACAGCTCATAAATATCAATCCAGCCAATAGAAGCAGCCGGAACAATCGCTTTGTTCCGGATTTGTTGACCCGTCGTTTTAAAGAGATGTGTGCTTTGTCGCTCATATCACCCTCGACCGGTATGATCTTTATGAACTGTATATTTACTTCTTTTTGAAATGGATGCGTACACGACCGGCATCAAGATCAAATCCGCCAATTTTGCTGTTCATATCTCGAGTGAACTTCAGCATTCCCAACGGCCACGTGAATCTATCCCTGGCAATGATCGCGAGAGGTTTTTCCGGTGAATTCCGATGCGTGAAGACTAATGCATCTTTCTTGACAACTAGCTTGTACGTCGCCGGCAGCTCCTCGCTATAATACGAACCCGCATAGGCCTCAAGCTCTTTGGCTGTCAGTTTTGGCATTTTCGGGGCCTTTTTGAGATCCACTTCTGTAAAGCCTTCAATATTCACATGAGCTTCTTTAGCTTCGCCAGACGCGGGCGAAAATTCGATGGTGACGTTGGCCGGAGCATCCTGGGATATGAATTGTGTTTTGCTGAGAGGGGTGAGCTTGACCGTGAATCCCATCGCTGTCATCCTCAATTGATCTTTTTTCAAGGATACCCGTGCAACCAATGAACTTTTTTCTGAATAGTACGTGCCCGTCTTGTCTCTAAGTTCTTTTTCTGTGAGTGTGGCGGGCGTAATTTCTTTGGCCGGCTCAACCGGAGGTATTTTTTCAGTGAATTTATCAGCTAGGTAAATGTTTGCAACCTGACGACAAAGCCTGGACGGATCAATACTGCCGAGGTTGGCCAAACAGATGACAGAGAATTTCTCTTCAGGAAAGCGAATCAACTCGGCCCTGAAACCGACAAACGCTCCTCCGTGTGCAACAAGCTTCAATCCTTTATATTCACTCACTGAAAGCCCGAAGGCATATTCTAGTTTTTTGCCGTTATTTAGCACCCCTGGTTGATGCATCAGGTCCATCAATTCTTTTCCCAGCTTGTGGTTGTAAAAAGCCTGATCCCAGAGATAGAGGTCCTCGACCGTGGTGAACACGCCCCCATCGCCAACATGATTCAGAGTTGTGTTGTTGATCTTGAATCCGCCTTTGGCGTGGGCGTGTCCATCGGCGCGGTTTGTGACGATCCTGGTGTAATCATCGTGGAAATGGGTGTTTTTCATTCCCAAGGGCTTAAAGATGTGTTCCTGGGCAAACTCGTTGAGGGATTTTCCACTGGCGCGCTCGACAATCACTCCCATTAAAAAGTAGCCTGAATTACAGTAGAGGTGCTCTTCACCTGGAGGGAAATTCCAACCTTTTTGTCTTGACAGCTGCTCGAGTGTCTCCTCAGGCGAGTAAAAATCATCATCTGTTTTTCCAGATAGCATGGAGAGCACCAGATAGTCACGGAGACCGCTGGTGTGGTGTACGAGGTGCCTGACAGTGATCGTTTTTTCATACTTCGGAATTTCGGGCACATATTTGCGAATATCATCATCCAGCGAAAGCTTTCCCTGCAGAGATAAAATGGCTATGCAAGCTGCGGTAAACTGCTTGGAGGTGGAGCCGATACGAAAAACAGTCCTGGATGTGATCGGTATGTTGTGCTCCAGGTTGGCCATGCCATACCCGCGCGTGTAGATAAGCTCGCCGTTTTCAATGATTCCCAGAGCTGCACCCGGAGAAACCGTCGAGTCCCATTTGGCAAAGAGCTCATCAACTTTTTTTGACTTATCACCTGCCGATAGAGAGACCGCTAATGCAGCAATTAATACACAATTTAAGACCAAAACTCCTGCTGACTTAGAAAATCTCAAACAAATCTTCATGACTGTCCTCCAATTCAAAAATTAAGGGGATATTGAAGGGAAAATTATAACGATTTGATCAGATTTCCACAACAAAACACTATGGTATCCCATTTGCACAGCGCAGGCATTTTATATATGATACTTCCACGCCCTTTCCGAGAAGGAGGATGAGGATGATATTAGGGAGATTGACCTTCGGGAAATTCCTTACACCAAAAAATGCGTTTCTCTGGCTTGTTGTTCTCATAATTCTTTTGGTAACAGGGGCTTGCCAACAAAGTGAAGACGTTGATGAATTTGCGCAGCTCAAAGATAGATTTCAATTTGAGCTTGATCAAATTTGTGCGGAGGCTGGATTTCCGGGAGCGACGGCTGCCTTTATTCTGGCTGATGAACAACTCGCAGGATTTGCCACCGGTCTGGCGGATAAAGATCAAAAAATACCGATGACTCCCGAAAATCGTATGCCTTCGGGGAGCGTGGGCAAAACTTATGTGGCTGCTGTTGCAATCAGTTTGGCTCATGAAGGTATTCTCAGCCTCGATGATAAAATCGCTACTTGGTTCGGTGATGAAGATTGGTTTGCCAGACTCCCCAACGGCCCCGACATCACTCTGCGGATGCTCCTTACTCATAGCAGTGGTTTGAAGGATCATGTGTATGCTCCACGGTTTCACCAAGCCTTGCAGAAAATTATCAGTGATCCGGATGCCGATCCGGATTACCGTTTTCCTCCCCGTGAGTTTGTCGAGTTTGTCTTGGACGAAGAACCTCTTTTTCCTCCAGGCGAGGGATATGCCTACACAGATACAGGGTACATTCTGGTCGGCATGATTATTGAAAAGGCTACGGATTCTGACTATTACGAGGAGCTTCGGAACAGGATTCTCGACCCGCTTGGCTTGAGCAGAACGAACCCTGCTGATCGCCGCGATCTCAAGGGTCTGGCTAATGGACATTTAGCCCCAGAAAACATCATGGGTTTGCCTGAAAGAACTCTACAAGATGGCGTGCTGCTCTTCAATCCGATTAACGAATGGACCGGTGGGGGACTTGTCAACAACCCGCAAGACCTCGTGCGGTGGGCAAAGCTGCTCTACGAAGAAAAAGCTCTGAATAAGCCCTATCTCGAGGAACTGCTGAATTCCGGCTTCAGGGGAGAATCAGCTGAGAGGACCTACGGACTCGGCTTGAGTATCCAAAAAACAGAATTTGGCCCCGCCTACGGCCATGGGGGGTGGTACCCCGGCTACAGAACGGCAATGCTGTATTATGCCGAACATAGCGTCGCTATCGCCATGCAGGTCAACGTGGATTACAACGTGGATTTAGAACAGTATGTCAGAAGACTGACTGAGGTTGTTCTGGGAATCCCTGAATAATAACTCCCAGTCTTTTCGAACTTGGGGGAAAAATGAAAAGATGTCTCACTCTTATCTTGTTAATTGGGCTCTTGGGTGTAATTGCAGGGTGCAAGGGGAAAAAGATGAACGGCAAGGCTGATCTTGTTCTGCGCCAGGGAAAGATCCTGACCATGGATACCCTTACCCCTCAGGTCGAGTCGCTGGCCGTCAAGGGCGAGACCATCATCGCCGTGGGAAAGGATGAGGAGATCGAACCTTTTATCGATAAGAAAACTGAAATCATCGATCTCGACGGCCGCCTTGCTGTGCCCGGGCTTATTGATGGCCATGGTCACTTTATGAGCCTGGGTGAGTCGCTCATGGGAATCGATTTGCGCCCGGCCCGCAACTGGGACGAGATAGTGGAACTGGTATCCAAGGCTGTTGAATCGGCAGAACCGGGTGAGTGGATCGTTGGCCGCGGCTGGCATCAGGATAAATGGGAGAAAAAACCTGTCCCCAGCGTTGAAGGACTGCCTCTACACCAAAGCTTAAGTCGTATCAGTCAAAGAAATCCGGTGATGCTCATCCATGTCAGCGGCCATGGTGTTTTCGTCAATGAACACCTTCTTTTAAAGCTGGGGATCTCTCGCCAGACGCCTGACCCGGAAGGCGGGAAAATTGTCCGGGATAACCGGGGGAATCCGGCTGGAATGCTCCGGGAGACAGCCCAAGATCCAGCCAGAGCCGCTCTCCAGGAATACCGCGCCCAGCGTCCTTCAGAAGTCATTGAGGATGAAATGCGTCAGCAGGTCTGTCTGGCCGCAGCCGAAGCCATTTTCAAAGGGATCACCACCTTTCACGACATGGGTGAGACCTTTGCCACAATCGATTTGCTCAAGGACATGGCCGAAGAAGGAGAGCTTCCCCTTCGCCTCTGTGTATCCATTCAGGAACCGGCTGAAGAATTAGAAGGAAAACTTGCGAAATACAGGATGATCGGTCACGGAGACGGCTTCCTCACCGTTCGTTCCCTAGGCGAAAAAGTTCTGGATGGAGCCCTGGGAACACACGGGGGCTGGCTGCTGGAACCATACAGCGACTATCCCCAGAGCACAGGATTCAACGTGACCCCTGTCGCCGACATCCAGAAGTCGGCTGAATTGGCTATCCAGCATGGGTATCAGATGGCCATTCAAGGCATAGGGGACAGAGCGGTCCGGGAGCTGCTCGATATTTATGAGGCCACTTTTGCCTCTCATCCAGAGAAGAAAGACCTGAGATGGCGGATCGAGCACTGCCAGGTCATACATCCGGACGATCTCTCTCGTTTTGCCGATCTTGGTGTTATCTTCTCGATCCGTGGTGTATTCGCCACCTCGGATGGCCCCTGGGTAGTCAAGAGGCTGGGGGAGACACGGACCCGCGAAAGGGGATACCTCTATCAATCCATGATGCAGTCTGGAGCCGTGGTCATCAACGGTACCGACCCTCCGGTCGAGGACATCAACCCCATCATCAATTTTTACCGGACGGTCACCAGAAAAATGTCCGACGGAAGAGTCTTTTATCCGGAACAGAGATTGACAAGGCAGCAGGCCCTGGAAACCTACACCGTAAACCCCGCCTATGCCGCTTTTGAAGAAGATATCAAGGGAAGCCTCACTCCCGGGAAACTGGCTGATATCACTGTTTTCAGCAAAGATATCATGACCATTCCCGAGGATGAAATCCTCAGCGCCAAAGTCGTCTACACCATCATCGGCGGTCAGGTGAAGCATCGGACTAAAAATCCTTAGAATTCAAAATTCATCTCAAAAAAGGGTCAAAACTCAGCGCATGTCCAAGCTATTCCGAGGTTTTGCGAAGATCAATTTTGGGGACAAGAAGACGCGGAAGCTCTATGTTGATACTCTAGTGAATCACTTCTTTTCGTGAACTTTGTACTCCACAAAGTACTGTTTGGGCAAAAAATTGTGAACTTTAGCTGGTGCAAAACCGGCTTTGGCCATTTCTGAATCTGCTGTTTCGCGGGGCACCTGCTGATGGGGGAGGGGACCCCATGGTCTTTTCTCCCAGGATGCGGGGATGTGCTCGATGATAACCACACGCCCTCCGGGTGCAAGAGCTTTCCGGAGCTTCTTGGCGTATTCTGCGCGTTTCTGCAGGTACGCATAGGTGTGGATAAGCAGAATGGTGTCCAGTTGCCCTTGGGGGAGTTGGGGATCATCGGCAGGCACCTGTTGCAGCTTCACATTCCGGAGTTCTTCCTCCCTCAGCCTGCGTTCAATGTGATCGAGCATTGCCTGCTCTATATCGACGGCCCATACAACTCCTCTTGGACCTACATCTCTGGCAAGACGAAGAGTAAAATATCCGGAACCTGCGCCGATGTCTGCAACATGTTCACCAGGCTTTATTGCTAAAGCTGTCATGATCTGATCGGGCTTCTGGGATGCATCCCGAGCTTTGTGCTCGAGCATGGCAATGTAGCGGTCGAAGTACGATCTTCGGAAAGACCGGAGTCCTCCGGCTTCAGCAGCCTTCTCAAACCATTCGTATGCTTCCTCTCTATTCCCCAGCTTGCTGTGGAGAATAGCGATGTTGTAGAGAGTGTTAATATGCTTGGGATTGAGTCGATACAATTCCATTGCAATTTCGAGAGCTTTATCAAATTTTTCATTTTTATAGTGCTTGAAGAGTAGTGCTTCCAGCCTGTCGAATTCAGACGCCTGACCTTTGACAAACGCAGAACTCAGCAGGGCAAGAAGCAGCACCAGTGTCAGCAGCAAAATTTTTTTCAGACAGAGAGAAAGCCCCCCATTTTGTGGATGCAATTCTTCCTCCAGCCCAAATCGTAGACCAAGCCGGCTGCGGATGTCAATGTATCTCTGTTATATTGAGTGTTTTTTTCTTATAAGGGTAAGTTCCGACCAATTGATGTCTAAGCAAAAATGTGATTTGATATAAAAACCGCGGAAAATCACACGTTAAAAATGGAGGCTATTATGTTTAAACATTGGTCGGCAATTCTTTTTGTACTGATAGTGTTTGTGCTTTCCGTTACAGTGTGCACCAAAGAAGAAAGTTCGGGATTCGATATCTTGATCATAAACGGCACAATTGCTGACGGATCAGGAAAAGCCGTGTTTGATGGAGACGTTGGAATCAACGGCGATACCATTGTCGAGATTGGGGACCTTTCAGGGAAAAAGGCCGCACGAACAATTGATGCCACAGGCTTGATTGTCTCGCCTGGATTCATCGACATCCATACTCATTGTGATGAGGGATTTGGGAGGCCTGGTTCGAATGCCAATCTGAACTATTTATTCCAGGGCGTAACCACGGTGAGGACTGGAAGCTGCGGATCTGGCACTTATAAGATCGCTGAAACCAAAGCGGAATGGGAAAAGGTCGGTATGGGCACAAACGCGGTTTTGCTGGTTGGAAATATACCGGTTCGTCAGGCTGTGATGGGTGAAGATCTTCGTGAACCAACAATTGAAGAGATGAGTAAGATGCAGGAGCTTATCAGACAAGCTATGCGCGAAGGGGCCTGGGGAATAAGCACAGGTTTGGAATATGGCGGGTACAACAAGTTTATCCAAACAGAAGAAGTTATTGAATTAACCAGGGCTGTCGGCGAGTTTGGCGGCGTTTACACCTCTCATATTCGTGATGAGGCCGCAAAGTTGGTTCAAGCCGCGGAAGAAACCATCCAAATTGGTGAAGAAACGGGTGTCCCCGTCAATGTCACTCACATAAAAGCAACAGGCAGGAACAACTGGGGATTGATGAAGGATGC
>Ga0180433_10005676_pt1 | contig 16719 bp, 13 predicted proteins | sample SS_ome_8_FD_132980 | JGI IMG/M metagenome (GOLD analysis project Ga0180433, IMG submission 132980) | Hypersaline lake sediment archaeal communities from the Salton Sea, California, USA - SS_1_D_1 metaG | ecosystem: Environmental > Aquatic > Non-marine Saline and Alkaline > Hypersaline >... | reverse complement strand
TGCAGCCCCCGCTCCCAGCAGGGCGGAAAGCCGCAAGAACTCGCGCCGAGACAGGCTCTCCCGCCTCAGTGAGTCAAAACTTCTCTTTCTCATCATCTCTCTCCTTTTCTCTGTTAGATTCCCTTCCTAGAGAACGAACGAAGGGAAAGCCGTCGGATACCTTCTACGTTACCTAAGCCTACGAGACTCTAGCCGATAACTTCTGATTTCACCCCCTTTCCGTTTACCGAAGAGCGATCAGGAAAAAGGATCAGTGATCACGGAGCAATTCTCCATATCCTTCAATTTTCTCACTGTTACCCGCTAGTCTTAAGAGGGACCAAAAAGTAGCTTGATTGGCTGTGACCACTGGCTTCCCCAGCTCACCTTCCAGACGTTCAACGACCGCAACGGCTGGGAAGCCAGTGCAAGAGATGAACACACCATCAGCTTGAGGGGAATCAACCGATTGGGCTAATCTATAGGCTAACTCGGGAGATTCTCTGCCCAACTGCGAGGCAGTGGGGGCCCCCAAGGACTTTAGATTTACTACCTCGACCCCGTGCTCCCTTAGAAATTTAATGAGCAACCGGTTGATCTCATCAGGGTAAGGGGTGGACACGCTGACCTTCTTCATTCCCAACTTCTCAAAGGCCGAGACCACCGCCGCTGAGGTTGTCGTCGCCGGGTGGATTACCTTTTCCATCCTGGCGATGAGTGCTTGGTCCCCACGAGCTCCTTGGAAAAAGCTTCCTGAAGTGCAGACGAAAGCCACTGCGTCCACTTGAGCTGCTGCCAAGGACTCTAGCTTATCTTCCAAGTCCTCTTCCAATCTACTCAGCATCTCGGTGCTAGTTCCTTCGGGAGTATCAGAAGCTCTCATTCGGGCAAAGTGAGCGGAAACGTCCTTCGGCGCCATTTTGTAAAAATCTGGCTCGACCACCGCATTCACGGCGGGGACCAGTGCCCCTAGGCGTGTGCGTAGAGGTGACCATTCTGGGTGAACTTGATCGCTCATTCAGCCTCCAGCTCCTCTGATGACACCCAAAGATAAGCTCTCTTGACAATTTTAAGAACATGGGAGGTTTCGGTCTTGTTGATGCCCGGGATAGGGGCAATTTTGTTGGTAATGAACTCCAGTAGCTCGTCTGTGGAGTGGAACAGCCCGTGGGCCAAAATGTCATGACGCCCCGCCACAATCCCGACATAGGTCAGTTGGGGCAGCTCGGCCAGTTGCCTCGCTACTTCGGTGATTTTGGTTATCTCCACATCTATGTCCATATACACGTCTACATAAAAGCCTAACTTCTTCGGATCGACGGGTGTTGCTACAACCCTGATGATCTCCTCGTTGATCAGACAACGCAACCGGTTCCGGATAGTCCCTTCCGAAACGCCTATTTCCTCAGCAAGTTGGACGTTGGTTTTCGTCGCGTCTTCCCGCAGGATTGCTATGATTTTATAGTCAACTTTATCCAGGGTTTTCGACATTGCTCGTCTCTCACCCATTTCTACATCATTCGTAGCCTATTATAGCATGATCTGCGAAAAAAGTCAAGTCTGACTTTTTTCTCTTCGAAAAAATCAGCGGGTATTTGACAATGTGACGTGCTTGTGGTATACTTGAAAAAGAGCCTTGACTGGATAGAAAGGCATTAATTAATAAGGAGGGAGGCACAGATGAAAACGATGGACCCAAGGAAAGTCAGGGTGGCCCGTGACGAACGGGGTGAAAGGACGAATTTTGAGGAAATAGAGGTGGGGGAGGATCTCGGTTTCTTGGAGTGGACAGTTACCGAGGAAATGATCGACCGTCAATGTGAAATAGACGAGGACTACCACGAGTGGTACTCTGTTGACTCTCCCTTTGGTGGCTGTATCGCCCCTCCCCTCATAAGCTATCCACCACCCCGTTTCTTGTTTGCGAAGCATTATAACGTGCGGGGCCTATTAACCGACTATGAGTGTGAGCACATCAACCCGATTAAGCCCAACAAGAAGATGATCGTTTCTGGCAAAATCACAGACAAGTTTATCAAGCGGGACAGAGAGTATTTTGTGGTCGAGGCCACTTGTGTTGATGAGGACGGTTTGGAAATATTTCGCACCAAGCGTGTTCATTTACTTGATGTCGCCCCTAGAACGGCTCCACGGACGGGAGTGGGTCTGGACAGTGGAATCCCCAAGCATGAGGAGGACTGAAATGGCAATCGCTACAAGAGAAACCAAACTAGGCTGTGCGCTCCCCCCCATCTCTATGCAAATGTCTCGAGAGAAATTCCGTAGGCATGAACCAAAGCAGCAACCGGGACGCACCATCCACGACGACGATGAGGCAGCGGCGAGGGAGGGCCTATCTGCACCGATAGCGGGGGGCCCCATGGTGGCTGCCACGATATATCGCATGATGCTTGCCTTCCTGGGAGAAGGCTGGATAAGTGGAGGAAAGATATACCTGAAATTCATTAAACCCGTCTTTGAACACGACTTTGTGACGGCGAAGGGAATCGTCAAAGAGAAGGTTCTGGAGGACTCGGGTGTCAGATTGGTCTGTGATGTCTGGGCCGAAAGGCAAGGGGGTGAGAAGGTAATCGTGGGGACTGCCAGCGGGTTGGTACCTTGAACCTGTCCGAAAATCAGTAATCTCCCTGTTAAGTATTGTTGGTTGGAAAACCTTCCCGAAAGCTTCCAAATGCGATGAAACTGGCTGAAAACTTAAAAGTGCCGGTTACGTCTGCCAACGCATCTTTGTAGCTTTCGGGAAGGTCAACAATACTCAAGGAGGTGACCACCCGAAGATCTACCTGCCCAGAGAGGTCAAACCAGATTCATCGAAAGGAGGTATGATATGGAAAAAGAGGCTTTGTCTGGCATAAGAGTACTGGAATATGCGCAACTGGTGGCCGGTCCCTATTGTGCCAAAATGTTCGCTGACCTCGGCGCTGAGGTGATCAAGATTGAACAGCCAGGCGTAGGTGACCAGGCAAGACATTTAGAGCCCTTCTTGAACGAAATACCACATCCGGAACGGAGTGGACTCTTTCTTTATCTCAATACAAACAAGAAAGGGATCACCCTGAACTTGGAGACGGTGACGGGCGTGAATTTGTTTAAAGAGTTGATAGAAATCTCTGACATTTTTATTGAGACTCCCCCCCCCCGCCAACTGGAGGAACTCGGGCTAGGTTATAACGTGTTGAAAGAGGTCAACCCGAAGCTCGTTATGGTCTCGATTTCTCCTTTTGGACAGACAGGTCCTTACAAAGACTACAGGACCTCTGATCTGGTTAGTTTTCACATGAGTGGGTTTGGCTACCTCAATCCTCGTGGAGCCACCGACGCTAACCGGCCACCACTCAAAGCGGGAGGGCGGCTGGCTGACTTTTTTGCTGCCTTAAACGCGGCAGGAGCAGCACTGTGTGCATTGCATGCCCGGCGCCTCACTGGCTTGGGGCAGCATGTGGATATCTCCCGACAGGAGTGTATCATTCCCATGCTCCGTCGGCCCCTTACCGCCTATTTCTATAGAGACCGCCAAATCTCTTCCCGGCTTACTCGAAGCTGGAGAATAGCTCCTAACGATTTGATGCCTTGTAAAGACGGTTATGTGTTTGTGAGTGCTGTCGAGGAGGGTCAATGGCAGCGGTTTGTGGAACTGATGGGGAATCCAGACTGGGCAAAAGATCCACGGTTCCAAAATCGAATCTCCCGCACCGAAAATTGGGAGGTCCTTGAGCCGCTTATAACAGCCTGGTTAATGAAGCATACCAAAGAAGAGATATCTCGAACTGCTCAGGCGAACAGAGTACCAATTAGTCCGGTGAACACTGCCGGGGACTTGTTCAAGTCCAGGCACTTGAACACACGAGGGTTCTTCGTAGAGATAGACCACCCAGAGGCGGGGAAGCTGAAGTATCCGGGCGCACCCTACAGACTCTCTCAAACCCCGTGGCGACTGAAGCGCCGGGCTCCACTACTAGGAGAGTATAATGAGGAAGTCTACTGTGACTTACTCGGGCATAGCAAACGAGAGCTTGTAAAGATGAGAGAGGCCGGGGTCATCTAAGGCCGATTTGTAATGAGGTTTACGAAAAGGAGATTGCGGAATGACCAAGAGTGCCCTAGAGGGAATAAGAGTAATCGACTTTGGACATGTTTGGGCAGGTCCATATTGCACAGCGACTTTGGCAGACATGGGAGCAGAGGTCATTCGGGTCGAAAGCAAGAGGCACATTGACATCCACAGGAGACAGGGACCGTACCTGAATGATAAGCCTGGATTCAATCGAAGTGCAGTCTGGAACGCCCAGAATCGCGGCAAGTTTGGCTGTACCCTTAATCTAGCTAAGCCAGACGGAGTTGAGTTGGCCAAGAGACTTGTCGCTATAAGCGATGTGGCGGTTGAAAACTTTGCCCCGCGGGTAATGAAGAAGCTTGGGCTAGATTATCCAGCCTTAAGGGAAGTGAAAGAGGACATCATACTGGTTTCTTTGCCAGGATTTGGATCAACCGGTCCTGCCAAGGACTATATTTCTTATGGTCAATCGCTCCTGGCGGCTTCGGGTATTGCGGCGACCACAGGTTACCCTGACGGTCCTCCTATGTCTCTTGGGGAAAGTTACCCGGATCTCGTGGCCGCCCTGTCCGCAGCATTTGCTATCTTGGCTGCTCTTCACCATCGCACTGAAACAGGGCAAGGCCAGCACATCGACATCTCTCAACTGGAAGCCTCTATGTGCCTTCTCCCGGAAGCATTAATGGAATTCTCTATGAATGACACCCCTCGGCCAAGGATGGGCAACGAGGATGATATCATGGCTCCCCACGGATGCTACCGGTGCAAAGGCGATGACAAATGGGTTGCCATTGCTGTGGCCACAGATGAGGAATGGCAAGCCTTTCGGCACGCCATCGGCAACCCCGATTGGGCGAAAGGGGAGAGATTCGCCGACGGATTTGGCCGATGGAGCAATCAGCATGACCTGGATCGGCTGGTCGAGGACTGGACAAAGGAACGTACTCCGTATGAGGTGATGGAAGTGCTGCAAAAGGCTGGCGTAGCGGCGGGACCCTCCTTCAATATTGAAGAGTTGGTTAACGATCCCCACATAAAGAAACGCGAGGTTTTCGTCGAGGTCGAGCATCCAGAGATGGGAAAACAGATCATCTATAGCCCCACATGGAGATTAAGTGGCACTCCTGGTCGTATCCAGCGGAGGGCCCCGTTGCTTGGCGAACACAACCACTACGTGTTCGGTGAATTGCTAGGAATATCCGATAAAGAGATCGCTCGCTTGGAGCAGGAAGAAGTCATTTATTGAGAAGGGAGGACAGATATGCTTCCGGTATTATCAGGGGTGCGAATATTGGATCTATCGCACATGTTGGCTGGACCCTACGGCACGCAACTGTTGTCAGACCTGGGCGCAGAGGTGATCAAAATTGAGAGACCCGATGGCGGGGATGGCACCAGGGGGATGGGTCAATATGAAATGGGAGGGGCCAAGGCTTTTTTCCTTAGCGTCAATCGCGGCAAGAAGAGCCTGCCCCTCAATTTGAAGGAAAAGAAAGGAAAGGAGATTTTCTATGAACTGGTGAAAAAGTCCGATGTGGTTTATGACAATTTCCGGGTAGGGATTCTAGAGAAACTGGGCTGCGATTATGAGACTTTGAAAAAGATCAACCCCCGGATCATCTCGTGCTCCATATCCACATACGGGCAATATGGCCCCTATCGGGATCGCCCAGGTTTTGACTTGCTTGTACAAGCTTTGTCCGGCGGTATGAGCGTCACAGGCGAAGTAGGTGGGGCACCGGTGAGAGCGGGCATTCCCATCGGCGATGTAAACGGTGGAATAATGGCCGCCTATGCCGTGGCTGCCGCCCTGTACTCACGGGAGAAGACAGGGGTTGGTCAAAGGATAGATATCAGCCTCTTGGACGTTCAAGTATCTCAATTGATCTACGTTGCCCAGTACTACTTGGCTGGTAGCCCAGTTCCAGGTCCTGTTGGCTCAGGCCATTACTCCATGGTTCCGTATCAAGCCTTCGCCACTAAGGACATCTATATCGTGGTCGCTGCGGGACATTACCAACATTTCTGGGAGAAACTGGCTCAGGCCTTGGGGGATGAACAGTTGATGACTGATCCGCGCTTTGCCACACCCGCCAAGAGATTGGAGAACAGAGAGGTTTTGGTCTCTATTTTGCAGGAGATTTTCCTGACTAAAACTGGAGATGAGTGGGTAGAGCTTCTGGTCAAAGCGGGTGTCCCTTGCGCTCCGGTCAACACTATGGATAGGGTCATAAAAGACCCTCAGGTATTGGCACGGGATATGCTAGTCGAAATTAATCACCCTAACCGCGGCAAAGCGCAGTATTTGGGGAATCCAGTCAAGATGCCGGAGATGCCCAAGGAGCCACTCCTTGCTCCCCCGGACCTAGGAGAGCATACTGAAGAGATTCTCAGAGAGCTTCTGGGATATTCGCCAGAGCAAATTAACCGACTGAGAAAAGAAGGGATTGTTTGAGGCCTTAAAACCGGGCTTGTGGGTGCGCTTTCGGCACAGTCATAGGGACACACTCCTTTGCGTTGTGGTGTTGGCTTGTCCATTTTCCATGACTGAAGGAGTGTGTCAAGTTGTTAAAGTACGTTTAGTGCGCTGCAGCCCCGCTCAGAAACTATGCAACACACAGAAGATTAAAACTGCTGTTGTCAATCTAAGGGAGGTTGGAAAGTGGAACAACTCAAACCCATCCTCGATGGAGTGCGCGTTGTGGACTTGGCCCAGATGCTGGCCGGAGGCTATGGCTCCATGCTCCTAGGGGATCTCGGAGCGGAGATAATTAAGATTGAACCCCCAGGCAAGGGCGACCGTACCCGCCTCCTTGGTCCTCCCTTTGTGGAGGGTGAGAGCGGCTACTTCATGGGCATCAACCGCAACAAGAAGAGCGTGATGCTGGACCTGAGCAAGCTAAAGGGTCGCCAGGTGCTCTATGACCTGGTGAAAGTATCTGATGTGGTGTTTAACAACTTTCGCCCAGGAGTTATGGAACGGCTGGGCTGCGACTACGAGACGCTGCGGGTGATCAATCCCGGGATTGTTTACTGCACCCTCACTGGCTACGGCGAGACCGGACCTTACAAGGACCGTCCGGCTTTCGACCTAGCTATCCAGGCTATCTCCGGGGCTATGAGCATCACCGGCGAACCCGGCCGCGCACCAGTGCGCATGGGCGTCCCCATGGGCGATCTGGGTGGCAGTCTCTTCTGCGCCTTCGCTATCTCTGCCGCCCTGTACGCCCGGGGGAAGACCGGCCTGGGCCGCTACATTGAAATCAGTCTCATGGATTGCTTGATCTCCCTCCTGACCTACGTTGGTCAGTACTACTTGATTGATGGCAAAGTACCCGAACCCATTGGCTCTGGCCACCAGTCGGTGGTGCCCTACCAGGCCTTTCCAACCAAGGACATCTACATCGTCGTCGCCGTCTTTGTGGAAAAGTTCTGGGATGCCTTCTGCCGGGTGCTGGGCCTGGAACATCTGATTGACGACCCTCGTTTCTCCGACAACAAGCGGCGCGCCCAAAACCGAAAAGAGTTGATCCCTATCCTGGAGGAAGTTTTCCGCACGAAATCGGGAGATGAGTGGCTGCGGCTGCTAGAGGAGGCCGGAGTGCCCTGTGGCCCCATTAACACCTTGGACCGCCTCTTCGACGATCCACAGGTGACGGCCCGCAATATGGTGGTGGAGATGGAGCATTCCAAGGTGGGTCGTCTGCGTTCCATTGGCAACCCGGTAAAGACAGTCGGCATGTCCGAAGGCCCCTTCGAGCCACCTCCGCTGCATGGCCAGCATACGGAGGAAGTGCTGAAGAGGGTTCTGAGGTATTCGGATGAAAGAATCACTCAACTAAGAGAAAAGGGTGTCATCAAATGATCGACTTTGAAATGGAATGACCCTCAGGAGGCACACATGCAAGTGACCAAGGGGGTTGCTGAGTTTATCGTGTCAGCCAGTCTGAACGATGCGCCAATCCGGGCCAGGGAAGCAGCAAAAGCTGCTATCTTAGATTGCTTGGGTGTTACTTTGGCCGGTTCGGTAGAACCTTGCGCAAAGATTGTCAGGAGGCTTGTCCGAGAGAGTGGCGGCAAACCAGAGGCGAGCATCTTTGGCACACCATGTCGGGCATCCGCTCCCGATGCTGCCTTAGCCAATGGTATCGCCGGGCATGCTCTTGACTACGACGACTGGCCTGGGCGACCAAGTCACTACCTAGGTCACCCCAGCGTTTGTCTGGTGCCCGCTGTTTTGGCTATGGCGGAAAGAGAAGACGTCTCAGGCGCTAGGGTCTTGGAAGCCTATATTATTGGCTTTGAGGTGGGGGCAAAGGTGGGCGTAGCGATGTCCACAGAGCATTATGAAAGGGGCTGGCACGCCACTGGGAATCTAGGTGCCATACGTGCTACAACCGCCGCAGCTAAGGTTCTTGGTCTTGATGTGGAGCAAACAAGGAAGGCTCTGGGAATTGCAGCGTCCCAGGCTAGTGGTTTACGAGGCAATTTTGGGACCATGACAAAACCATTCCATGCTGGCCATGCAGCTCGCTGCGGGATCGTTGCTGCCTTGCTGGGTCAATATGGATTTTCAGCCAATGACAGTATCCTGGAAGACCAGACCGGATTCTGTGCTGTCTTTAGCGGTAGGGATCACTATGATCTCTCCGCTTTGATGGACAATTTGGGCAATCCGTGGGAATTGGATACTCCAGGAGTAAACTTAAAAAGGTACCCTAGCTGCGGGGGCACTCATGCAGGGATTGACGCGATGTTAGACCTTGTCATGCAGGCGCGTTTCTCTCTCGATGCAGTCGAATCAATTGAGTGCGAAATGGCAGATGATATCCTAAATGTATTGGTATACTCCAGCCCTCAGACTGGACTGGAAGGCAAGTTTAGCATGGAGTATTGCCTAGCAGCCGCTGTATTGGACAAAGAGGTGACTTTGAGCCAATTTACAGACCAGATGGTCAGACGACCTGAGATTCAAGCGTTGATGAAAAAGGTTAAGCTGCATGGTCGCCCAAAACTAGACCGTGGTGCAAAGAACCTTTCGACGGAAGTTACTGTAAACCTGAAGAACGGCGGGAGTCTTTCTCGGCGTATAGAAAAACCTCGAGGAGATGCTAGCCGACCTCTGACTCAAGAAGAGCTAAGGGCCAAATACAGCCAATGTGCTAGCTTTGTTCTAGAGTCTGAGCAAATTAACCGATCTATCAAATTGATTGAAACCCTTGAGAACGTTAGGCACATTGGAGAAATAACTCAACTCCTGAGCCCTTCACCAAAACGGAGAGGGCTTCAGTGTGACAAGAGCTAGGTGCAGTGTTGCTTTGCTCAGTGATGTACACGGATTCTGAAAGCTGAGAATCACAACTTTTCAGACGCGCTCTCAGAATCGAACTTTAGAGGAGAACGGACCAAGATGGCGAAAATGACAGGTGCGCAAGCACTCGTTGCATCTTTGGGAGCTGAAGGAGTTGAAGTCGTATTTGGGATTCCGGGGCGGCATGCACTTCCTATCTATAACGTTTTGCGTGACCAGCAGACTATTCGTAGCATAGTGACACGCCACGAGCAAGGAGCTGCCTTTATGGCTGATGGGTACGCTCGTGTGACTGGCAAGCCAGGTGTATGTATAGCTACCACTGGGCCAGGTGCGACAAATACCATAACTAGTATAGCCGGGGCTTATGCTGATTCCTCACCGCTATTGGTTATCACGACTCAAATACCTTCCAGTTTTATCGGGAAAGCAAAGGGTGTTGACCATGAGTTGAAAGATCAACTGGCTCTATTTGAAGGGATCACCAAGTGGAATAAGAGAATAAACTACGTCGAAGATATCCCAAGGCACGTTCATGAGGCTCTGAGACAGATTAGTATTGGTAGACCCGGTCCCGTCCTATTGGAAATACCTGTAGATATTCTGGAGATCGTAGGTGATGTCGAAATCCTCGCAGCGGAGAGATACGAGAGGAAGAGAGGCGATGTTCGCAGGATAGCAGAAGCAGTAAGATGCCTGATTAAAGCCAAGGCGCCGGTCATCTGGGCTGGTGGCGGAGCAGTAAGTTCCGGCGCTACCGAAGAACTAGTCCACCTAAGCGAGATCCTGCAAGCTCCCGTGGTAACTACCACCATGGGCAAAGGGGCTGTTCCCAATGACCATCTTCTTTCCATCGGCAGCCTAAGTAGTGAAGCTGCCATACAAGCATTTTTAGATCAGTGTGACGTAATGCTCGCAGTAGGAACGAGATTTAAGGGCAGGGCGACTCGCGATTGGTCCTTACGGCTTCCGCAACAACTTATTCACATTGATATAGACCAGTCTGAGATCGGAAAAAACTATTCCGCCGGTATAGGTATTGTTGGTGACGCGGGGGAAACCCTCAGGGAAATTCTGCAATGTGTAAGATCGAACCTGCGAGAACCGCGACGGTCTCGTGTGAGAGAAGTAAAAGCTCTAAAGGAGCAAATATACAGAGAACTTGAGACTTGGGCGGCCAACGAACTTCAAATATTAGATGATATTAGGGAATCATTAGATAGAGATGCTATAGTTGTTAACGATATTGCCTTATGTACTAACTGGGCACGTCGCTATTTCGAGGTTTATGAACCGAGAACTTTTTTGTTCCCTGATGGTTTTGGCTCCCTGGGTTTCAGCTTGCCTGCTGGCATCGGTGCCAAAATAGCATATCCCAACAGACAGGTGGTTGTATTGTGCGGAGACGGAGGATTCATGTTCTCATGTCAAGAGTTGGCTACTGCCGTCCGATATGGTGCGAACATTGCGGTGATGGTTTTTAATGATAATTGCTTTGGAGCTATAAAGTACCTTCAGGATAAATGGTTTGGAGGCAGGCATACTGGCATAAATCTTATTAATCCGGACTTTGTAGAGTTTGCAAAGTCATTCGGAGCAGGGGCATTTAGGGTGGGTTCGTTGCAAGACCTACGTCCAACTCTAGACAGGGCACTTCGATTAGAAAAACCGGTTATAATAGAGGTACCGGTAGAGTTACAGCATCCCTAGAGGACGATCTCAATGCAATTCCAAATAACATCACCCTTTTCTTTCCTCACTGCTTAAAGTGATCAGTCATCACTCGATAGCTGCCTCCATAGAGCGCCCCATGGAATCCTAGAAACTGACGAAAGGGCTGGCTAGACGACGTACCTTACCTAAGGAGGGAAAAGATGGCTGGAGGATATACGGGAAAGATCCTTTTTGTCGATCTCTCAGGTGGGAAAATTACAGAAGAGAGCTTGGGCGAAGAACTGTGCAGGGAGTTTATCGGTGGTTACGGAATCGGGGCCAAGATCATCTACGATCGTCAAAAGCCAGGCGTTGATGCCTTAGGTCCAAATAACACTCTCGGTTTTGTTACCGGTCCGCTGACTGGCACACCAGCCCTCGTTGGCGCCAGGTATGTCGTCGTAGGAAAATCACCTTTGACCGGGACTTGGGGCGATGCAAATTGCGGTGGTTCCTTCGGCCCTGCACTCAAGTTTGCTGGGTACGACGCGGTCTTTTTCATTGGCACCTCAGAGAAGCCGGTCTATCTTATCATCAACGAAGGCCAAGCCGAACTGAACGATGCTACCAAGTTGTGGGGGAAGGACACCAATGAAACAGAGGATTTGCTAAAAGATGAGCTAGGCGAAGAAGCAGAGGTCAGTTGTATTGGCCCTGCAGGGGAAAAACTGGCGCTGATCTCCGGGGTTATTACCGCAAAGGGCCGAGCCGCGGCCAGGTCTGGATTAGGAGCCGTAATGGGTTCCAAGAAGCTTAAGGCTGTTGTGGTAAGGGGGAACAAGGAGGTGCCACTAGCTGATGAGAGGAAAGTCAAGGAGTTGCGTAGAAAGTATCTCCGTTCGATGTCGGGACTTCGAGTCGAACTCCTTAGGCAATATGGTACATGTGGAAACACGGCCGCCGCCGTGATAAGTGGCGATTCACCGATCAAGAACTGGGGCGGTACTGCTTCTCTTGACTTTCCTAACGCTGAGTCTATAAGCGACGACAACGTCATCAAGTATGAACAAAGAAAGTTTGCCTGTTGGCGCTGCCCGTTGGCTTGTGGGGGATATGTGAAAGTTATGGAAGGAGCCTACGCTGTAGAGGGGCACAAGCCAGAATATGAGACCCTGGCTGCTTTTGGAACCATGTGCCTAAATGACAACGTGGAGTCGATCATCAAGCTCAACGATGTCTGTAATCGCTACGGTCTGGACACTATGTCCACTGGTGCCACCATCGCTTTTGCCATCGAGTGTTATGAGAATGGACTCATCACCAGGGAAGATACAGATGGTATCGAGCTGAGATGGGGCAACGCAGAGGCTATTGTGGCCATGACTGAGCAATTAGCCAGAAGAGAGGGCTTTGGAGACATCCTGGCCGACGGCGTAAGGGTAGCCGCCGAGAAAATTGGCAAAGGGGCGGAAAAATACGCGATACATATTCAGGGACAAGAGGCCCCCTTCCATGATCCCAAATTCTTCCCTGGCTTTGCTCTAGCTTACCAGCTAGCTGCTACGCCAGCTCGACACACGCAATGCGGAGAGTCCTTGAAGCCTCCCGGAATAACGATCCCTTTCGAGAATAGGGGAGAGTTACAGAAAAGGTATGATAGCCTGATGCACATCGTCAATGCTGCCGGCTTATGTGAGCTAGCCTATACACGTGTCGATGCCCATTCCATACCTGACTTTATAGGCGCAGTAACCGGCTGGGATTTCACCTTGGAAGATTGCTTTATGGCCGGTGAGAGAATCGCCACTATCCGCCATGCCTTCAATCTGCGTGAAGGGTTGAACCCTTTGAAGTTTAAAGTGCCGGGCAGGGTCATTGGCTATCCTGCTTTGGGGATTGGCAATGTAGCCGGTCCCACTGTAGATATCGAAACCCAGAATAGAGAATACCTTGAGGCAATGGATTGGGATCTTACTACCACTGTGCCAAGTGCAAGGAAATTGGCTGAACTGGGGCTGGAAGACGTTGCTCACGATCTTGACGTGGCCTCCGTACATGATAATCGTGGCCTCTGATGTTTTGCAAACATACTTCCAATCGCAAGACATTATACGTATCCCTCCTTGTCTTATACTACATCCCTCTCTCTCAGCTTCGCACTGAGAAGGGAGACTGATTTCTATCTCATCTATTACTATCCAGGGGAGGTCTTGATGAAGAAAGAGACATTGCTTAAGGACGCACCGGGAACCCGTGTTCTGGTCCTGGGTAATGAGGCCATCGCCCGGGGGGCGATTGAAGCCGGTGTACGGTTCGTTACCGGCTATCCAGGGACGCCCTCTACAGAGATCATGGAGACCCTCATTGAGGCCGCTCCTCACCTGGGCTTCATCGCCTATTGGTCGATTAATGAGAAAGTAGCTTTCGACGTTGCCACCGGCGCATCGTTCTCTGGGGTTCGCTCTATGGTTGTCATGAAGCACGTGGGCTTGAACGTGGCTGCTGATTCCTTGCAGCAACTCAAGCTCATAGACATCGCTGGAGGCTTCGTGGTGATCTCTGTGGATGATCCCAGCGGTGTCAGTTCCAACAATGAACAGGACAATCGCTGGTATGCCAAATTTGCCGGGCTGCCGGCCATCGAGCCGACGGACTTGAACGATGCCCGAGAGATGACCAAGCAAGCCTTCGAGATTTCAGAGGAGTTGCACATGCCGATTATTCTCCGTTCCGTCACCCGTATGGGCCACATGACCGGTGACCTGGAACTGGGAAGGATCGGGGCCAAGGGAGCAGAACCCTACTTCGACAGCTCGCGTGAGTGGACCCCTTTCCCGTGCCTGGAACCTGAACAAAGACTTCGGGACAAGTTGCGTCGGGCGGGGGAAGTGTTGGAACGCTATCAGTTCGACCAATATGAGGGGACGGGAAGCGAGAAGATCGGCGTCGTCGGAGCTGGTTTCGCCTTCAACTATGCCCAGGAAGCGGTTGACCGATTAGGACTGAGGGGCAAAGTGGCCCTTTTGAAGATTTCTACGGTGAATCCTTTGCCCAGCAAGATCATCCACCGTTTGCTGAGCCACGTCAGCCACGTCCTGATAGTCGAAGATGTAACTCCCTTCCTGGAGGAAGCCATTAAAGCGGAGGCGCAGGAGATTCAGCGCCCTATCCGTGTATACGGTCGCAAATCAGGCGCTCTGCCGGAGGTGGGAGAGACCATCCTGGATGACGTAGTGCAGGCCCTGGCCAACATCGTCCAGCGAAAATCCCCCGAAATAGCCATCCCTGAGGATGCCCTCCCTTTGGCGGAGAGGGTGGAGCAGGTAGAGACGGTCAAGAAATTGATTCCTCGGCGGCAGATAGGCTTCTGCGCTGGCTGCTCCCATCGGGCCACTTATTATGCCCTCACCAAGGCGTTGCAGAATGTCGGTATCGAAGATCCCATCATCGCGGGCGACATTGGCTGTTACACTTTGGGATTCTATCCTCCCTTCAGCATTTTGCAGACCATGACCTCTATGGGGGCCAGCATGGGCACCGCCAACGCCCTAGCTCAACTCAATCCCGACCGCAAAGTCATCGCTTTCATCGGTGATTCCACCTTTTATCATGCCGGGATGCCCGGGCTGTTGCAGATAGGCCATCAACAGAGGCCTGTCTTGGTCATCGCTATGGACAACTCGGTCACCGCTTCCACCGGTCAGCAGCCTCATCCGGGCACATGGCAGTTGGCTCATGAACGGGCGGTGGTACCCATGGAAGACATCGCCCGGGCCTATAAGATCCCTCACGTAAGGGTGGTCCGTTCTCTTCAGGTCAAGCGCCTGATCAAGGAACTGGAGGAGGCGCTGACCCTTGACGTCCCAGCCATGGTCATTTCACGACAGGCCTGCGCTCTGGAGCCTGGTGAGAGATGGCGGAAGAGGACCATCGTGGGTAAGATAGACTTGGCCAAATGCGATGGCTGTCTGGTTTGCATTGAGGAGTTCGGCTGTCCGGCTTTCATCGCTGCTGAAGAGGAAGGCAAGATTGCCATTGATCCAGTTCTTTGTAATGGCTGTGCTTCTTGCAAGATCGTTTGCCCTCAAGGGGCCATCTACTTTGAGCGTCTGGAGCAGTAAAATGAAACGTGAAATGCAAAATATGAAAGGTCCTCTCAACTTGATCATTGCTGGTGTGGGCGGGCAAGGGACGCTGTTTGCTTCGCAGGTGATTGCCCAGGCCGCTTTACAGGAAGGTTTTTCGGTGCGAATTGCCGAGACCTATGGGGTGACCCAGCGAGGTGGGCCAGTGTACAGCCAAGTGCGGATTGGTCATCAGGTTTATGGTCCTCTGATACCAAGGGGAAGGTGTGACCTCATCCTAGGCCTGGAGCCCATTGAAACATTGCGCCGGGCGGCCGATTATCTGGCCCCAGGTGGGAGCGTGGCCATCAATACTCGCGCCAACGTCCCCCTAGAGACCAAGCTAGGTAGGCAGCCGAACTTGAGCTTTGAGACCATCAAAGAGGAGTTGCAAAAGCTGGGGGTGGGAGAACTGCTGGCGGTAGATGCTCGAGCGATGGCTGAGCGAGCTGGTGGCGCGGGCAGCATGAATGTGTTCATGATTGGCACGCTGTTTGGCTTCGATGTTTTCCCCCTGAGTTATGATTCTGCAGAAAACGCGATCAGAACCATTACGCGCCCCCGTTTTCTGGAGGGGAATCTCCTTTCCCTGGCCAAAGGTAGGGAATACGCTCTGTCTGTCAAAGCGGGCTAGCGTTGAAAACCGTTGTGCTTCTTGTCAGCATCCTGATCAGTCAGAAATACCATGAGGAGGATGGAACATGACTTTTGAATGGGAGATGAAATATTGTGAGCGGGCAAGCTGCATATACGGCTCTATGACGCGCCAGTTGATGCACGTGATCGCTGATCCAGAAGTGATCTCCTTTGGAGGTGGGCTGCCAGCCTCGGAACTTTTCCCAGTAGAGCAGGTCAAAGAGATCACCAACTACATCCTGGAAAGCGATGGCCCAGCGGTCTTGCAGTATGGAACCTCAGAAGGGTACAAACCGCTCCGACAATCTGTTGCCAAGAGGTATATGGAGAAAGTGTTTGATATCACCGAGGACAACGTGTTGATCACTTGCGGTTCCCAGCAGGGGATTGATCTGGTGAGCAAGCTTTTCCTCGATAAAGGAGCCAATATTGTGGTAGGGGATCCTACCTTTCTGACGGCTTTGCAGACTTTCAGCCTCTTCCAGGCCCAGTGCCTGACTGTTCCCCTCGACGAAGGAGGGATGAGAGTGAACTTGCTGCCAGAGATATTGGAGAAGAATGAAGTCAAATTTATCTACGTTATGCCCAATTTTCAGAACCCCAGCGGGGTCACCCTATCCCTGGAGCGTCGAAAGGAGCTAGTGGAGATAGCCCAGAAGTATGGAGTACCTATTCTGGAGGATGATGCCTATGGTGAACTTCGCTACAGTGGGGAAGCATTGCCGGCTCTCAGAACACTGGATAAAGGACAGCAAGTGATTTACTTGAGCAGTTTCTCCAAGGTCTTGAGTCCGGGTCTGCGGGTGAGCGCCCTGATCGCGCCTGACAGGGTGATGGAGAAGCTGGTCTTCGCCAAGCAGGCGGCTGATCTCCATACGGACAACTTGGCTCAGCGGATCGTTCACGAATTCCTTCGCCGCAATCTGTTAGACTCCCACATT
>Ga0180433_10005675_pt1 | contig 16725 bp, 14 predicted proteins | sample SS_ome_8_FD_132980 | JGI IMG/M metagenome (GOLD analysis project Ga0180433, IMG submission 132980) | Hypersaline lake sediment archaeal communities from the Salton Sea, California, USA - SS_1_D_1 metaG | ecosystem: Environmental > Aquatic > Non-marine Saline and Alkaline > Hypersaline >... | reverse complement strand
GAAATTTCTGAAATATGAATTAAACCATTAATTTCATTGCTTAACTTAACAAAAACTCCAAATTCAGAAATTCTGTTAACTTCACCTTCAACAATATTACCGACTTTAAATTTCTTAGCAGCTTCAATCCAAGGATCAGGTACTAACCTTTTCATACTTAAAGAGATTTTATCATCCTCGATTCCTATAACAAGAACTTCAACCTCATCACCAACCTTTCCATAATCTTCTGGATTATTAACATGTCCCCAAGCAATTTCAGAGATATGTACAAGTCCTTCAAGGCCTTCAAAAGCCACAAATATACCAAACTTAACTATTCCTGAAATTCTACCTTTAACTTTCTGTCCAACTTTAAGTTTTGTAAGAGATTTCTTTCTTGCTTCTTCCATAGCTGCTTTTTCAGAGAGAATTAACTTACCATTTTCTTTATCTATATTAATAATTCTAACCTGAAACTTTTCACCAACAAGTCTATTTAATCTTGTTAAAATCTTTGAAGAATCAGCACCATTTACACGTGGATAGTGTAGGGGAGCAAGCTGTGAAACAGGGATAAATCCTTTAATTCCATCAATATCTAGAAGAAGTCCACCTTTATTAGCTTCATTTGCAACTACGTCTATAACTTCACCAGAATCATAAGCTTCCAGGAACTGTTGCCATGTCTTTTCCTGACTTGCTTTTCTAAGAGATAATACAACAAGTCCATCTTCATTTTCATCTTCTACTACATAAGCAGAAACAGTATCATTAACATTTAACTCTTTAATAGTGTTTTTTCTGTCAACAGTTTCTTTTCCGGAAATAATTCCTGTAACAATTCCATTAATATCAACTAAAATTCTATTCTTAAAAACCGAGATTACCTTTCCTTCTACAAGGTCACCGGGTTTTGGAACATCATATTCGGGAGATTTTTTTAAAAGCTCCTCCATTAGAGCTTTATCGTCAGTTTTAGTTGCAGTTGTCATAATTTTTTATTGTAAAGCTTTATTAAATAATAAATACTTTAAGAATAAAACAGCTTTACAATTATTTAATTTTATCCTAAAGCGTATTTAGATTACCTGAAAACATCAAAAATTGTCAAGAAGAAACAAAAAAAACTAAATTTTTTCAGTTATTCCACCAAAACCATCATCAACGGAATAAATTACTCCCAGATCAATCATATCCTTTACTGAAACACCCGCTAATACTTTAGAGAAACCTTCCGGTGTCCCTTTCACTTTTGCAACAACTGATAAATTAGAGGAAATTTTATATTCCAAACCGCCACCCATTTCAATATCTACTTTTTCACCATTCTTCTTTTGGACTGCAAAATCGCCAAGAGCAGATAGACCTTTAATAATCGGTACTTTTGTTTCAAGTGATGAATTTAATGTGCCTCCTTTAGTAAAATATTTACTTGCTTTTTCTGAGCTTACATATTCTGTAGCTAAACTCATTTCCAAATGATCACCTTTGTATTTTAAATCTAATTTGAGACCGGTCTCATCTTTTTCGGAATCTTTTTTTAAAGATAAAACACCACTAATAGCATTATCAGGTAATACTGATAATTTTAATTCGGTTGATTTAATACTACCGTTATATTCACGTGTTCCTGATTCAGGAGTTTGTCTTAATGTGGATTCTTGACCTAATTCAAGTTTAAATATATCACCAGCTTGAACTCGTACTTTATAAGCCATATCCGTCATTTTATTAATTGTTGACTGAACAGATAAAACGGTAAAAGCTCCTAACTTTAATTGATCACTGTTAAATTTTAAAGATAATGGTCGTAAATAATAATAATCTTTTACATTTTCAATACCTTTTTTAACATCTTTCACTATTTTTTCAGAGGTTTTATAACTAGCGGTGAGAAATCCGGCCTCTTCTTTAAATCTTTCATATTGTCTTTGATATCTATCAACGAATTCATCAGGAGTTGTTGGCATTTTGCCTGCTTCTTCTTCTTGTTTAAGTACATCAGTATCTTTATTTGAAGATTCGTTTTGCTCTTGTATGCTTTGTCTTACTTTTTCAGGCATATTAAAGGGAGTTTAATAAATCTTCCGCCTTTTTGTCTGTAGAAACTTGTTCATCAAGTTCAATTTTTTTAACAATTCTTTTTGACAGTTTATCAAATTCTGTTGTGCTTTTTGTTACAAACATTTTCATTAGATTTTCATCATTTTTCATCCTTTTCATTATTTCCTTAAGTTCAGCTTGTTCCTTTTCAAAAACTTTTAATGCATCATTAACTTCGTGTTCATTAAGAGTAGGGATTTTTTCAATCATTAGACTTTTCTCCTCATCAGTAAAATTAGGAGACATTTGTATCAATTTTTTTAATCGTTCAATCAAAATAACAAATGTTTAAATATCCCTTTATTATAACAAAAAACAAGGTTTTTTTCAATGATTGTACCCAGTCAAAAAGCTTAAAAAACTTACTTTCTATTTAGATTTTTTGGTTTACAACCAATTTCTAATTTTTTACCTTTAGTAGAAATATTAACCAAATTTCCTTCTTCAACATCACCATTTAGAAGTTTCTCAGTTAATGGATCTTCAATTAGTTCCTGAATTTTTCTTCTAACCGGTCTAGCTCCAAATTGAGGATCATAACTTTCTTTAGCTAAAAGTTCTAAAGCTTTAGGAGTTAATTTTATCTTAATTTTCTTATCATCAATTCTTTCTTGTAGATAACCTAAATGAAGCTTAACAATGTCTTTAATACTTTTATGAGTTAACGGGTTAAATACTACAATTTTATCAACTCTGTTTAAGAATTCAGGCCTAAAATGGTTTTTTAGCTCTTCTAGAATTAGATCTTTAGTTTCCATATACTCATTTTCAGCTTTTCTGATTTCATCTTCATCATCATGAGAAAATCCCATAGGCCCAGCTTTTTGAGTTAATTTCTCAGCACCAATATTAGAAGTCATGATAATAATAGTGTTTTTGAAGTCTACTTGTCTTCCTTTACTGTCAGTTAATACTCCGTCTTCCATGATTTGAAGTAGAAGATTAAAAACATCAGGATGAGCTTTTTCAATTTCATCAAAAAGTACTACAGAATAAGGTTTTCTTCGAACTGCTTCAGTGAGCTGCCCACCGTCTTCATACCCAACATAACCTGCGGTAGCACCTACAAGCCTTGAAGTGTTGTGTCTTTCCATAAACTCACTCATATCAATCTTAATTAATGCATCTTTATCATTAAAAATCTCTCTAGCCAAAGTTTTTACAAGTTCTGTTTTACCTACACCTGTTGGTCCAAGGAAAATAAACGATCCAATAGGTCTATTATGGTCAGAAATTCCAACTCTTGATCTTCTAATTGATTGGGAAACAAGATTTAAAGCATCATTTTGCCCGATAATATGCTTTTTAAGTGAATCTTCAAGCTTCATAAGCTTTTGCGCATCAGTTTTTACAAGTTTACTTACAGGAATTCCTGTCATATCAGATACAACATTTGCGATATCATCTTCTGAAACTTTCATCCTCTTATTTTTTGGGATTTTTATTGTCTTTTCATCTTCTATCTTTTTTAAAACTTCTAGCTCTTTGTTTCTGAATTCTGCAGCTTTTTCGTAATCCTGATTTGAAACTGAATCTTCTTTTGATTTAATTATTGCATTTAGCTCTTTTTGATAGTTTTTAACTTTATCACTTTTTTTATTATTGCTTACGCTTTTTAATGCACATGCTTCATCAAGCAGATCTATAGATTTATCCGGTAAAAATCTGTCATGAAGATATCTTTGTGACATTTTAATCGAGCTTAAAATCGCATCATTTGTAATTGTTAGCCCATGATGATCTTCGTAAGCTTCTTTTAAACCTTTCATTATATCAACTGTCTCCTGAAAAGAAGGTTCTGCTACAAGAACTGTTTGAAATCTTCTTTCTAAAGCAGTGTCAGTCTCAATATGTTTTCTGTATTCGTTAATAGTTGTAGCTCCTATAACCTGAATTTTACTCTTTGAAAGAGCAGGTTTTAAGATATTAGCTGCATCCAAACTGCCTTCTGCAGAACCGGCACCAATTACTGTATGAAGTTCATCAATAAAAAGTATTACATTTTTTATGCTTGCAGCTTCATCAATTATTTGCTTGAATCGTTCTTCAAACTCACCTCTGTACTTTGTTCCAGCTACAACTGAAGACATTGAAAGTGATAAAATTCTTTTATCACTCATACTATCTGGAAGTTCATCTTTTACAATTGCTTGTGCAAGACCTTCTACAACTGCAGTTTTACCAACTCCCGGTTCTCCAATTAGAACAGGATTGTTTTTAGTTTTTCTACTTAAAATACTTACAAGTCTTTTTATCTCTTTTGAACGTCCTATAATTGGATCCATAGGTTGTTCTCTGTATTCTTTAACAAGATCAGTTGTGAAATAGTCAAGTGCAGGAGTTTTGGAAGGAGCTTCTTTACCTTTTTGACCGTGTTGACCTTGCTTTTTCATCATTCCTTCTTCCATGTTGTTATTCATATTGCCAGACATTACACCTTGGAGTCCGCTTAAGAAAAACTCTAGTGGATTCATCATTAATGCAGGTTTTGAATTATCTTTATTTTTTTGAAATGTTTGTTCAATTTGCTGCATTACATCAGTTGTATTTACTTTCATATTTTCTAGAATCACTGAAGCAGCGTTTTGCTTTTCTTGTGTTAAAAGAGAATAAAGTAAATGTTCTGTTCCTACAAAAGAGTGACCATACTTATGTGCAATTTTTACTGATTCCTCAATAACTTTCTTGGCATAAGCACTCAAACCATTCTTTGTAGAAGTACCTTTACCTTTTTCAGATTTAGTAGCAACTCTACTAACAGTTTTAAGTACTAAATAGACATTTTCTACTGTGACACCATAACTTTTTAAAATTACAGCTCCAAGAGAGTTAGATTGGCTTAAAATCCCAAGTAAAATGTGTTCAGTACCTACATAAGACATGTTGGTTTCTTTAGCTTTTTCTTGAGCAACTATTAATGCAAATCTTGCTTCTTTTGTAAATTTATCAAACTTATTGTCGTTATTTCCGTTACCGTTGTTTTTGTTATTGTTTGAATCCATAAAATTAATTTTTTATTAAATTATTCATTATATTCTATCACATTTTTAAAATTCAAAAAAGTCTTTATACTTTACAAATTATTAGATAGATTTAAAATATTTTTAGCACTCAAAATTATAGAGTGCTAACAATTTCAAGTCAATAGCAGAAATTTATTTTACAACAAATCGATATAGTAGATTTGTGCCTTCTTTAATACCAATTCTAGGTGTTTTAACTATTTGTTCTGGTTTAAATTTTGAATCCTGGATATAAAAATCATTACATTTACAAATATTTATACCATTTTGATCTTTATTTATTCCAAAAGCCTGACAAAGTTTTCCAGGACCATTTGTTAAGTTCTTAATATCTTTCATTTTTCTATTTTCAATCATTTTTTCAATATTCGAAAGTGGTTTTACTCCTCGTATCAAAACAGCAGCAGGAAAGCCTTCTTTTTCAGTAACTATATTTAAACAAAAATACATTCCATAGATAAAATAAACATAACTAAATCCGGGAGGGCCAAACATAACTGCATTTCTGGGAGTTTTTCCAACCGCAGCATGACAAGCAGGATCGTCTTTTCCTATATAAGCTTCTGTTTCATTTATCTCACCTACAAAATCGTTAAAAACGAGCTTTTTGCCTAATAAATCTTCTGCAACTTTTAATGTTGGTTGATTAAAAAAACTTTTGTTTAGTTTCATAATTTAGTTCATAGTCTCAGCCATTTGAATCATAGTGCTGTACTGTGAAGCATCACCTGAAAATTTCAACATTGTAGAGTCTGTCTTTTCTACATATAAGTAAACAGTGTCCCCACTTGTTACTTTAACTCCTGGTTTTCCATTTACATCTACAAAAGTACCTGAGATATCTCCTACAGATCCAGATAAAATCACCATTGTAATTAATGAATCAGTCTCTTCAGAGATAGGTTCATCACCAAATTCATAGCTCACATCACCATCTTCAGTAGGTACATAACTATAATACCAGTTATCAGGATATTGTATCTCTACACCACTATTATCAAATTCTCTAAAACCTTCCTGAATTTCAGTAGTATCAACAATCTCTCCAGACTCATCTACATCAATTACGTCTTTTTCCATACCTGCAGCTACATTATCTCCTTCAATAGTTTCCCAGTCTTTAGTCTCTCCAGGTTTAAAATAAGCAAGATCTGAAGTAGAAATTGTATTACCTGTATTAGAATATTCAACTAGCATCTTCATATCATTCTCTCCATCATTATAAATAACATATACATAGTTTGAACCAACAAATTCGTAAGATTTGACTGTATATGATCCTGAACCTGTTTCATTAGCAACTATGGAGTTAATATTGCTTGAAATATAATTCATAATTGAAGAGTAGTCTTGAGAATTAACTGTAGAATCATCATCATCATCATTAGTTGAATTGTTTGTGTCTTCTTGATCAGTATCTTCAGTTTGATCTTCTTCTTCAGTGTCTTCCTCATCATCTTCATCATCTGCCTGTTCTTCGTCTTCCTCCTCTTCCTCCTGGTCTTCTTCATCTTCTTCGTCCTCATCATCATCGTCGTCGTCGTTTTCGTCTTTATCTTCATCAGTTTCCTCCTCATCATCCTCTTCATCCATTGGGATGAAAAGTAATGAGTCAACTATTGAGTAAAAATCATCTCTGTATTCCTCTGCATCTCTTTCTTCTTGTGATGTAAAGGAGATACTATAAAAAAAGTTATTTTGAAGACAGTAAAAATCTACTTTTGTGTTATTCGTATTAACTTTTTTATAACTTTCAATGTCATCTTTTCCTATTAAAGTGGAAACATAATCGTTACTATCATCTTCAGAAATTTCAAGATAATCTTCCAATGTTTGATCTTCTTCTGGTTCAATTAATTTAATATTTATTTTCTGTTTATCTAAATTCACAGGATAAAACTCGACTTCTTTAGTTTTCTCTTTTTTTGTCCATTTATCGTTATATTCAAGTGATATCCCAAGTTCTTCGCTCCTATAACTTTTAGTTTTTACAGGTTTTTCACCTTTTTCAATAACATTTATTCTTGTTACATCCATTTCAAGCATTCTAAGATCAGTTTTCATAATTCCTATTGCTTCAACCCTATCATTCTCATAAATTTCCAGATCTATAGTATCGCTGGTTAAAATTAACTCTTCAGCAGTATCTAGTTCTAAAATAAAAGTGAAAACATCAACAAAATCAGGATCTTCTTGCACTTTTATAACACCAACCTTTGTCACAATCTCATCTTCATCTTTTTTAAAACACCCACTTAATGTAAAAACAAATATAGTCAATACTAAAAGACTAAATACCTTTTTGAATTTATTCATAATAATTTTATTAAATTACTTTTTATATTTTAATAGTTTTCAACTTTTTTTCAATGCAAGATGCGAATAAGCTTTATCGGTAACTACTCTTCCACGTTGAGTTCTAGCCATTAATCCCAATTGGATCAAGTAAGGTTCATAAACAGCTTCAATATTTTCTTCATCATCTGAAATACAAGCAGCCAATGTGGAAATTCCAACAGGACCTCCATCATACTTTTCAATAATTATTTTCAGAATAGATCTGTCAGTTTCATCCAGTCCAAGTTCATCAATACCTAAAGATTTTAAAGCTTTAGTAAGTATATCTAAAGAGACCTTCTTACTATCCTCAACTTGAGCAAAATCTCTAACTCTTCTAAGAAGCCGATTTGCTACTCTTGGAGTTTTTCTTGAACAAATAGCTAAAAATTCAGAAGCATCTGAATCTATTGAAGTTCCAATGATTTTAGAAGACCTTTCAATAATCTTATTTATATCTGCATTTCCATAATATTTAAGTTTAAAAATATTCCCAAATCGATCACGGAGAGGGGAGGAAAGTTTACTAATTTTTGTGGTTGCTCCTACAAGGGTAAATCTTGGAAGTTTAAGGCGCATAACTTTAGCTTGTGGCCCTTTTCCAAGTACAAGATCTACACAAAAATCTTCCATTGCAGTATATAAAATCTCTTCAATATTGGGTTTAATCCTGTGAATTTCATCAATAAAAACAAAATCTTTATCTTTAAGATTAGTTAAAATCGCAACAATATCACCAGGTTTCTCAAGTGCCGGGCCGGAAGTTATTTTCATATTCACTTTCATCTCTTTAGCAATAATATTTGAAAGTGTTGTTTTTCCAAGTCCAGGGGGACCATGAAAAAGTACATGTTCTAGCGGTTCGTTCCTCTTTTTTGTTGCCTTAATGAAAATTGATAGATTCTTCTTGAGATTATCCTGACCTATAAATTCATCTAAACATTGAGGTCTTAAACTATTATCAATCAAGTTATTATCAGTATCTATCTTTTTTGGTTCAAGATTTTTATTTTTCTTAATTTTGTTACTTTTAATCATTTAAGTTGTTTCCGTTTGTAAAGCTTCAATTCTGGTATTATTTCTAATATCCTGAATAATTCTTGCATATTCTCTTCCATTGTAACTTAAAATGTTGGTATAGATAAAATGTTTTATGTTTTCAGGATCCGGTGCTTCTTTAAAAATGATAATGGATCTGGCAGAAGCGGTATCTATTTGAAGTTTTCCGTAATCAAAAATATTAAAATGTGACAAAAAACCCTTTTCTCTTGTTCTAATGTCCTGAATTTCATTTATTCTTGCTTCATACTCTTTTCTCATAGTAAGTGTTTTCCACTCTACCAGTAAAACCCTCTTATTAGTTAAAATTAGTTTATCAAGCCAATAAATCAAAGCTACATAAAAGAAGCTTAAGAGATATATCACTGAAAGTATTGAAAATGCATAAAACTTTACAGACCCAGAGAAAGATTGAGTCATAAAATAAGTAAGACCATATATAATTCCAAATCCTAATGTTAACTCAATTACACGAGTTATGAATGGAAAATAGTGATGTCTGTAAATATTAATTACTATTTCATTGTTTTCGTATCTCATAATGCTTTTTTATGACAAGCGTAATTTTACCTTTTCTATAAAGAAAAATCCAGATATAATTTCAAAAAATGTAAAATAATTCAAATAAATGGCAAAGGTAAAAAATGTTCCCTGGAAGATAAGAGATATAGTTAACGTGATTTTTATAGTTATGCTGCTTTTTATATTAAGCAAATTAATGCTTTCATATCTGGGAATTGAGAAAATTTACGAAACTACAAACTATAAAAGTTGGATAATTTTAGGGATTTACATAATGCAAATTTTAATTATTACAATTCCCCTAATTCTTTTTACAGTTGTTAAATATGGATCAAAAATTAGAGATTTCGGCTTTAATAAGGTAAAAATTAGAAAGCTCATACTGGGTGTTATTATGGCATATTTAGCATTTATAGGATTTGGAATTTTAATATCAATATTTTCATTTTTAACAGGGACTGAGATACCAGGTTTCCAGGAGCAGGAAGAGATATTACCACTTTTTGGAGAAGATCCTTTTAGTCTAATAATCGCATTTATAGTAATTGTTGTTATTGCACCAATTTTTGAAGAGATTTTCTTTAGAGGATATGTTCTTCAAACATTAATAAAAAAAGTGAATGTTTATTGGGGATCAATTATCACAGCATTATTTTTCTCATTTGTTCATTTTGAATTTCAAATATTCTTATCGATTTTTGTACTAGCAATTATAATAAATTGGCTATTTATAAGGTTTAAATCAATCTGGCCTTGTGTCGCTTTTCATACTTTAAATAACTTAATAACATTCTTGGTTGTTATTAATTATTCTTGATTTTAAGAGAAAAATTGGTAATATCAAAAAGTAATTTCTAAATTATGCCCGCGTAGCTCAGCTGGATAGAGCAGTGCCCTTCTAAGGCAAAGGTCGCAGGTTCGAATCCTGCCGCGGGTAGTTTTTAGTCTGTATAAACTTCACTACCAGTTTCTCGGATCTTCATAACCCTATATAAAGCTCTTGCAGCTTCACATCTGTTAAACTCATTTTCTGGATGATAAAGCCCATCAGATTCAGCATTCATAACGTTTGCATTGCTAACATATTTAACATATTTTGCAAACCAGGCATCTTTTGGTACATCAGGGAATACTTCCTTAGTGACTTCTTTAAGTTCAGGATTAAGAGCTAAGATTAACATTTTTGTGAACTCAGCTTTATTGATAGTATTTGTAGGTCTAAAACTGTTATCGTCGTATCCACTCACGATTTGACTATTAAGAGCAGTTGCTAAGTATGAAGCATACCAGCTCACATCTTCAGTATCTGTAAATGGCAATGCAATATCTGTAGTTAATTTGATTGCTAATGCTTCAAGTATAACTTTTAAAGTTTCAACTCTTGAAATTGTTCTTTCACATTGGAAAGTTCCATCAGGATATCCGCTAAAGATTCCTTTATCCTTCAAATATTTAAGTTCAGTGTAGTATGCATTATCAGGCATGATATCAGTATAAAGTTCAGCTCTTAGAAGTTGACTTTCTCCAAAGACAGTTCCGGATGTAGCAGTAACTATTGCATCATCTGTAGAATTACCAGTGAAGTAAACAACAGCTTCACCATCTTCAAAATCTTCATGAGTTAAGCTGAATTTAGTCAAACTTCCACTTCCATCAGTTATGTTTAATTCAATCGCATTTTCTGTTTCAAAGGAGTCTGTAACTGTACCACTAGTTGAAATTGCTTTTACAGTTATTGGTTCCTTAACACCTTCTACAAAGAATCCATCATGATCAAGTTCAAATCTTGCTACTGATTGAATCTTTTCAGATACTGTAATAGGTTTTGTAGCATAATCTCTATCGTCATATTTTATTACAAGTTTTCCAATACCAATCTTTTCGTTATTTAACTTAATTTTTGCTACACCATCCATGAAGTCATGATTGATAAGTTTTGTTTTACTCAACTCACCAATATCTCCTTCAACAAACAACCAAACTTCATCACTAAATATAGGTTCTTTTACAAGGTTTCCGTTTTTATCAATTACTTTTAAGTAGAAAACAACATCATCACCTTTTACATAAAGTTCATCATAAACCGGTACAAAATCTATATATTCTCCTTCATCAATGATCTCAAAACTATTTGTATAATATTTCTCATTATTATAGTTAACTATTAATTTTGTCTCACAACTCTTTTTTGAATCTAAAGAAATCAAGAATGAAGAGTTAGAGAAATCTTCTTCTTCTAGAGAGTATTGAGACAACTTTCCACATTCACTGCTTTTTAAACTTATAGTTAAAGGAGAAGTAAAGTCTAATGCAGTTAAGATATTTCCATCTGCACCATAAGCCTGTAGAGACATCTCTGTATTTCTTTTAACAATAAATGGATCTTCATGATCTATAACAAATCCTTTAATTGTGTTTACTTCTTCTGGTTCTGTTTCAGTAGTTCCATAATCAGTTGAAGCACTGTAGGTTCCATACTGTTGTAAATATAACATAGGATTTATTGTATTTATTTCAGCTTTATCTTTCCCAAGACCGGTATTTATAGCTTCAAAAAATGAAAGTCCAGCAGCTTCTGATTCTTCATATGTAAATGGCCAATATGGATGCCAATCTGCATTATCATTATCAATTTGAAAATGAAGGTGAGGAGTAGTAGCAATTCCTGTTTGACCGGAAAGTCCAATTTTATCTCCTTTTGAAACTACATCACCTTCAGTTACCAATATTTCAGAAAGGTGAGAATATGAAGAGTACAAAGTTTCTGATTGATTTGGGTTATCTGGAGAAGGAAAGTTGTCATGTCTAAGTACAACATGTTTTCCAAAACCTGACCCTTCACCTGAAGCTTTTTCAACAACAGCATTACCAATTGCATAAATAGGAGTTCCTTCAGGAATTTTAATATCAACAGCAGGATGACTTCCCGCACCTTCATTATGATCAAGTTCATAGTTTCCAAGGTATACTACAGAATATGTAATCTTTGCATTTCGAATTCTTAAATCTTCTAGGTTTTCATAAGAAAGCTCGTCTGAAGACTGTTTTAACTCATCAAGATCATACTCTGGAAGGTTAATTAATTTTGAAGTAGGAATTTCATCATATTTATTGTTATATTCAGAAGAAGATAAATGCACCCAATCAGGAACTTTCTGAATTGGCATTACAAGTCCGTTATAAGGTTGATGTTCTTCACTGAAATCTATTACTGATGCCATAAACTTAGAAGCATTATTTCTGAACATAAAAAGAACAACAAATACAAAAAAGATTATTCCCATCCATGAGGTAATCTTTTGCATTTTTGTAATTTCATTTTTCTTTTTAGGTTTATGCTCCTTACCCTTATTAAGGTTATGCATACTGTCAGGTATTTTTATTTTTTGAAAATTATTTTCTTCCATAATTACTTGAGTTTTTTTGTTTTTAAATCTTTATATATTACCATAATTAGCAGAAAATATCTATACCTAAAATATAGACAAAATGTAAAAATATGATATAGTTAAGATGTTCTAAATATAAATATGAAATATTTATCATCATCAAATAAGGAAACCAAAGAAATTCTAGGAAAGGTACTAGAGAAATTTCCAAAAAAAAGAGTTTTTTGTTTATTTGGAGATTTAGGATCTGGTAAAACAACTTTTACAAAAGGGTTATCAAAAGATATTGGACTGGATGAAAAACAGATCAAAAGTCCAACATTTACAATTATGAATAAGTATGAGAATAGAGGTAAAGCAATTTATCATTTGGATTTATATAGAATTAATTCATATCAGGAACTTTTAGATATAGGTTTTGATGAAATGTTAAATGATCAAAATTCAAAGATTTTTATTGAATGGCCGGAAAAGATAGAAGATGATCTACCAGAAGAGAGGTTAGATATTTATTTTAAGTATTTAGATGAAGAGAAAAGAGAGATTTTAATTAAAAACTGAAAAATGACAAAAGAAGAAATAAACAAACTTATTGAAGAGTTCCAGGTTCCAAAACATGTTCAATCTCATTGTGAAAAAGTTGCAAAGGTTGCTATTTATCTTGCGAGAAAACTTATTGAAAAAGGTGAAAAAATCGATCTTGAACTGTTAGAAACAGCAGCATATCTTCACGATTTGGTTCGTGTTGTAGATTTTAAAACATTTACACCAGACAAATTCCCAAACCAACCAACTGAAAAAGAGTTAAATAAATGGTGTGAACTTCGTACAAATTTTCAGGGCAAGCATCATGCAGATGCAGCATGCGAAATATTATGTACAAAAAAATATCCAGAACTAGCAGAAATGATTAAAAAGCATAAGTTTTTATCGATTATTAATCCAAAAGAAATTCCAAAAACCTGGGAAGAAAAACTTCTTTTTTATGCAGACAAAAGAGTCAACCACGACCAAATAGTAACTTTAAAAGAAAGATTCGAAACAGGTAGACAAAGAAATACAGAAAACAAAATCACCAAAGAGGGGACTCTTGCTGAGAAGAAAATTTATGAGTTAGAAAAAGAGATTTTTGAAAAAATTCAACTAAGTCCGGATGTCCTTACCTCGCAACTTCATCCATAAACTTATTCTTAAAGTCCATTGGCCCCGTTGCTTTTTCGGCAGCAAGTTCTGCTCGTTTTCCATAAAAACTTAAAGCTTCCAATGAAGATTTTACATAATCCTTGGAAGCAGCAGCAAAAGATCCAATTACAGAAGTAGCCATACATCCTGTTCCAACAAGTTTTCCCATTATTTTATCTCCATAAGTACAGTTTTCAACCCTTTCACCATCAGTAATAATATCAACTTTACCAGTCACTACTACCACAGCGTTCTCTTTTTTAGCTAACTCTTTAGCAATATCTTTAATATCTCCTTTCAAGCCTATAGCTTCTACACCTCTTACTTCTGCTTCAGCACCTGCTAATGATGCAATTTCCGCTGAATTTCCTTTAATAATATCAACATGAACATCTTTGAGAATTTCTACGGTCTTTTCAGATCTTAATGGTGTAGCACCACATCCAACTATGTCTAATACAACCGGAATTTTCTTTTCATTTGCCTTTTTTGCTGCAATTTTCATCGACTCTACAAAAGGTTCTGTTAAAGTACCAATATTTAGTACTAATGCAGAAGCGGCATTTGTCATATCTGCAACTTCTTTTTCGCTATGTGCCATAACCGGTAGTGCACCAACAGCTCTTGTCATCTGAGCACAGTCATAAATTGTAACCCAGTTAGTCAGGTGATGTATTAGAGGTTTTGCTTCTCTGATTTTTGTTAATGTTTCTTCGTACATTTGGTTTATAATTAAATATTAATTAAAGTGATCATATCCTCCTGGAAGAGGGCCCTTTTTATTATTAGATATTAAGTTTATACCTTTAGATTTACTAATTATTTCTCCTACTTCAAAAAAATTTTTGTAATATCTTTTGAGTTTTAATAGATTTGGTTTTGAAATTGTAAATACAAGCTCAAAATCTTCACCACCAGAAAGTGCAAATTTATATGGATCCATTGTTAACAACTTAGCAGCTTCTTTTGTTTGGTGATGCATGTTAATCTTCTCTTTATAAACAATTGCACCTACTCTTGACTGACTACAAATATGACGAACCTCAGATGCAAGCCCATCAGATACATCTATCATTGCACTGCAATATTTAGAAATAATCACAGATTCATTAAGTCGTGCTTGTGGAGTTATATGTCTTTTGTATAAATAAGGAAAATCTCGCGTCAAAATCTTCATATTTTTATTCCTCAAAAGTTCCAAACCTGCAGTAGAAGCACCAAGATCACCAGTACAACAGATGATATCCCCAACTTTAGAGCCAGATCTCAGACAAACTTTTTTAGTTTCTCCAATTAAAGTAACAGCAATATTTATTTCAGTTCCATGAGTTGTATCTCCACCAATCAAAGATATCTTATACTTATCACAACTCTTTTTTATTCCTTTAAATAAACCTGATAGCCATTTTTGTTGAATTTTCCCAGGAACTGTTAATGAAATAAACATATATAAAGGAGTGCCACCGCTTGAAGCTATGTCAGACACATTAGATTCGACTGCTTTGACCCCAACTTCTTCAGATTTGCTCCATTTAACATTAAAATGATCGTTCTCAACCAAGGTATCAACCGTAATAATCTCAAAACCACCCGTTTTTTTTATAACAGCAACATCATCACCTATACCTTTATATATAGATTTTTTATAAAGCTTAAAATCTTTAGTTAATTTTTCTATAATTTCAAATTCTGATTTTGGTAATTTTTTTTGTGCCATAGTTATAAAATTATATCATTGCACACCACTTTCCGCACATTGTGCACTCTTTACCACAAGCTTTTGACTCCTTTCTATACTTGGCAGCTTTCTCCGGATCAATAGATAAAGCTATCTGCTTTGCCCAATCTAACTTTTTCCTATATTTACTCATTTCATTATCCCAATTTAAAGCATTCACATTCCCTTTAGCAATATCTGCAGCATGAGCAGCAATTCTTGTTGCAATTATTCCCTCTTTAACATCATTGGTAGTTGGTAGCCTGAGATGTTCCGCAGGAGTCACATAACACAAAAAGTCAGCTCCATACATTCCACCTAAAGCCCCACCAATGGCAGCAGTAATATGATCATATCCAGGGGCAATATCTGTTACTACAGGGCCAAGAATATAAAAAGGTGCTTCAAAACAGTATTTTTTTTGTAGTTCAATGTTTTCTTTAATTTGATTTAAAGGTACATGACCAGGACCTTCAATCATAACCTGAACATCTTTTTCCCATGCCTTTTTGGTTAATTCCCCTAACTTTTTGAGTTCTGATAATTGAGCAACATCAGTTGCATCATAAATAGATCCAGGTCTAAGACCATCCCCTAAAGATAAAGTTACATTATACTTTTTAGCAATTTCTAAAATATCATCATAATATTCATATAATGGATTTTCCTGATTATGTAACTTCATCCATTTTACAAGCATCGAACCACCTCTAGAAACAACTCCTGTTAACCTATCTTCAAGTTTTGGAAGTATTGATTGAGTAATTCCACAATGAACAGTTATAAAGTCCACACCATCAAAGCAATGTTTTTCAATTGCATCCAAAAAATGTTGTTTTTCTAACTTTTGTAAAGATCCCGCATCAGCTGCTGCTTGATAAACAGGAACTGTCCCTACAGGAATAGGGGAGTTTTCAATAATGGCTTTCCTGAACCTATCAATATCTCCTCCAATAGAAAGATCCATTATAGTATCTCCTTTATACTTAAGAGTCAGTTCAAGTTTTTTTAGTTCATTCTTTAGACTTTTAACTTGTGGGGATGAACCTATGTTTACATTAACTTTTGTTGATAAGGATTTACCAATACCAATAGGTTCAAGGTTTTTATGATTAATGTTTGCAGGAACGACAACTTTTCCAGCTTTAATCATTGATTCTAGACTTTTTAAAGACACGGCTTCCTTAGATGCTATCTTAGTGAGAATGTTTTTCTTTAAATCCATCTGCTTTTTTTAATAATTTTGAAAAATAAATATCTATATTTGGTTTTGTAACAATTTCTGAGATCATTGCAACCGAATCTGCTCCAGCTTTAAAACATTCTTTCATATTCTCTTCTTTGATACCTCCAATAGCTACTAATGGAATTGAAACTTTTCGTTTAATCTCTTTTAGAAGATCAACACCAG
>Ga0180433_10005674_pt1 | contig 16725 bp, 17 predicted proteins | sample SS_ome_8_FD_132980 | JGI IMG/M metagenome (GOLD analysis project Ga0180433, IMG submission 132980) | Hypersaline lake sediment archaeal communities from the Salton Sea, California, USA - SS_1_D_1 metaG | ecosystem: Environmental > Aquatic > Non-marine Saline and Alkaline > Hypersaline >... | reverse complement strand
TGTCTCGCGTGCCGTCCGCCGGGCTCGGATGGATATCGACACATTGACCCTTGGCTTCGGTGCGATCGGCCAGGCGCGCGAGCGTCGGGCCCCAGATACAGACCTGCCCCCATGCCCCATTTTTCATTGGCTCCTGGCAAATTCCCCATCGCCCGTAGTACGAGGTGAATTCGCCGTGCGCCGTGCGGCCCTCGTAGGTCAGCCGCGACGCCTCTTCCAGGTTTTCGTCCACATCGAACCACAGGCCCCGCAGGCCGATGGCCTCGAACTGCTGCAGGTCCTCGCCGCTGCGATTGCACACCATCACCACCAGCGGCGCGCTGGTTACGCGACGGGGCGAGCCGGCGGCGCCGACCGATTGCTGCTGCCCGAGCACGGCCTTCGCCGCGGCGGCGTAGGCGTTGTGCCGACGCGCCGACATGAGAATGCTGGCGTCATCGCCTGGGCGGACAGTCGCTAGCGGGTCATTCATGATGCGAACCTGAACGGATCGGGCAGGCCGAGGTTGGCGAACTCGTAGGTCTCAATCACCTGCTCCACGTTGACCTGTGCGGGCACCTGCTTCAGGGTGTTGTTGCCCTGTTCGGTCTTGTAGCGGACCCAGAGATACTCCCATCCCTTTTTCGCGATGCCGGCGATGTCGCCAATCTGCAGGCCGGTGACACTCGGCGATGCGGAGAACTGGAAGGTCAGCGATACGCAGTTCCCCGCCGGCTGGCCCGACACGCCGCTCAACAGCACCTCCTGTTCCTGGAAGAACCGGAAGGCGCTGGCGTTCGTTTTGCCTGTGGCGGCGTAGAGTTTCGCGACATACGCCGGCGTGAACGTCTCCAGCTTCATGTAGAGCGTCTCCTGCCAGTCGAACGTCGGCTCCGGGACGTCGACGCCATCGACGCGTAGGTCGGTGCCCGCGCCCACGACGTTGATGGCGTTTTTGTAGTCCTCGGCCGCCGGGTCGTTGGTGTAGGCGGACGTCGCCAGGCTGTTGCTGATATGCACCTGGCGCGTCCCGATGGTTAGCGACCACTCGCTTTCGCCCGGCTGCCCGCCGCCCTGGCTGTTGCCCGGCCCCGGCCCGTATTTCACATCGACGTACCAGACATCGCCGGCGCCTTGAGGGTCGGCCGTGACCTCGTTTTTGTACACCGCCGAGCGAATGGCGCCGTAGCGTTCGTTGATCGAACTGGGGGCCAACGCATCGGCCATGCCTCGCGCCTGCATGTCCGAGTACGTGCCGCTGACGACGTACCGCATCTCGAAGTTATCGTCGCCGGTCCACTGGCGGCTGTTGTTGCGTTCGCGAATCGTGATCGCCATCAGGCACCTACCAATCCGGGCCGTCGGGTATTGCGTGCAATTTCCTGCTGGATATCGAGCTGCCGCTTCTGCACATCGAGCATCTTGGCGTTGTCGCCCATGCGCGCAGCCGTCATCGCGGAGAACGTGCCGAATGAGGATCCCTTGGCCTGGCCCGCCGCCATGCCGCCGAGCAGGTCCTGGATGCGCTTCTTCGCATCACCGATCACCTTGTCGCGCCCGCCGGCCTCTTCGAGCGAACCGGCAGCCGCCTGCCTGGCCTCGGCGAGTGCCTGTTCCGCCTCGGCCAGTTCCCGCTGCTGCCTGGCCATCGCATCGCCGGCGTCGATCCGGCTTTGCTGGCGGTTCGCTTCCAGCGCCTCGCGCCGCTTCTGCCGCTGATCCTCGATGTCCTGTTTCGAGGCCTCCGTCTCGGCGTCGATCTCGGCGAGCTTGCCGGGCAGGTCCTCTCGTTTCGACTGGAAATCCTGCTTGAGGTTCGCTCGCACATCCTCGGTATCCACGCCGTAGATTTTCGCCATGATCGGCGCGATGATGTCCGCCGCGCCTTCGGTGAAGCCGGATGCGGCGAACGACTCCCAGGCCTTCCGCATGGCATTGATTCCGCTGGTCCATGCCGATTTCATCATGGCGACCGCATCGATCAACACGCCGGCCAGGCCGGTGGTGATGTCGGTGAACCAGAGCTGGAAGCCGACCCACGCCTCCTTGAGCGGTTGCGTGCCCTTCATCCAGGCCAAGTGCAATCCTTTCCACATGATATCGGCCGCGGCCGCAGTATCGCCGCTTAGTAAGGCGTCCGTGATGCCGCCGATCGTCGTGGCAAAGACGCCCGCCATCTCGCCGAGCATCGCCATGGAGCCGCTTATTGCCTCGCCGAGCGTTCCGGAGAAGTAGAGCCATGCCGCCGAGGCGGCGATGGCCGCGGCAGCCACCATGCCGACCGGCGTCGCAATCGCCGCCAGCAGGGCGAGCACGCCGCCCAGGACGGCGCCCGCCGCCGCCGTCGCCGTCGCCAATCCTCCGAAGGCGAATGCCGCGAACTGGATGGCCAGGCCGGAGGCAAGCAGCACCGCGCCGAGGCCGAACACCGACATCGTAACAATGGCGATCGTTCGGACGACTTCGCGATTGGCCTCCATCCACTCGATCAATTTGCCGGTAAGGCCGGTGACGGTATCAAGGGCACGGTTCAAGCGGGGAAATAGCATCTCGCCATCTTGCAAAAACTGCGGATTCAGGGCCTCGCCGAAAGCGATTTGAATGCCCTCCAACGCGCTTGTCATCCGCCGGAATGCGCCGCCCAAACCGCTATCCATAAGTTTCGCGGCGCGTTCCGCCGCGCCGGCGGCATTGTCGATGGCATCCGCCAGTTCTGGGAACTCCGCTTTCATGAGCTTCAAGGCCGCCCCCATGCCTCGAATATCAAACAGGTCCTTGGCAAACGCCAACCGATCGGGCGCGGGCATATTGGCCATCGCTCTGCCGATATCGATCATGATATCGCCAAGGTCACGAAAGCTGCGATCAGCGTTTTCTGTTTCCACGCCGATCGCTCGCAAGTTGTCCCGGACGCCCTTATCCGCGAGCGAGGTCATAACTCGCCGTAGGCTGGTGCCGGCCATGGAACCCTTGATCCCCATATTGGCGAGAACCCCAAGCGATTTGCTGACGGCCTCGATGTTCAACCCGAACTCATGAGCAATCGGCGCCGCATAACTCATCGATTCGCCGAGCTGCTCTAGCGTCTGTGCCGAATTGTTCGCAGATGCGACCATCACGTCCGCCACGCGCGTCATCTCGGACGCATCCATGCCAAATTGCCGTAGCGTATCCGCGGCGATCTCCGCAGCCTGGGGCAGGTCCGTTCCGGTCGCGCGTGCCAGGTTCAGCACGGCGGCCGTCGACGCCAGTATTTCGTCAACGGTGAACCCCGCCCGGCCGAGGTTTTCTTGAGCACCGGCCACCTCGACCGCCTTGAACGATGTTGTGCGGCCCAGCAGCTTGACCTGCTCTCGCAGCGCAGCAAATTCGTCGGCGGTCGCGGACGTCACCGCGCGTACCCTGAGCATCGCATCATCGAACCCCATGAAGGTCCGCAGGGCGAACGCCATCGGAGCCGCGACCACCGCACTGCTGGCCATCATCGTGCGGCCGAGCGCCGAAGCCGACTGGCCAAATCGACGGAGCCGGTTCTGCGCACCGCGCAGCCCGCGAACCAGCTTCGCGTCGTCGGCGAAGATTTCGACGAACGCCTTGCCGGCTCGGATTGCTCCCGCGGTGGATGCCATTACTTTTTGTCCCCGGGGAATACGTTTTTCAGCCAGGCCCGCCGGCCCTCATCGACCGGCGCCGGCTTGGCTTTCGGGATCGCCTGCCGGATGCCCGGCGGCATGCACTTCTCAATCTTTTCGCCGGTCAGCGCCGACAGGATATGGGCCGTATGGATCCAATCGTACTGGATGCGGTACTCGGCCATCGCCAACAGGCGCCGCAAGGTAAACGGCCCAGGGTTCAGGCCGAGCAACGCCGCTAGCTGGTCGCCAATATCGAGGATCGGAGTTTGTCCAGTTCCTTCGTCGCCGCCTTTCCGATCTCCCCGTTGTCGATCATTTCCATCGCCATCCCGATCGCCTGTTGCTCCACCGCCGCCTGGGCGTCGAGAGCCTTCCGCAACGCCGTCCGGCGATCGGGCCGGGTAAAATCCAGCAACGCTCCGATCAGTGCGTCGACGGCCGCGGCGATGACCTCGCCGGTATCGCACGCCTCGGCGAACTCCTCCGGCGACACGTCGCGCCGCTCGGCCTGCGGCTCGATCAGCGTCCAGAGCGTGATGCCAAGCCGGTACGGATCGTTGCCGATGCCGACGATCGTATCGGGCACGGTCAGGTCGATGCCGTTTTCCTTGCACTGGCGCAACGAGTGGAAGTTGATCGACAACTTCCACTCGCGGCCCTCTTTGTCCTTGAACGTGTTCATCAGCTAATCGCGTTTTGGAGTCCGGTGAACTTGAGATTGCCGGCGGTGGTCGCACCGCACGACATCGACATGGTGGCGATAGCATTGCCGGTGATCGGGCCGTCGCCGGCCGTGCCTTGCCAGCCCCAGGGCGTCGCCGCCGGCAGTTCCAGAGCGTACACGACCGAACCGCCGGAGTCCTTGAAGCTCACATGGGCCCGCTGGCTGCAATAGCCGCCGAGCAATACGGCGTTGTCGCCGTCGAAGCCGCACGCAAAATCCTGTTGCTTGCATACGATCATGCCGGTCGTGGACGTGGCCGGAAAATCATTGCCCGCCCCGCCGTCGAGTGCCAGGTCGTTGTCGGTCACGGTGCCGGTGCAGCCGTACTGCACGCCGCCCGACCAGTAGACATCGTAGGTGCCGCTGGTCAGGCCGTGCCCCTCGGCCAGGGTCGCCGTGCCGGTGTCGGCGTCGGTCTTGGTCCAGGAGGAGACGGCGGTCCCCGCGGTCAGCGTTTCGCTGATCGGCGGTACGGCCGAATCGCCGGTGACGGTGACATTCGACTCCGAGATCGCAATGCCGCCCGCCGAAATCACCACGTTGTAGGTTCCAGTCAATGCCATCGTTCTAGCTCCATGCGGGGGCGCGGGATTCGTCCGTCACCTTGGCGGTGACTTCCACGGTCTGCTTGTCTTTCAGCGGCTGGTTGTCCGTGAAGCCGGTGATGTAGAAGTCGGCGTCGAGGCCCTCGCCGCTGGTCAGGTCCTTCGGGTACATCGCCACCTTCGTCTTGTTGAGGTAGGCGTTTTGCAACGCCGTTCGCACGGTGTCGCTCTCACGCTTCTGCAGCGTGAAGGTCAGCTCGGCGGTGAGCAGCACGGGCTTGCTCACCTCCCAGGTCGAGCCACGCCGGGTAATATCCACCTCGACGCTCGAAAGCGAGAGGGTGACATCCTCCGCATTGGTGACCTCCGTGTCCGCGGTGCTGCCGGCCGTGCCGTAGAGCATCACGCCGTCGAGTCCAATAATCACATCGCCTGCGGCCATGATTGGTATCCTTTGTGCTGCCAGTGTGGGGTGTCAGGAACGAATCGAATCTTGCCAGAGCTTCGGGAGCTGCGGCTGAATCTGCGCCAGCGCGGGCTGCATGAACGGGCGCGCCGGGTAGCGGCGTCCGAACCGCGTGCCGCCATACTCATGCAACTGGCCGAGGTCGTCCGCAAACGCGGCCGTCGTGCCAATCAACATGGATCGCGCGGTATAGTCGCGGCTGTACACGACGGCACGCCGCAACAGCCCGCTATGCGTGAACGGAGGCGAGCCGGGCGGCGAGGCTGGTCGGTTTTTGACTTCATTGAGCCATCGCCACCACGCCTTGCTGATCCGGCCCGTTGTGGTGAATTTGCGAGGCTCCTTGCGGGCGTTGCCCTTCTTCTTGATGCCGCGTTTGGCCGCCCATCGCGTGCGCTGGCCGGCCTTGTCGAGATACTTTTTCAATGCCGGATCAAATCGCGATGTCACGGCCGATGGACGAAAGCTGACGGTCGCGCGGAAGCTGAACCCGGAGCGGCCGCCCGAAAGCATCTTGTCGCCGGCGATCCGTTTCATCACGCCCATCAGACCACCCCCTGATACGTGATCTTCATCACGCTCGTGTACACGCGTGGTTGCTCCAGGTGCCCCGGTGCGTACCCGGCATCGCTGCCCTCGACGAACTCCGACGCGTTCCACTTGTAGGCCGTGCCGGACACGGTCATGTGGTTGCGGCGCAGGTGCTCGTAAATTTGCTCGGCGTAGTAGTTCAGTGCGGCGACCGCCGCCGTGCTGGCCGTGTCGATCTTCTGCCGCACGGCGACGAACACGGCCAGCGTGTCGTCATCCTCGCTGCGGGTCGCAATGGCCGTTTCGCGACTCGCCGGAATGACCCAGACCCTGATCGCCGCCAGGTTCGGCAGGCCGACGATCGGATGGTAGGCCATCGCGGCGGTCGCCTCCTGGGAAAACTCCTCGGCGTTGATCGACTCGACCACAGCCGCCGCCAACAGGTCGATGCGTGATTGGCTCATGCGAGGGCTGCCGTGGTTGAGGTCGTCAGGTTTCCAGCCGCCGCAATCGCGATCGGCGTTTCGGTATCGATCAAGCGTGTGTGGATCCGCATGGTGTAGCCGTGCGGCTCCAGGCGGTAGCAATCCTCGCCATCGACCAACGGCATGACCTCGTAGGTCTCCGTCGTGTCGCCGCTGACGTATGTGATCCGGTCGCCTCGCTGCGGCCTCATCGTCGTGCCGTCGAACACCAACGCCGACGCGGTGATGATCCAGTCCTGCGAGCGGTGCTTCAGCGCGAGGCCGTAGGCGTTGATCGTGTCGTATTCCGTGCGGCCTTTCGCGGCCGTGATCGCAAGGGAGTAGCTGCCGCCACGCGAATAGGTGATCGACTCAGCAGCGTGCGAGGCGCGCTGCTGAGCCAACCATTGGGCAGTCGTGGCAAACAGATTCGCCATGGCTTAGCTCGGCAACAGCGGGACGGTGAACCACGCCGTGGCGTCGTAGGCGACGAACACGGCCGCCGTCTTCGCGGCCATCGACAGTGCGGCGTTGGCCGACAGGGCGTTGATCGTGTCGCTGGTGTTCGGATACACCTTCAGCACGGCGTTGGCCGTGTCGTCGTTTTTGACGATGCACACCAGGCCGGCGGCGGCGGTCGGCAGCACGACGCCCTTCGTGGCGTCGGCGGCCGTGACCCAGGTGATCCCGGTGGTGATCGCAGCGGCCGTGCCCTGCGACGACCCGGTTGCGGCCACGGTGGCCGAGGGGATGATCGGCATCTTGCCGAGCGTGATGCTCGCGGCGTTGGTGCCGCCGATCGTGATGCCCGCGGCGGTGCCGCCGGTCGCGGCCCCGGTGTCGATCGTCACGGCCCCGGCCGTGCCACCGGCACCGGCCGACGCGCCGCCGGTGATGGCAACCGCCCCGCCGGCACCCGTCGTACCACCGGCTCCGCCAACCACCGATGCGGCGCCGCCATTGCCCGTGCCGTTGCCGGCACCGCCGGTCAGGCTGGTCAGACCACCGGCGGCATCCGTGTCGCCAGCCCCGCCGACCAGCACCACCGTGCCGCCGGCACCGGAATCGCCGGCGATACCGGCGATTGTCAGCGCGGCATCGGAACCGGTGATGTCATCGGCCGTCACGCTGCCGGCGACGGTGGCGATGTTGACCGACTCGCCTTCGACCAGCACGCGAACGTAGCTGTCGGTCGCGGCGGTCGCGGCGGTCCCGTTCGGCTGCGCCGGAGCGGCCACGCCGATCAGGGTGTTTCCGCTGGCCGTTGCCGTCACGCAACCGGAGCCGGCGGTGCCGGTCACCGGGTTGCCGTCGGCATCCCAGTAAAGTTTCGCGCCGGCCGAGATGATCTCCGCGGCTTGGGGCATGTCCCACAATCCGCGAGCGGCGAGCGTCCCGAGGGTGCTCTCGCTATAGTCGATCGCCTGGACGGCGATGAACACCCGGCCGCCGACCACAACCACCTCGCCGGCAATCTTGTCGGCCGAGGCGATGTAATCGACGTTGTTGCCGGCACTGACGTACTTGCACGCTGTCTGAGCCATGATAAAAACCTCATCGAAAAAGGGTTGTTGGTTGCCGCGAACGGAGGCGTCGCACCTCCGCGGCCCGCCTTATCCGCCGGACTGCGGACCATCACGCATCACCCGGTACCGGCCGATTTGACGGCCGCACGGTACTCCTGCTTGTTGACGCCGAAGTCGTAGTAGCCGCGCATCTGGATTCCCAGCACGTCGAAATCCGCATCGGCCGATTCGACGGTCGGGGTTTCCTGGCCGTTGAGGAAGCAGACCTCGATCATCGATGCGTCGGCCGGGTTGGCCAACAGGTAGAAATGCGTGCTGCTGTTGCCGTAGGACGCGTTGCTCACATACGGCGAGACGACCGGCTTGTAGCGTCCGGCGAACACATTGGCCGTCGGCGTCTTCGAGGTCGCGCCGCTGGTGATGTTCGTCGACACGTACAGCTCCTGCGCCGTGACCGACAGCGCCGGCGGCACAAGCACCAGCGCCGGCATGATCCCCATCGGGTTGCCATCCTCGTCGGTCTGTTCGAGAAACAGCTTCTCGGCGGCCGCCAAGCCCGCGGACCCCAGAGCCGTGGTCAGGTAGTTGCCGAGGGTGCCGGCGGTCGGGAAGAAGGTCGCGTGGTCGGCGAAGAACTCCGTCCAGAAAATCTGGTTCAGCGACAAGGCCGAGCCGCGGCCGATCCGCGCCGGCACCGCCGTCAGCGCCCCAAGATCGTCGTTGATGATGTCCTGGCGGGTGATCGCGTACATCCGGCCGTAGGTGTCGGCCTTGTTGGTGTAGCTGGTCTCGCTCAGCGAGTCGTGCTTCAGTTCTCCGCCGGGGCCGACTTTCTGGAACACCAGATCGCCGGTCAGCCGGTAGCTGGTCGACGTTTTGAAGTCGCTGACCGGCCGTGTCGACGCGACCTCGCGCCACGCGCTATCGACGTGACTGAAGGCGTCCATCAGAAACTTGTTGGCCGTATTGCCGAGGATGCCGGAGAGGCTGTGCGTGGAAAACGCCGCCTTGAGAATCGGCCGGATGTTCCCGCTGTTGACCGCCACGTCGGGGCGATCGTACCCGTTGCCGCGGGCCGCGCGGATCAACAGCTCCTGCAATCCCATGTTGCGGTGGGGATGCGCGGCCTCAAGCGTCTTCTCGTCGAATGCGGTGTCGACGGCCTTGTAGCCGCCGGCCATGCACAGAGCCGCTTCGAGGATGCGCCCCTCGGGCATCGCACTGCCGGCGACGTGGACGGCCGGACCGGTGCCGCGCTGCTCACGCATCGCCTTCAGTTCGGCGTCCTTGACCGCCAGCTCGGCATCCTTGGCGTCCCAATCCTTCTCGAGCGCCTGCGCGTAGATGTCGGGGTGGCTCTTGCAAATGCGGCCGATGTCGGCCACGCGCTTTGCCTCGGCCTTGATTTGCCGGCGATAGTCGGTGCGCCCATCGTCGATGCGGGGCGCGTCGACGTCGCTCGCGTTGTCTTGCGGCGTCGAGGCATCGAAGGCGGCCTCGAAGTGCTTCACCTGGGCGTCGCTCAACGACTCGGGATCGAATCCGGCGGCTTCGATGAACTTCTTCAAATCCTCATGCATGGTACATTCCTTGTGGTTGCTCGCCGCGACGTGAACGGATGTTCGCGCATCGGCGGCGATCGGGACAAACGACACCTCTTGTAGCGTGCCGCCTCGAACGATGTTTGCGGGGCCCTGGACGGTCAGGCCATTCGCCTGGGCCGTCGTGCCACGCTCGACGAATTCCACTTTTTGCACGGACACGCCGACGGACGCCTTCCACGGAAAGCCGTTGCGCCCCGAGGCCCGCACCTCCTCGGCCGAAGCTCCGCCGCCGCTGATCGTTCCGGCAACCTTGATGGTTCGCGCCGTGACGGTCGCCTCGCCGTGGCCGACGATTTGCCGCGGCTCGTGCTGCAGCAGGATCGGCTTGGTGCCGCGATAGTCGAGTCCAGCCAGGTCGATCACCACCGGCGCCATGAACGCCGAGACCGACATCGGCCCGCCGGTGTAGGCGGTCATCGTAAACCGGCCGATGGACGGTTCGCCCTCGGCGGCTTCGATCCACTGGACCGCCTCGCCGGCGGCCTGGATGCGTTCACCCGGCGTCAGTTCCGGCCGGTTGCTGTTGTGCTTGTGGTGCGCCATACAGTTTTTCCCGTTTGAGTCTGCGGAATTCCTCGACCGACACGCCGAGTTCGTCCGCGCGTTGCGCTTCGTGTTCTTCCCAGTCGCGACCCTTGCCGGCCTGGTAGTCGGCCTCCGACAGCAGGCCGGCCTCCACCAGCGTCTTCGCCGAATTGGCGGCCTTCACCGGGTCGATATCCTCGACGCCGTCCCAATGGACCAGCCATCGCCACTGTGTGATCGGCGGAATGCCCTCGGGCAAGTAGCCCGGGATCATCGCCGCTTCGTCGAACCACGCAAGGAACAGCCGCCAGACGCAATGCCGCACCCACTCGCTGCGTTCGATGGTGATGGTGCGGCTGTAGGTCAGCCGATCGAGCTTGCCGGATGCGTAGTTGAATTCGCTGCTGTCGTGCGCGCCGACGTTGTACGGCATGACCATCGCGGCGAACGCCTCGCCGAGAATCTCCCGCTTGAAATCGCCATAGGTGGTCGTCGGCTGTTCGGCCTTGATCTGTCCGAGCTGGTAGCCCTCGGGCAACACCGTGACCATCCGCTGGGCCAGCTCGAACACGTCCATCGATTCCACTTCCGTGTTGCCAGCCTGCAACCCGGTCGATGTGTCGAACCCGGTCCCGGGCGGCTGGCTGGTTTGCACCACTGCGGCGAAGTCGGCGGCCGTTTCCGCCGCCGCCAGCACGGCCAGCGTATAGCGGCGAAGCTGCGCGAACAGCCGCAACGCCGGCATCGTTTCGGGTATGCCGCGATGCTGCCCCGGCCGGTCGGCTCGAAAGACATGCGTGACGCGCGAGGCCGGGTAGCTGTCGTACTCCGAGACCGACATGCGAAAGCCATCGCCGCCGCCAGGATGCTCTCTGAGAATGTGGTAGCGCAGCGGGTCGCCATCCTCGTCGAACACCACGCCATCGACGCTGTTGCGATCGGCGATCCACCGATCGGGCGTCGCCAGCATCTCCGTCTCGATGATGCGCAAATGCAGCTTGACCGGCGTGGGCAATCGCTGCTTGGTCGTCGTCAGGCCGATTCCCTCGCCATCCTGGGCCTTGGCCTTCCGCATCGTGCGTAGCTTGCGGCCGAGGTCGATCTCAAACGCCCACGCCGTGAATTCGCGTTCGATGTAGGCGTCCGTCGTGCGGTTGCCCGTGCGGATTTGGATGCGCGGCGTCGTGCCGATCACGTCCGCCGCGATGGTTTCGATCATCGACCGGCAGTAGGCGTTGTTGGCCACCTCGTACCGGCTGCGCTGTCGGAGCTTGCGGCGGACTTCCGGCGAATTGGCCGCGTCCGCCGACAGCGAATCCTCCCAGGACCAGTGCCGCAGGTTCTCTTCCGATGTCTGCGCGGCGTCATACTTCGCGAGAACCCGCTTGAAGGGATTCGCACGCGGGCTAGCGATCGGCGATCCGTACTGATCGAGGATCGGCATCTCAGACGGCCCCCGGCGGTCGAAGCTTGGCGACGCGGAACGGCAAGGCCGACGCCGACGCGGCTGCTTTTTTTGAAAGGTACTTGTCGGCTTCGATCTGTTCGGTCAGCTCGTGCTGCTCGAAGCTGCCGGCATCGTCGCGACCCTTTTTGGGTCCGCCCGCATTGGTGGCGATGTCGCTCGACAAATCGGTCATGCTGTTCGCTCGCGTAGGTAGTGCGGTGTTTTCCCGCGTTACGCGAACAGTATGCCCGGCCGAAGAATTACACTGAATACCGAAACCGTGCTTTGGCGGCCTGTGGGATGCCGGCGTTCCAGATATGGAACACTATTTGAAAACGGACGGTCGCTCGACCTTCTCGAACGTCCGGAACGACTGCCCGCAATGCACGCAGCGGCGGTAGCGAATGATTTGGAACTGGCTGCGCTTGGTGCGCTGCACCGGGACCAACGCACTGTGGCATCGAGGACATTGCACGCCGTCTCGGTGGCTCATCGTTGGCCTCGTTTCTGTCTCTGCAACTCGGAGAGTCGGATCCGGCGCTTGGCGGGTGCCGGAGGTGCCGCGCCGGGGATGCGTGCCCCGGCCATGGAGGCGGCAATCGCGCAGCCGATCAGATTATCCCACCAGTGATTCTCCCGGGTCGGCCTCAACTCCCACTCCTCCACGCGACGGCCGCGACCTTCCTTCTCGCGTGGAATTTCGGAGCTGAGATGGTCGATCAGCAGCCGATGCGCCGTGACGTCGGAGCCGAACAGAGAGATGCTTTGCGGATCGCCGATGGATGCGGCCAGGCCGTTACGCACGGTGCTCTTCCAGTAGTTCACGTCCGACTCGACCACCAACGCGTGGCTCGCCTTGCGGTGGAACACGCCCCAGTAATGCCCGCGGCGGTCGCCGGGATGGTAGGTCCACTCGCGGATCGGCAAGTCCATCGCGCGGATGCCGCGTCCGCGTGCCGGCCAGACGTTCGGGACGCCGGCCTGCTGGATTGCCGCGGCCACCACATCGAGTTTGTAGCCGCAATCGACCAGCACGGGCCCCAGCGGCAACGCCATGCCATCCTCGCGACGCCACGTGCGCGATTGCAACGCGTGAATCGTCGCCACGAGCCCGGCCAGCAGGGCGCCGTCCTTGCTCTGCGCGTCGCGGCACGCCTTGACCATCGTGTGCTTCGCATCGCGGACGCTGAAGTACCCCTCACGCTGCTGCGGGTAGGTGTTGTAATCGACGATGTAGCCGGTCAGCTCCGGCGTCCATCCGCAGATCATCCAGTACAGCAGCGTGTCATGGACATCGATGTGGCACGTCATATGCGCGCATGCAGCCGGGATCGCGCCGCGCGGATACCCGTTGAGACGCCGCGCGACGATCGCGGAGGTGAGCATGCCCTCGGTGGCGGCCCGATCCATCGGTTTCTGTTGGCACTCGGCGTTGAACGTGTCGAGCCCGTCGTCGATGAGGATGTTGTACGCGTGCTGCAGTGCGGACAGCTCCGTATCGGGCGCGTAGCAATGCTCCCAGGAAACCTGGGCGCCGCGGTCCATCGCCGCGCGGTTGGCGCGGTAGAATTCCGTCGCCTCAGCGGCGGCCCGGGTCTGGTCGGCCTCATCGTCCGGATCGTACTTCTGCCGTATCGTCTTGTAGGCGCCCATCCACAGCGCATCGTGTGCGTCGGGCCATTTCTGGATCATGGCGATCCGCTCGCTTTGCCACGCGGCGTTTTCCGCACGGCCGATCAACTGGTCGACAAGATCGTCCGGCTCGATGACCGTGGCGTTGAGCACGCAGGCCACCGAATCGAAATGCCCGGCCGAGCGAAGGATCGATTTGCGGATGATCCGCAGCCGCGACTCCGTCTGGCTGTGGCTGGCGGCGGATTCATCGGTCTGGACATCGTCGAGCAGGTACAGATCGGGCCGCTGCAGCTTGCCGCCGGGCATGCGCTTTTTGGTGCCTCGGCTGGCCTGCTTCAGGCCGCGCGCCATCAACACCGCGCCGCTAGCCGGCGTGCATGTTCCGGCCGCATAGCCTGGAAGCCACGCCTCGGGCGCATGGATGATCGGCATGGCGATCAGGTCGGCCTTCCATCCGATGTGGGTGCGTTCCCCGTCGTGCGTCTGGCTGGCGCATCGCTGGACCTTGCCCTCCAGCGCTTGCACCGGGTAGCATATTTCCGGGAAATCTTCCGTCAGCAGTTCGTTGTCCTCCAGCTCGCCGCGCAACGATTCGATCATCAGGCTGCTCAAGGTCGCCTCCGCGCCGAAGATGGCGACGAATCGACGGTATCCGTAGGACAACGCCCACAACGCGGCCCGCTCGGCAATCGTCGTTTTTGCGAAGCCGCGGTAGACGGCGTTGACAAATCGACCTCCATGGACGATGCACTGCTCGATGCGTGCAATTACCCGCTTGTGGTCGTCGCTGAACGGCAATAGGCCCGTGGATTCCGGGAAGTACGTTGTCAGGTACCGCAATAGGGATTTGCCGCACGCGGTTCGCCGCTGCGGATCCGCCACCGCCGGGATCGTGCCGATTTCCGCGGCGGCCGACTGCTGGGCGCGCGACCGCGACGCCATCGCGTCGCGGTGCCGCTGGCCCGCATCGGCAACCCCGCCATCGTTGAGCGTCGGCACACTAGACTGCCTTCAGTTCGTAGCCGATGACGATGGCCTGCCCCGTGGCGGGCGTGAGTGTCACCAGCACTACATAGGAATACCCCGCATTGGAAAACGCCGCATTGCTGTCGATGGCGATGGTGTGGCGGAAGTTGTAGCCGGTGGCATCCTCCGTCCACAAATCGTCGGTTTGCATGGCGTCGAACACCGCATCGGCAACGGTGATCGATGCACCGTTGTGGCCGGCGACGACGGTTCGCGTCGGCGAGTCGCCAGGCAACACGGCCACGCTGCCGGTCGGATCGACCTCATACACGCTATAGGTAATGGTCGCAATGTCCGACTGCGTGATCGGCGCCGCATCGTTGCCGACCACCCGCGCCAGCAATGTCACGGTGCCGCCGGCGTAGACCGTGCCGGTAATCAGTTCGGCGGTAGGCATGGCTCCTCCTTAGTCGACGGTCACGGTCAGATCGCCGGCGGCGAACTGCGGGATGGTGCCGGATGCCACGGCCCGGCTGGCGTCCAACGCGACGGAGAACAGCAGCACGCCGGCACCGGAGGCATCGGTGCCGATGCCGACATGCGTGATCGTTTCGCTGCCGCCCGTGGCTTCGGGGAAAGCGATGATCGCCGTGTTTTCCACGGCGTTGTCGGCGACGGTCCACCCGGCAGCCGAGCGTGCCACGGCCACGCGCGCGTAGCTGGTGTAGGCCGATTCGTTGGTCGTCTGGTCGCCCGCCTCGCCCGGATCGGCCGTGTGGAGCGATATGTAGAGGCTGCCGGCAACCGCCGAGGGCTGCAGGCCCGAGGCATCGCCCACGCTGGCGATGGCCTCGTTGGTGAAGATCAGATCGAGAAGTTCGTTCTCGAATACGTTGGTGGCTGACATTGTGATGCTACCTTTAGGAGAGGGTTGCGGAGCTACGCCCGCGGAACGTGAGAATACGACGGCCGGATGGTGGTCCGGCTTGCCCGATGGCGGCCATGCCGGCGGATGGGCCGGCCGCGAATGCCGTGCTTCGTGCGGAACCGGCCGCATAGGCTTCCGCTGCGGCGGCTCCGGCGGTGTAGTAGGAGAGCGCCGCGATCGACAGATAGAGTGAGCGTCGGCCGACGCTTAGCGAAACGTACCGCGTCGCGTCGGCGGTCGAACTGAAGGTGAGCGTTGCGGCGGCCGAGAGTTCGGCCGAAGCAATCCCGGCGATCAGGCTGCCCGACGGCGCAAAGGTGAGCGTTGCGTTGGCGACCAGCGGTACCGGCGTCCAGTTGCCGTAGGCGACCAACGAAAACGCGACGCTGTCCGATCCCGCCAGCGGCAGCGTGCAGGTGAGCCGCGGCCGCGTCTGCCGGTAGTCCGGAGCGATGGGGTATCCGGCCGTCAGCGTGCCGTCGGCCTCGCTGCCGGTGAGCATCCCCTGCGGCACGATGATGTAGGTGTGATCCGACCCAGAAAGGTAGTGGATTTCCGAAATCGTGTAGGTGCCATCGTTGGCTAGCGAGTCGTAGACGGTGAACGCCTCACCGACGGCGAGCTGCGTGCGCTGGTCGCCGGCGATTACGAAAATCGCCCGGGACGACAGGATGGTCACACCCAGGATCGGATGGGCCAGTGTGGTCGCGGTTCGCAGGCTCACCACGGCGGCGACATCCGCCGTTGGCGTGAAGGTGAGCGTTGCGGCCGCCGCGAGCTGCGACGAAGGCCGAATTTTCGCTGATGGCGTGAAGGTAAGCGTTGCGTTGGCGGAAAGCGGCCCATACGTGCTGAGGTTGGCCGTTGGCTCCACGGTGAGCGTGCTGTTGGCCGAGAGCGTTACATGCTTCGCCAACGCGGCGGTCGGCGCGAAGGCCAGCGTCGCGGATGCGGACAGCTCGGCTGGCGTCGCCGCGCTGTAGTAGCTCATCACCGGCAACCCGGCGCCGACGCGGGAAATCCAGGAGTACCGCATCCCCAGCGTGTCGAGGTAGATGTCGCGGATGTCCTCGGCGGTTAAGGCGCGGCTGTAAGTGCGGAAGTCGTCCAAGACACCGTCGAAGTAGCCGGTCAGGTATTTCCCAATACCCTGCGTGCCACCAAGCGCCGGCATCGTTGTGGAACCGCCGTTATTGGCAATCTCTTCGCCGTTCATGTACAGCCGAGAGTATCCGCCAGCGGCAGCCGTGAATGCGTAGTGTGCCCACTCGTTGACCCTCCAGTTTGCCGCGCTTGCCGGAAGCACGATCCGCGAATCTGTACCGGCAAAGGTCCAGAAGCCTGCGTACCAATTATTGTCGGAGTAGACCCAAACCTCGAAGGCGGAGGTTGCTCCAGAAGCTGCTCGCTGGCCTGTGATCGAGCGCGTGGTGTTCCCGTTGTAAGCGTCGTGGGCATACTGCCACCATGTCACCGAGCACTCACCCCAGTCGGCGAACGGCATCGTTACGCCCGTCTCGACGTAATCATCGCTCCCGTCGAGGTCCAGCACGATGCCGCGTTGGCTTGGCACCCAGTCGGTCGCCGGGTTCATGTTCGTCAGCGTGCCGTGGCGCCCGTGCGGCGACAGGTCGTAGAACACGTCGCCTCGCAGCGTCGGCAGCGCCTTCAGCAACAGCTCGCAGTCCCGCAGATGCGGGTGCGAGTAGTCGATCAATCGGCGATAGTCGATGTTGCCAAGCATGCTATT
>Ga0180433_10005673_pt1 | contig 16729 bp, 28 predicted proteins | sample SS_ome_8_FD_132980 | JGI IMG/M metagenome (GOLD analysis project Ga0180433, IMG submission 132980) | Hypersaline lake sediment archaeal communities from the Salton Sea, California, USA - SS_1_D_1 metaG | ecosystem: Environmental > Aquatic > Non-marine Saline and Alkaline > Hypersaline >... | reverse complement strand
TCATGGACCAGGCCATTATAGTTATTTTTCCATTTCCATCATCATTCCATGTTGGTACATTACTAAAACCAGAATCAACAAGTCCAACTACGTTAACTACATTTGGATTATAATATAATTTAGCATCTGCTGAACCAAGATTTTCCACCCCTTGAATAATGATTTTACATGTGCTTTTGTTGTTTATAGGGATGTAAGTGTTTTCAACAGATATTGAGGGCATTCAATTTTTGCCCTCCTATTAGTATTCTAAAGGCATTAAACAACCAGTGTTTGCATTTCCATCCATGCCTAAATAATAATCGATTACTCCAAATACTTCAGTTATTGTAGCTACGAAACTCCATCCAGCTAAAGGTTGTTGCATTATGTAAGTATCCAATACATCGAATACAGTTAATATATCTACAGGGTTTGAGCCTCCTACCCATTGTGTATCCAAGAAATAACATAGTTGAGCTTGGTCAACTGCATGGCATTCATCTCTATACCAATAAAAATTATATTCTAAACAATCAAGTTCATTAGCTATATCTCCAGCTAATGGAGGGTTGCTGTGACACATTCCATTATACCAGTAACAACCATAAGCATTACAATCAGCTTCATTAGTGATATCTTCGCATCCCCATGATGGATGACATGCTCCATTATACCAGTAGCAACCATATCTTTCACAATCATTTGTATTGTTTAACTCACCACAACCTGGTGGGTTAGTATGGCATGCTCCATTATACCAGTAACATTGATAGATGTTCTCACAAGTATTCTGGTCAGTATGTGTTTCACAAGGTATGAAACACCATTGGTCCTCAGTTGGCTCATCATGAGAGGTTATTGAACCTGCATCCTGAAGTGTGACCGTTCCTCCATTTGCATTATTTAAATCATCTGGTGTTATACTTGGTCTTGATGGATTCGTCATTTTTAAACTAGAAATTATTCCTGATGCCAAACGAGAAACAGCTTGTGCTGTACCTCCGCTTTCAGAGTATACATCTCCTGTTGATGCTTCAGTATAATCCCATGATAAACCGCTTTTTACACAACAAAAACTTGCATCACCTAAATTAGCACAAATAAATTGTTGACCTAATGGATTAATGGCCATTTTACTTCACCTATTAAATGAATACTAATTATACTACTTTAATATTGCGGATACTGATGACATTCTCCATTATACCAGTAACAACCTGCTCTCATGCATTGAACCTTATTTGTAAAATAAGAACAATCTATTCCGTCTACTGTGTAAGGTCTCGTAGCCACTAATTCATCTTCCATATATAACTCAACATATCCCTCAAATGCTTGAAACATCGTACCAAATAATAAAGGATATGTAACATAATAATTACTCCAAAACGGGGTATCAATTAAAACCATGGCTCCGAAACTATCTACTCTTTTACCTTTTCTATAATCAACCATGGTATGCCTCAATCCAATGAGGTCGTTTCCTTCGAATGCAAAATAAAATGTCATTGCATCCATTGGACCAAAATGATTAGTTATTTGAGCTGGTGTTTGATTCATGTTTACACATGTGTTAGTATTATATACCCATAAACATCCATCATTATCATGGTTTTCACAATCTGCTCTATTGTCCCATGAACATCCAGGTTCAGGTATTACTGCTTTGCACCATACTGCTTCTACTAATTGAGCCATTTAATATACTCCTATTTTACTACTAATTGATTATATGTCCCTACATAATCATCAATCCTGAAATCATCAGGTCCATTGTATATTCCATTAGCCACCAATATATCCCAATGTCCTTTTTCATTTATTGTACATGGAAGATATATCTGTTTTCCTATTCCAACCCCTATGCTTACATCCTTAGAATAAAAATCATAATAAACCTCATATTGTGCTCCTACAAGATGACCTATTAAAACATAAAAATCTGATTTTTGAGTGTTTTGTGTTGTATTATCTAAATCTATCCTTATGAGGAATTCTTCACCAGGGTTAACACATACGCCTCCATTGAAAAAATCGCTTGTGTTATATACCGCTGCGAATCCATTTAAAAATAATCCTCTGCAAAATATGCCTTTTCTCATAAGAATTCCAGATTCTATAAAAATCGATGGTTGTTTTGGGTGTTGCCATACACCATAACCAACTATGATATCATTGTATCCTGGAAAAGGAATGTACATTCCTTTAAATGAGATAGTTTTTGTACCTGGTGGTATATCATAAGAATCATGTCCTTCAGTGACTCTTGCATAAAATGAATCATTTATTTCATCGTATGTACCATAAGCTATTACGCCTATTTTATTAGATAACGTCTGATTCGTATTGTTCTCAACATCAACATCAACATATACATTTTGATTTCTATTATAATAATGAGTTAAAGATTTGTTTTCTTTGAAATTTTTTGAACCGAGAACGTTTTTATATTCAAATTCAATATTACTTACTACCATAATGTATCACCAAATCATGATAATCTAACAGCGCTCACTCCAACACCTATGACATTCAAAGCACCTATGATTATTTTGTATCCTTCAAAATTCATCCTTCCATTCGTATCATATACACCGAATCCTGCGACACAATCATATAAACCATTTCCTGAAGCTTGAGATGTAACAGTTGTAGTTGATGCACCTGTTATTATTTGAACGTCTTGTTTTACGTGCCCCCATGAAATATAAAATTTCTGTTCTATTTCATCGTATGTTCCAAAACCTGCACCAAAATCTTTAACTATAGATGCGCCTGAATCATTCTGTACGCCTATATCAATATAAAAATCATCTCCTTCATTGACATCAAGAGCTAAACTTTGAACATCTGTAATGAAAATATTTTGATTATAATTCATACCTAAAGCTATGTCTTGCATGCTTTTACTTCACCTTTGATACTAAATGATTTTAATACTACTTTAAATTTATTATGTTTTATGTTTCTTTTTATACAAATAATATCCTAAAATACCAGCTCCAAGTCCTCCAGCTATCAAAATCATATGAATCAATGTATTATCTTCCTCTCCATTCCCATTTTCACATGGTTCATCTTGGCATATATCATCACACCAATAACAACCCTCATTGATGCAGTCTTCTTCATTGTTTATGCTACTGCAACCAGAATAATTGTAAAATATAAAACCATTTTTTATATCTATTGATGAATCAGCATCTGTATAAATCTTCAACATGTTCACATTTGGACTTGTATTGACCCAATCAGCGTAATAAATCCATTCATCATTATTTGCTTTTATTGGTAAATCCTGTGAATGAACCCATTCATTAACTGATTCATCAAATATTGCTACAGATACTGTATGATTAATATTTGATAATGAACGAATCATGAAAACAAGGTTTGTGTATTCTTCCCTTGGTAATTGAAAACATACATTATTAGAATATGAACATTCATTCTCATAGTTTCTTATAAGGTCTGATTGTTCTATTGTTGAAAATGAATATTCTGCATCGGACATCTAATGCCTCATATTATTTTGTCCAAATCTAGGTCTACTTGGGTAATCATACATTTTTTTCTTTTTTCTGCTACTAAGAGCAAGCCCTGCTATGAGTATCCCTGCTCCTGCTCCACCTATTATGAATGGTAAATATGATATGAACCATGGGTCATCATTGCATGTTGGTTCACCAAATGGATTTGGAAAAGCTGAATACCAATGACAACCAGATTGAATACATTGAGATTCACTTGTTATTGAAGAACAAGTTAATGTTCCACTATCGCATACACTATCATATCCTTGGTCAACCCATGCTCCGCTTACACATTTATAAAGATGTTTTGGGTCCTGTCCATAGTTTTCAAGTCCGCATGTTGTTGAGCCTTCAGCTCCTTGTGGGTTTGTGCAACCTGTTTGTGTATCACAAGATGAATCATATCCCTGGTCAACCCAGTTTCCATTAACGCATTTATAAAGATGTGTTTGGTCCTGTCCATAAGATGAATTACCGCAAATTGTTTGCCCTTCAGGTCCTGATGGGTTACTGCAACCCGTTTGTGTATCACATGAGCTGTCATATCCTAAATCTGTCCAGTTTCCATTGCTGCATTGATACATGTGTGTTGGGTCCTGGCCATAATTTGAATCACCGCATCTTTTACTACCTTCAGAACCAGCTGGGTTACTGCAATCATGAGGGCCCGTATCACATGAGCTATCATATCCATGGTCAATCCAGTTTCCATTATCACATTCATAGAGATGTGTTGGGTCCTGGCCATAGACTTCATCACCGCATTGTGTCTGTCCTTGAGTGCCTGGTGGATTATTACAATCAGGTATATCATAATCCTCTCCAATTACCTCATATATCCTTCTATCACCGAATCCATGGTTTTCTTCCATGTTGAAACCGAATCTTAAACCAGTTGTTTTCACGTAACCAGACCATTCAAATACAGTCCATTTATCATGATAAAGATATATTGGGTCCTCATCATATACTACAACCCATTCTCCTTCTATTTCAGCCCATATTTTGAAAATAGATGTGTTTGTGTCTTCAAACATCCAACCAGATAAAATATAATATTTAGTTAGAATTCTTGGGTCCCAATACCATTCAGCTATAACTGTGTAAGCTCCATCTTTATACTGCATATATGTGCTTTCATTTTCATCTATGGTATCATTTATTGAACCTTCATCAAGTCTATTATCAGCAGTCATACCGCCATATGGTGTGAACCATGCCATTTTTTTCACCTTTTATCTATTAATACCAATGCTGAGCATTTGATTTTTTATTAGAGAGAACATTTCTACGTCTTGGAGCATAACCATAATCATATCTATTTCTTTTAGATGATTTATAAAGAGCGTAACCAATAGCGGTAGCTCCTATCCCTACGACACCTAATAATAATGCAGCTATAATCCAATCATTTCCACCGACATACTCCCATTCACTATCTTCCTCCCATTCACCATCAGGTATCCCATCTCCATTGTTGTCTGGTCCAGTGCATGAATTAAATGGTCTTGAAGCACAATCTGGTCTAATTATTAATTTCCAACAATCATTTATCTCCATTACGCTTCCATCTATTCCACAAGGTGCTTTCCATTTCTCTATCACTTGTGATAAACATAAAAGAAAACCAACTACAGCTGTTATTGAAATAATCATGATAATGATTACGAGTAACCACCATGCAACCATTGTCTTCCCTGTTCTTTCATCAACATAAGAACTAGCTGAATAACCTGTGTTTGGGTCATATTCATATACATCAGCTCCATAATCAATGTCTCTTGTACCTTCAGGCATTGCATAATCATCTAATAATATTTCTTCATTATGGTTTACATCACCTGGATATATCTCACTAAGACTGGAGAATGTTTTAAGTTTCCTCCCATCGGGTAATTTGGTGAAAGTATACATTTTATGATTTAAATATTCGTTTGTTACAATACATCCCTGTTTTTCCAACTGATTTTTTTTAAAATCACTAATCATGGAATACTTCACCAAGGATATATTATTCAGTCCATTAATAAAGTTTATGCAGTTAGCTTACCTATGAATGATTCTATACGTGTAGTAAATCCACAGCAGTTATATGCTTCGAATAATAATGAATCTATGGCTTGTTTCTCAAAAATAAATGAAACAGTACGTGTTCCTGATGAGACTCCGTCCCAACTTGTTTGTCCTAAGAGATTGTAGTTTCCTCTTAATCCACCATAAACTTTGAAAACAGTTGTCCACAAAACTGCTGCTGAACCACTCCATGTAAAATCTCCTGTTATCCCAGAAACAGCCCATGTGTCATCTAATAGATATTCTGCTCTTTCACCAGCCGTTATCTCTTCAATGTAATTCCAATTGTTATCATTTCCAATTATATCAATCGCTGTTGGTGGTACTTTTACACATTCTTGTATTGTAGGTTCACAAAAATGAGTAAAATCTATACATGATATACCAGAACCACAAGGACAACCCTCTGATTGATATACTGTCGGGCATTCATTTGTCCCAGGACCAGCCTGAAGCATACACATGGAAATACCGTCTTCATTGACGAAACATTTGTTATGAGTTATTCCATCCTTGCATATCTGAGAATCTTTTTCTATTAGATTCCATTCATTTCCATCACATTCACAGAGATTATCATTGTAAGTGCAAGCTCTGTAACCTTGTAAACCAGGGTAGCATTTTGTTTGATGAAAATCACATGGATTAGGTTCTGAATGACATGCGCCATTATACCAATTGCAACCAGCATTTATACAAGTATCTTCATCATAGATATTTTCACAAACAACAGGTTGAGGACTGCTATGACATGAATTATTATACCAATAACAATCATGACTTACGCAATCATATTCATTATTAAAATCAGAGCATTTCTGACCATTTCCATTTGGTCTATTCAGTAAATAATAAATTGCTATAGCACCACCGACTATGAGTACAGTGCCACCAGCAATAGTTACATATTTATTCATAAGCTTGAAATTATCTTTTAATTCATAGGTAAATAAAACATTGGTTGTCTTTTAGGAATCTTCATAGAAGGCGCTGGTTTCGCTTTTCCTTTTTTCTTTTTTTTATGCATGACGTATGCGCCAATTGAAACCAATGCTATGACTGAACCGCCAATTATTATGAATGGAAGATATGTCATGAGCATGTCTTGCGCATTTGTATGACAACTTGGTGTTTCCCATGGGTAATTTGCATACCAATAACAACCAGCTCCAACACATTGACTCTGATTAGTTATACTCTCACAATTTTGACTTCCACCACATGATGCATCATATCCTTGGTCTAACCAGCTACCATTACTACATCTATAAAGATGAGTTGGGTCCTGGCCATACATGCTATCTCCACATTGTGTCTGACCTTCAGCACCTGATGGATTAGTGCAACCTGTACCTGTGTCACAAGATGCATCATATCCCTGGTCTAACCAGCTACCATTACTACATTTGTAAAGATGAGTTGGGTCCTGTCCATAATTCGCATTACCACATAATGTGTCTCCTTCAAAACCATCTGGGCTAGTGCATCCGCCCTCTGCTTCACTAGCTGTCCAAAATAATAAATCAAGTGGTAAAGCAGTCCAATTACTTCCATCATATTCATCTAATGTACCAGGTGAATAAGGAGCAGAGCTTAAAGCACATCCGAACCAATGTTTCTCTTCCTCATATGATTCAGTTGTTGCCATTATTAAATAATATGTTGTACCTGAGTTTAGAGTCACTGGTTGTGGTAAATCCATGTACATGTAATAAATTTTACCAGTTGTTAAATAATCCTCAAGTGCTGATGCAGGTAAATGACCTGATACAGTCCATTGCTGACCACCTGAATCATTGAATGGGCTGTTCTGTCTTTGATAATCAGTGCAGACTCCAACCCATAAATCACTTGATACAGTAGCTCCTGCTTTTCCTCCTATTATACCAATCTGTGTTAATTCATTTCTGTCATTTATGAAACCTTGAGCTATATAACCATCAGCTCCAGGGTCTCCATTTAATTCACCAAAAACAGGTTGTAAAACATCTGGGTTTGGACCAATTGTTGATTGGTCGTAATCAGAACCAGGTGGTAAATCTGGCAAAGCCCCAATCATATCATCAATATTGGCTACATTCATTGATAAATTCTGATTAATTTCATTATTCATTACTTCACCTTGAAATTATAATGATTTCGGTTGTATAAAAAATTTACTATTGGATTTATTTTATTTTTTGAATGCAAGATATGCTAATCCACCTATCATTGCTATAGGTAAAATAATCATTGGATTGATATCTATACCATTGTCTGTTTGTTGTGTTTCTCTGCTCATACATCTGTCATTAACCCATTCACATCCATAATCAATGCATTGTTGCTCATCATTAATTGAACCGCATGCATCAAGGCTAATGAGCCCATCTCTATCATGAGCGAGCCATTTTATGCATTCCTGGCTGTATGGGTCCTGTGGTTTATCATAAAACCAGTAATCAATCCATTCATCATATTTGTCTCTGCTTTGCTGTACTGCATCATGGAATGTTTTTCCATCGATTATAGCTTTCCATAATTCATTTGCGCTTTCATAGAAACATAATGCATATGGGTCATTGTAAGGGTCTTGATATTTGAAATTACCGTCATTATCTTCATCAGCTATCCAAGTCCAACTTATGTTGAAACCTGCGTAAGCAAGAGCTCCTTTTTTTATTATTTCAGGGCCAAGCCCTATTGCTGTAAGACAAGATAAAAGATAAACTACTCTCTCTGAAAGTTTATCACAATTATAACAACTAAAAATTTCTTCTTCAGAATCTCCTGTGTATTTACATGATAATCCATGACCAAATCCATAGAAATACTTAGGGTCGAATTCATCTAATGCATCATATATTGGTGTTTGATTTGCGTTAGTACCAGAGAGGTCTCTTACATTGAATTTTGATTGTGCATGTTGAAGTATATGATTTAAAGCATTGTATCCATGTATGCAATAATGACAGTTTTTTGGTCTTACGATAATCATGTTTGATTCTGAAGGCATAGATGTATCACATTCTTCTTTTTAATTCTTCCATGAGTTTTTTTTCAGCGAATAATAATTCATCTGCTACAGGGCTACCTGTTTTTATTTCCTCTATTTGTTCTTCAGGTGTGTAATATCTTCCATCTAATGTGTATATTCCTGTAGTCCTGCCTTCTTTGTATCTTTGCTCAATCCTTTTTGTTAATAGTTCTTTCATTTTAGGGTCGAATGTCTCCATTTATATCCTCCCTAATTTCCTCATGTATTGTCTAGGTGTCTGAATTTGACCGTCTAATTCCATTGGCATATCTGCCTCTCCCATTTCTACCATTTTTTGATACCATACATCCATTCTACCCATTTTTAACTCTCCATCATTATTTTCTTAATGTGACATCAGTTACATAAATATCTGGTGGTACGAAAAAATCACATCCTGTTAATGAATCTCCATTGAATCCAAGATAGTAATCGAGTACACCGAATAAATACTCTATTGTTGTAGTGAATGAATAACCAGATGGTGAGGTTCCATAGAGATAACAATCAAGTATTATAAATACATCTCCAGCTGTTAAACCATCGGGGCCTCCTTTTTCTGTTATCCAATCACATATTTCAGGCATTAAATCATGTCTCCGATTTTAAACACTTGGCCATACATCTACTTTCGCTGGTTTTCTCACACGTGCTTTTCTCTTTGTTTTCTTAGGTGCATAAATTGGCATGTAAACTGTTGGTGCTTTTGCTGTAGTTGTTTTTGCTTTAGATTTTTTACTTATGAAATATACCGCTCCTATAGCGACAGCTCCACCAACTCCTAATAAAATTAAAGGTAAATAATTAAAACCTGCTTGTGCATTTGTATGACAACTTGGTGCTTCCCAAGGAGTATTTGCATACCAGTAACAACCAGCCGCAACACATTCATTTGAATTAGCTATCTGTTCGCATGGAGTGGTAGATGAATCGCACATGGTGTCATATCCAAGGTCCTGCCATGTTCCATTATTGCATCTATATCGGTGTGTTGAATCCTGTCCATAATTTGTATTTCCACATATTGTTTGTCCATCGTTTCCTGGAGGGTTTGTGCAATCAGCAGGTCCTGCATCGCAATTTGCATCATATCCTTGGTCTGTCCATGTTCCATCATTACATTGATATCTATGCGTTGGGTCCTGTCCATAATTTGAATCACCACATATTGTTTGTCCATCTCCTGCTGGAGGGTTTGTACAATCAGATGGTTGGTCACATGATTGGTTATATCCTTGGTCTGTCCAGCTTCCATCTGTACATTGATAAAGATGAGTTGGGTCCTGCCCATATGCTGTGTTACCGCATTTAGTCTGACCTTCGTACCCAGTTGGATTTGTACACCCCTCAGCTCCACCAGAATAACACCATTGGTCCTCACTAGGACTATCATGTGCGGTAATTTCCTGTGCCATAGTGGGCGTTACAACACCGCCTTCCCCATTTGCGTTATGTAATTCATCAGGCGTGAATGTACCTCTATCAGGATTAATCATAGTTAAACTATCTATTATGCCAAGAGTGAACCTACCCACGACCTGTGCAGTACCACCCGTCTCCTGATACTCAGTACCTGTTGAAGATTCAATATATGAAAAAGTTAACCCATCCTCTACACAACATTGATTCGCATCACCAAAATTCTGGCAAACAAAATCAATGCCTGATTGAGTCCAATAACCTAAACTTGGATTTGAACTAGCAAAAGCATTCATTTTTTACTTCACCTTAATTATTGAATTATATACTTAACATTTAAACTTTTTTATTGATTATTTCATGAATTTGTTACAATCAATGGTACACAAAGAGCGAAAGGAAGGAACAACAACATCTCAAGACTCGGTACGAAAGGTACATCATATGTTACACCGTTTTCGACATCATAATAATAATTCTCAAATAAATTCTTCATTGATGAAATCACATCTGATAGATTATCAGCGGTCTCAATAGATAATTCAGTATGATTATTATTAATAAAATTATCTACTATTATATCATATCTATCATAAGTCCTTATAGCTAATTCAATAGCTAATTTTTTAATGTTATCATAATCATAATCATAAATTGATTGAATGTAATGAGTTATTTTATCTATGTTTTCATCAATCCATTCCTCATAAGGAATATGTAAATTTTGACCACGTAAAGTAGTATGAAAAAGGCATCCTGCATCAGCGACATAATGAGATGAATTAGATAATGCTCTTAAATCCTTATTGTTCACAGCTTCCATATATTTTTTTTCAGCCATAGATGGAGCTCCACCGAAACCTGAGCTAACATCATAGAAATGCTTCCAATGTCTATCAGGCCCAGTATCAACCATGTCTGGTTCCATGCAATAATCAACTAAAATATTTATTTCATCATCATTGAATAAACCTGTTTCCAATGCAGCTTTTTGAACACAATATTTATGAGTCAATGTATTAAATAATTCTGATATTCCACGGTCTGATAATTCCTTATATGAAACATTTTCACCTAAATAATAATTATCAAAAAGTATTTTATTCTGCATCAATCTATTAACTTCACCTCATTATAATTAGTAAGAATGATGCATTTAAAGTTTTTTATCTATCTGAATTATAAAGTGGTTGTTTTTGTTAATATTTCTCTACCAGAGGACCATGATAATTCTATTGTATGATGTATTGTTGTATCAATGCTTGATATTGGTACACTGTATATAGCTGAGCATGTTTGATTTTCATCTAACTCGATTATAGATGGTTCAACAAAATCAAAATATAATATTGTTCCATTTTGATTTTTAGCTCTCACATATATCTCTATGTCTTCAGCTGTTTGATTCCCTGTGTTCCTGAGAAACATTTCAACATTAACTGAGATGTTACTGTGTAAATCATTAAATTCATATATGTCCAGATAAGCTGATTCATTATGATTTATTGGTACTCCAGTATCGATATCTTCCCTTGTACCCATGAATCTTTGTAAATCATGTAATTCATCGATATCTGAGTAAAGGAGGACGTAACCAGCTACTATGATAACAAATATTATGAATATTGCATCTACGACATCTATTGGTCTCTTTTTCTTTTTAGTTTTATCTTTAGTTTCTACCTGTGTTTTATGCTTTGGTTCATATCTGTTATCGAGTTTATCCATTAAATCCAATGTGAATCTAGCTTCGTCTAATTTCTCCATTGTAAATCATTAAATTTAATGATTAATGAGTTTTTATAGTTTTTCCCATGCTGTTTTTATTTTCGCATTTTGTATAATATATATCCAACTCCAGCCATGAATAACCATCCAGCTACTTGGATATCTATTGAATCGATTGCTTCAATAATTCCCATATTTCAATCTCACCTCCTGTCACATTTCTATTACAATAAAATAATGACTCTAAAATTTGAATATGTTCCTCCGATTACTTAGATAATCTGTTAGTTACATCATTCGCAGACCAAGCAAATATAAATGCTGCTATGAATACATTCAAAGGTGACTGTATTACATCATTGTAAACGAATAATGGATATAATATTACTCCTGATATGATTCCTGAGAATATCATTGTACCTAAATAGGTTTTATCAAACTCTGTGCTAGGGTCTTCATGTACCTTTTTAAGATAAGGCAATACTGTTCTCCCTATGAGAGCTATAATGATTCCTAGTAAGGCTACAATCTCTAATGGGATTTCCATATTGTTTTCACCTTACTTGAAAAATATTTTGCCAGTATTTAAGTGTTTTTACAAAATATCTTATAATACGACAATTACCCTTTCGACTTGTACGAGATTTGCACCTAATGGATGGTTTTCAACCCATTCTTCGAATTCTTTTTCATTTTTGAATGCTTTTGTTTCTTCCCAAAAATCATTTATGTCTATTATTTTATCATTATTTAATTCAACATATGCATCATGTACTGGGTAATGGGACATGATGCAATGATATTTAATTTTCATTTGATTTCGCTATCTCTCTTAATAGATTTAAATATATAAGAAATGTTAATACTCCGAGAAAAATTGTTATGTATCCAAAACCTTTTTCACCAGATAAAAAAATAATGAATGACATTATTGTGAACATTGCGAATAATATCATACCTATTAAACTTCTTACAATCAAAGATATCTCACACCTGGTATTCTCTCTTTATAATAATCTTTATAAATATTATTTGGTGCTAATGCTTTGTTGTGTATGCATCGGAAACATGCCATTGTTTCCTTGTTTCTACAATTATGCATTCTTCTACAAAGCACCTGACGTATGCTTTTTTTCATAGCTTCATCTGATTTTTTAACTCTATGATTCTGCCATTTCATGTATTTTTTTTGTTTCCTAATTTGCTCTTGTTCTTTTAATTGTTTCAAGGAATCCCTCCAATGAAACCCATTTGTTCTAAAGTTTTATTAATGTGATTTTCGATTTGAAATAAACCATAAATCCTTTTGTTTCCATCTATAAGTAAAGGTATGTTTCCCGTGTAATCCTGTATCAATGATACATCATTGTATCTCCATTCCAATGGTGTTTTTTGTAGTAATTGCTTTATGATGTTGCATTCTTCACAACTTGATGTTCCGAATAACTCCATCATTTTTTATCACCTGTTGAATACCCATATTACTTTTTCTGGGTCCTGCCAATCCTCAAGGTTTTTAACGTAACATTGTGAACATGGATTAAGTTTTATTTCCTTCATAATTTTTTTTAGTAAACAATGAATGCAGTAACTTGTTATTTTATATCCATTTTCTTCTATGATATCGAATGTTGGATAAAATGGATGTCCGCATGCTCTAAAAGCTGTTTTTGGTAATCCTTTCATCTGTTTTTTTGGTATAATCTTTTTATTTCCAGTCATTTTTTTTACTCCTTATACCTGTGTTGTTTTACGTTTACGCTTCCGCTTAAACATTTTGGGCAACTTGTGTATTTTTTACTTTTTCCTTTATATATCCAAATGTGCCTACATTTCTTATTAGGGCATTGTAAAAGTATACCGTTTTTAAGTTTTTTACGGAATTTCAATATTAAATCTTTTTCAAATTTTGATGTTATAACTAATTCTTCTTCAGACATATCATCATATTAATAGATAGATAGCTATTTAAGTTTATCTGTCTTTTTTCTTTTTCGTTTCAAATTTGCTTTTGATTGTGATACCATTAAGTTTTATAGCTTCTTTTTTGAAATCATTGTAAAACTTAGCTAATGAACGTGTTATACTTTTTTTCAATGCTAAATAAGATAATACTCCAAGTATTGTCATCATGAGCCACATTCCAAGCCCTGAGACCGCTCCCCTTATTAATTCAGTTAGTAGGTCCATCTTCACTCACCGTCTGTACATCTTCATCTATAACTTCTGGTTTTATGTTTATTGGTGCTGCAACATAAGGTTGCATCTTAGGTACATTTTCACCGTTTCTTTTAATCGTTATAGGTGGATGTTCCTGCTTGTCATCTCTGTGTTTAGCCATGACCCATGTGAAGTATTCTGCATCGACTTGTTTATTGAAACGTACTATGGCTTTATTTCCATTTATTTTTACTTTCACAGTCAAATATTCAATCCTCCAATTTTATTTAGCTATTTCTTTTTTATTCTCAAGAACTTCATTTATCGCTTTTAAGCATTTCTCACGTTCAGCTCCTTTTTTCTTTGAGCATAGTTTTTCAAGACTACCATTATCTGTTGCTAAATTCCATAGGTTAGTCATAAAATCAGTTCTTATCCTACTAGCTTCTGCTGAGACATGTTCAAGGTCTTCATGGTTTTTCACTGATGTTATCATATGCCTTAAATCCCTTGATTTTTTTAGCCCCCATTCAGCGAGTTTCTTTTCAGTTCCTTTTAATCTTTCAATGTTTTCTGAGGATAAATCCCATCTTTCAAGACTGTTTAATTCATCGAGTGATGTGCCTATTCTTCTCATAACTTCTGGATGACTAACTCCTTCATCTCTTGAGAAACGTATAGCTTCATTAAGAGCACCGCTCACTGTGCTAAAATGGTCTCTACTGCAATTATGAGTTATTATACCATTTGCTATATATGAATTTGATTCTGTTTCAATGTTCAGTACACAACCATCATAATCTCTTATGGAAATATTTTTTATTGGATAATAAACATATTTATCATCGAAATATGTACTATGATTTATGTTATAATTCTTTTTTATTTTCTTAGGTGCAACTATTTCAATTAATTTTATTGCTGATTGTCCCCAACAATCCAATATGTATCTTTTACCATTTGATTTTATTATTCTACCATTTATTTGTGTGTCTTTTTGTATTAGTTCATAAAATGATGGTACGATTCCATATCGTATTAATATTATTTTTAATGCATTCGCTAATTTACTTGATACAGTTGTGCAGGATATATTATTATATTCTTTTTTTCTTATATATCCATCTCCTTTGTAATATCCTTCTAATAAGGCATTATGTTTCTCTTTTGAAAGATATAAATATTCTTTTGGTATTTTTTTACTATGAGAATTAATTCCAAATTGTGAAAAATAATTGGCGATTATTTTACTATATATCTCTACATTTGTACCTGTTTTTTTATTTACTTTTTTTGGATTGATGCCGAATAATTCTTTAATGGTTTTTATTGTATATCCTATATATTCTTTTTCATGTTTTCCAAATGAAAAACGAATTCTTTTTCCTCTTTTATCATTTGAAATACATCCTTCAGCTAAATAAAAACCTATTATTCTCATGAAATCATTATTCAATGGTATTATTTGTTTAATTTTTCTTCCAACTCTCTGTGTTCTAACTTTTATTTCATTGTTTAATAAATAATTATTTTTTGATATAATTTGTATGTTGTCATGTTCTAAAAGATAATTATCATCACAATAATTTTTTAAATCTATTTCAAAAATATCCTCCACTTTTGTTAACCTTGGAAACATTAAAAACATTGATTTTTTTAATGCATCTGGTTTTACATATTGTCCATTATTTATTAATATTGGATGTTCTGGTGTTACTGTTATTGGTGTATTTTGATATTTAATTTGTATATCATATATTTTTCCATTATATTTATTATTAAAAACTTTTTTTATTTTAGTCCATTCGCCATCTTTATCTAAAACGAAATCACCAACAGATAATTCATTTATTCTTTTACTTCCTTGATTTGTTAATATAATCGTATCTGGTGGAACACATGGTAAACATGCTGTTCCTCCCTCTATTTTTTCATCAGTTAAATCGACATCATCGTTATTTAATTGTCTTCTTTCATCTTCAATCATTTCAACATATGTCATTTCTTCAACTGGTTTTTTTATGTTTTTTTCTTGCATGTTTTCTTTGTTGTTTTCATTTTGTTTTATGATTTCGATTGCTCTGTTATAATATTTTTCTTTAGCTTTAGCTACTTCATCTCTCCCATCATCTGTTATCTGATTAGATATAAATTGTCCAGCTAAATCAAAAGCCTGAGATATCATTCTTATCTTTATTTCATCTAGAGCCATAATTATTCATCTTATCTGATGTATTTATTTTTTTCTACATTCATTCAAGTAATTTATTTTTTATTTTATTAACCTGCCCATCAAACCATAATATTCCAATAGGTTCTCCACTAGGTCCCATTACATTTATAATTGTGCTGTATAACTCTGGATGGTCTTCACTTATCCATTGTAACAATAACTCTGTAGTTATCATGTCTTTGTATTTACTTAAAAGATTGCCATATGTTTTTTTATAACCTAAACCCTGATTTTTTATTTCATCAGGTGTCATATTCCATAAATCAGTGTTATTAGTAATTGATTCATAAAGGTCATTTGGTTTAACATCTTTTAATTTCTCATTGAGCCATCCTCTCACTATCTGAACAGCGACTCCTACTCCAAGATTCATAGCGAAACTTTTGACGTTTTCCTTTAATTTCATTTTTTCATTTTCCTTTTTTTTCTTTTCTTAGTTTTGGATTTCTTTGAACCTGATTTGTTTTTTCCTCTTAAATGATGCATTCTATGACCATTTAATTTCCTGTAATCATCGTATTCTTTACCGCATTCAGGGCATACATATTTTTTCTTTTCTTCCTTTGGTTCTTCTATTTTTTGAAT
>Ga0180433_10005672_pt1 | contig 16730 bp, 29 predicted proteins | sample SS_ome_8_FD_132980 | JGI IMG/M metagenome (GOLD analysis project Ga0180433, IMG submission 132980) | Hypersaline lake sediment archaeal communities from the Salton Sea, California, USA - SS_1_D_1 metaG | ecosystem: Environmental > Aquatic > Non-marine Saline and Alkaline > Hypersaline >... | reverse complement strand
TGTGGTAACCAAATGCCTATAAGTAATCAAATGGATCACTTGGTTTCTGAGCATTGATCTTCTATGAGAAGATTTTAAGTTTAGTTTTTTTCTACCGTTTTGATGTCTCATGGCTTGTTACACCTTTTACTCAGCTTTGCTCTGCAAAACTTTTTTAATGTCTTCTTCTTTGATATCCATATCAAATGAAAGGCCTAGGGCCTTCATAGCTGCTCGTACTTCGTTTAAAGATTTTCGTCCAAAGTTTTTAATCTTCAGCGCATCATCTTCTGGAAGATTTACCAAGTCTAAAATGGTGCGTACACCGGCGTTAATTAAGCAGTTGTGTGCACGAACAGACAACTCAAGCTCTTCAATTGGTTTCAATAAAAGCTCAATTGGAAGACCTTTTAAACCAAGACGATCCAACTCGGGCTGGGTCTCTTGCTCTTCCTCATCCGGCATCGCAGAAATTTCATTAAATGGTATTTCCGAGGCATTCAAAAAATGTTCAAGCTGAGTACGCAACGCAGAAACAGCATAATGAACTACATCAACTGCATTCTCTGAACCATCGGTGTCAACTTTTAAAATCAACTTGTCATAGCCGATCTCTTTTCCAACACGAGTTTTTTCCACATCAAACAAAACTTTTGTGACAGGAGAAAACATCGCATCAAGATAAACTCGTCCATCATCTTGCAACTTTTGACCTACAGGCCAACGCGCAGGCTGATACCCTCTGCCAGACTCAACGAAAAACGTAATATCCAGCTCGCCATCTCCGTCAACATGTGCCAAAACATGATCTGGGTTGATCAGCTCAATATGTTCGTCTGATGTGATATCCGAAACACGCGCAATTCCTTCTCCTGAAATTTTAAGGTGCATAGTACCTGGACCACCTTGCTTGTTACGAATAACAATATCTTTAATATTAAGCAAAATTTGCATGGCATCTTCAACCACACCTGGAATAGCAGTAAATTCGTTGTTAATACCCTTAATGATAACCGACGTTACAGCAGAACCTTCTACACAACCGAGAAGCGCACGTCTCATCGCATTACCAAGCGTCATGCCAAAACCAGGCTCCAATGGCTGTGCCACCAACTCGCCATGTGTTTCGCTCAACGTTTTCTTATTCCAACTTAACTTAGGAATGGTAAGAGGTTTATATTCCTTCTTTTCCATCGAAACTCCTGTTTGAACCCCAATAAATATGACCCCACCTACTTGGAGTACAACTCAACAATCAAGTGCTCTTCAATCGGTGCCTGTATATCTGTGCGAACCGGAAAGCGAAGAACACGTCCCTTGCGACTGCTTTTATCCAATTCCAGCCACTCTGGAACCTTGATGCCAATATTAAGACGTTTATCAACCACTTGCTCAAGAAAAACTTTCTTATCCAAAACATTTGATGCTAATGAAATCTCATCCCCAACAGAAACTTGAAAGGATGGAGAGTAAACTTTTTTTGCATTAACTAAAACATGTCCATGAACAATAATTTGACGAGCCTGACGACGCGTTGTTGCAAGCTTCAGTCGGTACAAAACATTGTCCAAACGGCGTTCAAGTTTGCTCAGCAAAATCTCACCAGTCGCACCTTCATCTTTTACCGCAGCTTTAAAAAAACGTCTGAACTGTTTTTCCAGCACGCCATACATGCGTTTTACTTTTTGTTTTTCTTCAAGCTGTTTACCATACTCGGACAGTTTTCGACCTCGTCGATTTTCTTTTTTTGAAGAAGCATCCCGTTTAGAGGATTGCTCCGTCGCCCCTGGCGTTTTTCTTGTTTTCATACCTTATCGTCCTGACTACAACGTAACTTTTTCTATTAGATTTATACTCTTCGTTTTTTCGGAGGCCGACATCCATTGTGTGGCAATGGAGTAACATCACGCAACACGGAAATATTCAACCCTGAAGCCTGAAGAGCGCGAACTACTGAATCTCTTCCTGATCCGGGACCCTGTAAATTCACCTCTACATTCTTAACCCCAACAGAATGCATATCTTTAGCTAGCCCACTCGCAATCTGCGATGCAGCAAAAGGTGTTCCTTTTCGTGACCCCTTAAATCCTAGACTTCCAGAACTCCCACGAAACAACACATCACCTTCCATCGTTGTAACAGAAACCAACGTATTGTTAAACGTTGCCTTCACGTGCACAATGACAGAATCAACCTGCCGCTTTGTCCTTTTTGATTTCTTTTTATACGCCATCGTTTCCTTTACCGGTCTATAACTTTTCTTCTAGGTTCTGCCTACTTTTTAGTTGGTGCTTTTTTCCTCGCAACTGCACGACCTTTTGGACCTTTTCTTGTGCGCGCATTTGTTTTGGTCCTTTGCCCACGAACCGGCAAACCTTTTTTATGACGCAAACCTCGATAAGAATCAATCTCCTGGAGCCTGCGTATGTCCATCGCACACTTTTTCTTAAGCGCACCTTCAATTACATAGTTCCCGGTAATCTCTTTTTGAATAAGAGTAACTTGCTCATCAGTCAAATTACGAACTCGAATATCAAAATCGATACCAACCTTTGTTAGTATATCTCGCGAACTCTTCAGCCCTATCCCATTCAGATAGGTCAAACCATACTCTACTCTTTTATTTCCAGGAAGCATAACGCCTTCAATTCTAGCGGCCATACGTCAAATCCTCAGTTAGACTCTTTATCCCTGACGTTGTTTATGTCGGGGATTTCGTTTGCAAATGACACGTACAATACCGTTGCGACGAATAATGCGACAGTGATTGCACATTTTTTTTACTGATGTTTTAACTTTCATTTCTCTAACACCTCGCTCGTCCAACGCCTAATTTTTATACCGTAAAACAATTCTACCTTTTGTTAAATCATAAGGTGAAAGCTCAAGCGCAACTCTATCGCCTGGCAAAATCCTAATGTAATTCATCCGCATCTTGCCAGAAACATGCCCAAGCACAATATGCCCACCCTCGATTTCCACGCGAAACATCGCATCGGGAAGAGCTTCCTTCACAATGCCATCAACACGTATTACATCTTCCTTTTTCTTCATAGTTTTATACCCCCTGCTTGATGATTACATCGAGTCAAAATTCTTGGTTCACCCTCAGTTATCACCACAGTGTCTTCTACATGTGCGGCAAGACTTTTATCTTTCGTCTTAACCGTCCATCCATCATCAATTACCTCAACCTCAAAGCTACCCATCGTAATCATTGGCTCTATAGCTAATACCATTCCTGGTTGTAAAATCGGACCTTCGCCCGGCTTACCATAGTTCGGAATTTCAGGTTCCTCATGAACAGATTTTCCAATACCATGACCAGCAAAATCTCGAACTACTTGAAAACCATTTTGCTCAACTTCCCGCTGAATCGCAGCAGAAATATCAGATAAACGATTTCCTGCCCTAGCCTTCTCTATTCCTTTGTCCAAGGCCTGCTGCGCAACCTGTACAAAATTTTCAATTTCTTGAGATGCTGCTGAACCAACAAAAAACATCCGCGCCATATCAGCGCAATACCCTTTCCATGATGCAATAACATCTATCTTTACTAAATCTCCGTTTTTTAAAATAATATCAGAACTTGGCACACCATGTATAACAGCATCATTGACAGAAATACAACTTGCATACCGATACCCCCTGTACCCCTTTGCTCGAGGTACAAGCCCTTTAGAGCGAAGTTCTTGCTCAATCCAAGCATTAACTTCAAAGGTTGATACTCCGGGCTTAATCAAAGACGAAACATCTTTCAAAACTTCAGAAAGAAGTTGGCCAGCTTTTTCCATTTTTGCTATTGAGAACTTGTTTTTAATGATAATCATAAAGAACCAAGTCCCACTAACACTTTAAATTCTTCAAAAACTCGATCCAGAGGTTTCGCAACACTAAGTTCCAAAACCTTCTTTCCATTGTTGCGATAAAAATCAAGAAGATTATGCTCATGATCGTGATACGTCTTGAGTCGCTCGCGAATCGATGCCTCTGTATCATCACTTCTTCGAATTAACTCCCCCCCACACTCATCACAAACCATATGTTTTTTCGGTGCAAGAGTTGAACCTTCTGCTAAAGAATATACAGCCTGACACGCATCGTTCCGGCAAATATATCGATTTGTTAAGCGATCAACAATCACATCATCATCAAGAAAAAAACGAATAATCTTGAGCTTCGAAGAACTGAAAGAACGATTTAAAAGACCTTCAAGCGCCACCGCTTGTGGAACAGTACGGGGAAATCCGTCAAATATTACCGATCCCTTTTGAGAAAACGACTGTTCGAGCCAATCTCTGACCATGTCAACAATAAGCTTATCTGATACCAGTTTACCAGATTTTATAGCAAAATCTATCTGCTTACCAATCTCCGTTTGTCTAGCAATATGCTCTCGACAAAGATTTCCCGTAGAAAGCTGTGCCCAATCAAGCTTATCAACACAAAGCTTCGAAAGAGACCCTTTTCCAGACCCAGGAGGACCAATGAAAAGATATATCACCTTCTCCTGTATCAACGCCCTCTCCTCCCAGTTATACGACCGGAACTCAAGAAGCCCTCGTAACGATGTTCTATCAAATATGACTCAATCTGAGCAGCAGTATCTAAAGATACACCAACGGCAATCAGAAGCGCTGTACCACTAATCATAAATGGAACACCAAGAGCCATTATCATTATATTTGGCAAGAGAGCCAAAATACCAAGATAAATTGCACCAACTAGTCCAACACGAGTCAAAATGTAGTTGAAAAATTCTGCAGTTTTTTTACCAGGGCGAATACCAGGAATAAAACCACCACTCTTTTTTATATTATCTGCCAACTCTTCTGGGTTAAATACCAAGGCAGTATAAAAAAATGAAAAGAAAATAATCAGTAAAAACATTAAAACACTGTTAACCAAACCCATCGGTGAAACATACATTCCTAACCATCTTAATGATTCAAACTTTGTTGAAAGAAATGAGATCAAAAAAAGTGGAATTTGCATAATAGAACTTGCAAAAATTGCTGGCATAACACCTGCAGTATTGATTTTGAATGGAATATATGTGCTTTGCCCACCATACACTCTTTGCCCAACAATACGACGTGTATACTGAACAGGAATCTTTCGTGAACCTTTTTCTAAAAATACAATACAAGCCGTAATAACAACAAATGACACCAATATCGCAATACCCTTCCATGGGGGAAGTTGTCCCTCCATGACTTGATATACTGTCTTGATTGCGTCACTTGGAAACCTTGCAACAATCCCGGCAAAAATAATAAGAGAACTTCCATTCCCAATACCAAACAAGGTAATTTGCTCACCAAGCCACATAACAAACATGGAACCTACAGTTAGCGAAAGCATAAACATGAGTCGAAAGCCCCAGCCAGGGGTAACAACAAAACCTCCTCGCTCCAACATTCCTGCAAAAATGAATGATTGCACAAGACTTACCACAAAAGTAAGATAGCGTGTATATTGATTAATAATTTTGCGTCCATACTCACCTTCCTTGAGCAGCTGTTCAAGATGAGGAATGGTCATACCAAGCATTTGCATCATAATGGACGATGTGATGTATGGCGTAATACCCAGTGCAAAAATCGTACACTTCGCAAGCGCACCTCCAGAAAACATGTCAAGATAACTAAGCAGCCCACTCACCGGACCAGCATTTGCAATCCACTCTTGCAACTTAGCAATGTTGACACCAACTACCGGAATGTGAATACCAAGACGATAAATGATTAGAACGCCCAGGGTGAAAAGAACCTTCTTTTTTAACTCGGCGACTTTAAAAATATTGATAAAATTTCTGAGCAATACCACGGCGTTAACTCTCCTTTGTTATTTCCGCTTTTCCGCCAAGAGCCTCAATTGCCTTTACAGCTGACTTGCTAAAAGCATCTGCCGCAACGATCAACTTCTTGGATAGCATCCCTTTTGCTAAAACTTTCAGAGAAACTTTTGTGTGTCCTTTGAGCAACCCTTTTTCAATAAGCACTGCTTTATTAACCTGTGCATCATCAGCAAAATAAGCTTCCAACTGATCTAGATTAATTATCTGAACATCTTTTTTGAAACGAGCATTGGTAAATCCACGCTTTGGCAAACGTCGAGACAACGGCATTTGCCCACCTTCAAAACTTGCACTGACTTTTCCGCCCGAACGAGCTTTTTGCCCTTTATGACCTTTGCCAGATGTGCCACCCCTGCTTCCACCACGAGCAACACGCTTTCTTTTTTTACCAGCGGAAGTTAAATTATCGAGTTTTAGCATTTTCCTCCACCTTTCCTACAAGTTGCTTTACCGTTTTGCCCCGCAATTTTGCCAAATGTCTAGCCGAACGCAACTTTGCCAACGCATTCAACGTTGCCTTAACAACATTCTGCCTATTGCCCGATCCCGAAGACTTTGCAAGAATATCTTGAATACCTAGCGCATCAAAAACCTGACGCATCGCACCTCCAGCAATAACCCCAGTACCCTTTGACGCAGGACGAATGATTACCTTACTTGCACCATGCGTACCAACAACATCGTACGGTATTGTTGATCCTCGCCGCGCAACTTCAATCAATTTTTTGCGAGCCTTATTTGTCGCCTTAGCAATCGCCATGGAGACCTCTCTGCTTCGCCCCAAAGCAATCCCTATTTTGCCTTCACGATTACCAGAAACCACCAAGGCTGAAAATGAAAAACGCTTTCCACCTTTTGTAACTTTGGTGACCCGTCTAACCTTTACAACGTTGTCTACAAATGTATCTTTATTTTCTGCCATTATATGTTTCCCACACTAAAGCGCCCTATAGCTTTACGCCGCCCTCTTTCAGGCCCTCAGCAAACGCTTTAACTCTTCCATGAAATAAAAATCTTCCTCGATCGAACACAGCAGCATTGACGCCTTTTTCTTGCGCTCTTGCTGCAAGCTCTCGTCCCACTAAACGGGCTAACTCACTTTTATCACCCTTTGCATCTTTCAATTGCAAAGATGAACAACTTGCAAGCGTCTTTCCATGCGCATCATCTATAATCTGCGCATACAAATGGTTCAAGCTTCTAAAAATAGAAACCCGCGGCAACGAACTAAGTTCCCGTATGCGACGTCGAACACGAAGAGCTCTCCGTTTTGCTCGCGCCTTAACTTTTCTCTGCATTGACATAATATTTACCCTGCAAAATCTAACACTTACGCTGCTTTTGCCTTACCAGCCTTGCGTAAAATTACTTCTTCAACCAACTTGATGCCAGTTCCCTTATATGGTTCTGGCGGCCTTAATGCTCTGATCATACTTGCAACATGGCCAACCAACTCTTTATCTGCTGATTTTAACGTTAAAGCCTGACCAGTCTTGTCTGCTTGCATAACAACACCATCAGGCAGTTCAAAATCAATTTTATGACTAAATCCAAGAGAAAAAACAACTTTCTTTCCAGAAACAGTCGCCTTGAAACCCAAACCATTAATTTTTAATTTTCGCTCGAAACCCTTGGTAGCTCCTAAAATTTTATTGGCAAGAAGCGAACGATGTAGCCCCCAATCTCGATTTACAAAACGTTCTTTTTCAAAAGCTTTCACAACGGAAATTTTGAGTTTGTCACCATCAATTTCTGCCTGCAAGTACTCCGGAAGCGAATATACATCAGAAGCTTGGCTTCCCTTGTAATGGACATCGCGCCCTTTAACTTCTACTTGTAAATCAGCAATATTTATCGGTTTTCTGCCAACTTTTGACATACGCTGTCCCCGTTTACCAAACTGTACAAATTACTTCGCCACCTACATTCAATTCACGAGCTTTGATGTTTGTCATAACACCACGACTTGTCGAAAGAATAGAAATGCCAAGACCACCAATGACAGGCTTAACACCCTTTGTTCCGGCATAAGAGCGGCACCCCGGCTTACTAACCCGTTCAATTTCATGAATGACTGATTCTCCGCCTACATATTTCAGCTTAATTTCTATGCTCTTTTGATCATTTTGTCCATCCAGAACTAAACAATCTCGAATAAAGCCCTCATCCTTTAAGATAGTTGCAATTTCAAACTTGATTCGAGAATGTGGAGCAACAATACGCAGCTTGGAAACCATCAGACCGTTGCGTATAATAGTCAGAAAATCACCGATAGCATCAACTGACATTCTAATCCTTCCCTATAAACTTTTTTACCAACTTGTTTTTTTAACCCCAGGAAGAAGCCCAAGCAAGGCATACTTCCTAAAGCACAAGCGACACATTTTAAAAAGCCGCATGTATCCCCTTGATCTGCCACATAACTGACAGCGATTATACGCTCTCACTGCAAATTTCGGTTTTCTTTTTGCTTTTTCAATTAACGATTTTTTAGCCATATTAGTTACCTCGCCCCTTCTTGTGCCCGAAACGGCATACCAAATGCTTTCAACAACGCCCGTCCTTGATCATCTGTTTTTGCAGAGGTCTGAATCGTTACGTTAACACCGTATACTCTGTCTCCAACACTATATTCGATTTCAGGAAAAATCGTCCATTCTTTGATGCCAAGATTGTAACCACCACGGCCATCAAACTTTCGTGAAACTCCCTGAAAATCTTTTACCTCGGGCAATGCAATATTGATGAGTCGATCCAAAAATTCATACATCAACCGGCCTCTCAATGTTACCATAACACCAATCGGCATACCCTCACGTAACTTAAAACCTGCTATAGACTTTTTCGCGATCGTTCTGACCGGTTTTTGTCCTGCAATTTTTGTAACAGCTTCTTCAACAGATTTGAGCAACTTGCTGTCACCTATTGCTTCCTTAACCCCAACATTAAGTACAACTTTCTTGATCTTAGGAACAGCCATGCCGTTTTTCAAATCGAGTTCTTTTTGCACTTGCTGCTTGAGAGTCTTCGTATAAAGCTCTTCTAATCTAGCTTTTGCCATTCTTATTTCCACTTAATCTTGCGGTCTAGACAATTTCTTTGCATCGGTTGCAAACGCGAACCTTTTTACCACCCTCCAGAACCTTTGTTTGTATTCTACAAGGCTTCTTACATGCCCCACACATTGGCATAACTTTTGCCAACGGCAACCAACCTTCTTCTTTTTTTATCTCGGAGGATTCCCCTTGACGACGCGCCTTGGAATGTTTAACAAGAATGTTTGCACCCTTGACCATAACGCGCTTTTTCTTTGGAGCAACCACAAGTACAACTCCTTGCTTGCCCTTATCTTTTCCTGAAAGAACAACGACTGTGTCATTTTTTTTAATTCGAGCCATGCCTGCAAATCCTCTACAAAACCTCTGGTGCCAGAGATACGATCTTTGAATATTCACCAGCACGCAACTCTCTTGCCACAGGGCCAAAAATACGAGTAGCGATAGGCTCTTTTTTTTCTTTTTCTAAAATAACTCCTGCATTGTCTCCAAAACGGATATAGCTTCCATCTGCTCTTCGAACCTCTTTTCTGGTTCTTACAATCACGACAGTAACAATATCACCTTTTTTTACCATGCCTCCAGGGGATGCACTTTTAACAGAACATTTCACCCTATGACCAACCGTAGCAAATCGCTTTCCTGTGCTTCCAATAACATGAATGCACTGAAGAAGCTTAGCTCCCGAATTGTCTGCAACCTGTAAATACGACTCTTTCTGAATCATTGTTCACCCTAACCGTTGCTTCGAGCTGCTGTATTTTCTTTGACAACACGCTCAAGATACATGTATTTCGTTTTAGAAACAGGCTTTCCTTCATAAAACTCAACAACGTCACCAACCTTGGCAACGTTTTTTTCGTCATGCACCTTATAATTTTTGTAAGATCTCATTGTTTTGCCTAAACGCGGATGCTTATATATCCGCTCAGACTTAATAACAACCGTCTTGTCCATCTCATCTGAAACAACCACACCGGACAAAACTTTTTTCACTGTTTTTCTATCTTTTACCATGAAAACCTCTACGATTGCGCTTTAGACCGACTTGAAAGCTCAGTCAATGCACGCGCAACTTGTCTACGCAATTTACCAAATTGGGAGTAATCTTTAACGTGTGCAGTCGCTGCATTAAGACGAAGACTAAATAACTCTTGTCGAAGACCATCTATTTTTTTTAACAACTCTACGGAATCAATCTTTCTAAGATCTTCCCGTTCTTTTATAATTTTCATATTTGTCACACACGCCCACTAAGACCGTCAATATCCAATATACACAATAACAAAAATTTTTCTACGCAAAATCGCTTCTTATGCAGTCTTTTTTACAAAACGAACCTTCATTGGAAGCTTATATGCAGCTGCCTGCAAAATCTCACGTGCATCTGCCTCCTCAACTCCTTTTATTTCGCAGATAATGCGTCCTCGCTTTGCGACAAAAACCCACTTATCCACGCCACCTTTACCCTTACCCATACGAGTCTCTGCAGGCTTTTTCGTGACTGGCTTATCTGGAAAAACCCGAAGATACATTTTTCCAACCTTTTTCAAACGTCGAGACATAGTAACGCGCATCGCCTCGATCTGTTGAGCAGTCAGCCAAGCTGGCTCAACGGTCTGCAAACCATACTCACCAAAAGCGAGATCTCGAGCCCCTTTTGAAAGACCGCGCCTCTTCCCTCGCTGTACTTTTCTATATTTTATTTTTTTCGGCATCAACATGTCGTATTCTTCCGTTCAAATCAGTTAAAAACTACTGGCGTCGTCGATACTCACCACGACAAATCCATACCTTTACACCAATAATACCATAGGTTGTTTTTGCCTCAGCAAGACCATAATCAACATCTGATCGCAATGTATGCAACGGCGTCGATCCAACACGAGCCCACTCTGTGCGAGCAATCTCTGCTCCGTGCAATCGTCCAGAACAACAAATCTTTATTCCTTGTGCACCAGCCCTCATTGTAGCAGCAGTTGCTCGCTTCATCGCCTTTTTATAACTTATTCGTCTTTCCAGTTGATCAGCGATGCTTTTGGCAACCAAAACAGCATCAAGATCAGGATTAGCCGCCTCTTGCACAGAAACTTCAACATTCTTTCTTCCAAGCATCTTGCTCAAAGCCGTACGAAGATTATCTATCTCTTGCCCTTTTCTGCCAATGACAACACCAGGACGAGCCGAATGAATAATAACCCGAACGTTATCTCCAGCTTTTTCAATTTCAACTCGCGAAATTTCAGCATGCTTCAAGCGTTCTGCTAAATATTTTCTGATACGCATATCTTCCATCAGCATTTCACCATAGGAACCACGCGCATACCATCGAGCAAGCCAGTCTCTAAAAATCCCTAGACGAAACCCTATCGGGTGTACCTTTTGTCCCACGCTAAGCCTCTTTCTTACTTATTTGTTCCAGCACAACGCTAATATGACTAAACCTTCTTTTATATACGTTAGAGCGTCCCATCGCACCCGGCTTAAAATAGCGAACGGCAGGTCCCTGGTCTATCCGAAGATCTTTGATCATCAACTGATCAACATCCACATTTGCCAAACTTTTTGCATTGGCAGCAGCAGATTCAATAATTTTTTTCATAGGAACTGTTCGTTTCACCTTGTAGCCGGCAAGCAATCTCAAAGCATACCGAACACCTTTGCCACGAATAACATCCGCTAACGGCCGAAGCTTAAACGGAGAAAACCGAACGTATTTTGATTTAGCTGAAAAATGCATTATGCCATCCTAGTTCGTCAATTTATTTCTATATATCACCACCGAATTATCCTTTTGGAGGAGCTCCAGCTTTTCGTTGTCCACTATGCAACCTGAAAGTCCTCGTCGGAGCAAACTCACCAAGATAGTGTCCAACCATATTTTCCGTAATAAAAACGGAAACAAATTTTTTTCCATTGTGAATGGCAATTGTTTGCCCTACAAATTCAGGAATCACCATACTTCTACGTGACCATGTTTTAATAACATCACGCTTGCCACTATCTTTTGCTCGCTTTATCTTTTTCAATAGCGAATCGGCAACGTATGGGCCCTTTTTAGCAGATCTAGACATAATCTATTAACCTTTTACCTACTTCTTTGTCTTGCGTCTTTTTAAAATTAATGGATTCTTACGCTTCCGCGTTCTGGTACCTTTACAACCCTTGCCCCACGGAGACGTTGGATGAGAACCTGACTTAGAACGACCTTCACCTCCACCATGAGGATGATCAACAGGGTTCATCGCCATACCGCGAACAGAAGGCCTAAAACCAAGGTGGCGTCTTCTTCCTGCTTTTCCCCAGGAAATATTTTTGTAATCAGCATTACCAAGAACACCAATGGTCGCCCAACAATCGAGAGGAACTAAACGAACTTCACTCGAAGGCATTTTCAATGTCGCATATTCATCACTTTTTGCAACCAACTGCACTGATGTTCCAGCACTTCTGGCAAAAACTCCACCAGAACCTGGTCGTACCTCAACATTATGAATAATGAAACCAACCGGAATCTGGCGCAATGGCATACTGTAACCAATCTTTGCATCAGATTCAAGGCCAGCATACACCTTACTTCCAACGCCAAGCGTTTCTGGCAAAAGAATGTAACGCTTTGCCCCGTTTTCATAAAAAACAAGCCCAATACGCACATTACGATTTGGATCATATTCAACAGAAACAATTTTTCCGAAAACGTCACGCTGACTCCACCTAAAGTCAATAATGCGATATGTTCGCGCTGAACCCCCGCCACGGTGACGTGTCGTGATTCTTCCGTAGCTGTTTCTACCACTTATTCTTTTTTTCGACCCGTCTAGCAACGATCGAACCCGTTTTCTTTTTTTCGTCAAATCAGACGAATCAATAAACGTTTGAAATCGTAGCGAAGCGTTTCTTGGTTTCCTGCGACGTATTGGCATGATATACCTTCTTAATTCCCTTTACACAAACGTTTAAGCTTTTTTGGATACCGAAGCATTTTCAGCAGCCAAAGCCGGCGCTCCAGCTTGATTCCAAATATCGATTGAATAACCATCATGCAGCGTAACGATTGCCTTTTTAATTGATTGTTTCTGTGTTGGTCGCCTTCTAAAACGTCTCACCGTTTTACCCTGACGAACAACCGTCCGTATTGTTTTTACTTTAACCTTAAAAAGCTTTTCTAAAGCTTCTTTAATCAATGGCTTGTTTGCAGCTGGATTGACCCGCAAAACAAGCTTTTTCAAATCCCTGTTTAGCTTATACGCTTTATCGGTCATCCACGGGCCGAGTATAACGTTGTAAATTGTTATATCCATCGTAACACCATATTTTTAAATGCATCAGAATCCCGATTTAAATACACCCAATTCGCACTGTTTGCTAAATCATACGCATTTGCTTGATCAAAAAACAAAACATTGACGCTCGGTATATTCGCACACGAAGAACGAAGAAGAAAATCATCTGATGGTAAAAAGAAAACAATCTTTCCACCAAGCAAACCCGCCTTCTTTAACAAAGAATTCATTTCTGCCGTGTTTGGCCGATCTCCTGCTGGCAACCAATCAAGAACATGAATTCTTTTCTCTTCGAGAAACTTCGCAAGAAGTCCACCCAACACTTTTTGCTTTACTTTCTTTGAAGTTTTTAACGTACGCGTTCTTTTTTGCGGCCCAAAAGTAACGCCACCACCTCTCCACAAAGGAGAGCGATACGATCCTGCTCGAGCTTTTCCCGTCCCTTTTTGTTTCCACGGCTTTTTACCCGTACGAGAAACATCAGAACGACCTTTGCAAGCAACAGTTCCCTGACGCCAGTTTTGCAACAAAGAACGAATCCAGTTTGAAAATACAGCCAATGAAACAGAAAGATCTTTTGTAGAAACCTTCAAATCTTTTGCTGCAACAACCTGACTTAGCTGCTTCTTTGTTTGAGTTTTTTCACTTGATTGCTTATCCATGATCCTTTTACACCATATCTTTAGAAACGAAAACTAATGAACCGGACTTGCCAGGCACAGCGCCTTTTACAAGAACGATTTTCGCATCATGATCAACCCTAACAACTTCAAGGTTTTTGACCATTCGACTCTTAGCTCCCATATGACCAGGCATTGCCTTGCCTTTGATAACTTTACCTACCGAGCAATAAGAACCAATCGATCCCGTACGTTTACCCATAGTATGACCATGAGTCTTTGGAGGTCCCCCAAAGTTATGCCGCCTTACAACACCGGCAAAACCACATCCTTTGCTCGTCCCAAAAACATCAACAACCTGTCCTTCTTGCAAAATTGTCGTAATATCGAGCGCTTGTCCAACAACAGGTAACGATCCCTGATCTTGAGTTTTCACTCGAACCTCTCTGACAAAGCTGAAGTATTTTTTCAGATTTTTAAGCCAATCTGCAGAAAAACTAATACCTTCATACCGTTTTTTCACTCTGCCAAGCTGAACCGCTGCATACCCATCACGCTCTACAGTTCTTACGTTGGTGACAAACCAACCAGCAATGTCAATAGCGGTAACAGGTACAACTGTATTTTCTTTCGAAAACACCTGCGTCATGCCTATTTTTTTTCCCCAGAGACCTGAAACCATTTGATTTTCCTCTACTTAATATCCACATCAACGCCGGATGAAATATTCAACTTCATAAGCGCATCCATTGTCTGATCTGACGGAGAAACAATATCGACTATGCGCCTGTGCGTCGTAAGCTCAAACTGCTCCCTTGACTTTTTATTCACATGCGGAGAACGCAAGACAGTGAAGCATTTTTTTCTGTTTGGAAGAGGAACAGGTCCCACAACTTGAGACCCCGTCCTCTTAACAGTCAAAACAATTTGCTTTACTGCTTTGTCCAACAGCTGATGATCATATGATTTCAAAGTTAAACGAATCTTTTGTTTTTTCATCAGCTACCTAATTACTCTATGATTTCAGTAACGACACCCTTGCCAACAGTTCTTCCACCCTCACGAATAGCAAAGGAAAGATCTTTTTCCATGGCAATTGGAGAATTCAATTCGACTGTCATCAAAACATCATCTCCAGGAATTACCACTTCGCGCCCTTCTTCCAAAGTAACCGAACCTGTTACGTCGGTCGTACGGAAATAAAACTGTGGTCGATATCCTGAAGTGAAAGAAGTTTTTCTTCCACCTTCATCTGCCGTTAAAATATATACTTGAGCTTTGAACTTTCTGTGAGGATTAATTGTTCCTGGTACAGCAACAACCATACCTCTTTCGATATCTTCTTTTTTTACACCGCGAAGTAACAAACCAACATTGTCACCAGCTTGACCTTCATTCAGAATTTTTCTGAACATTTCAACACCGGTTACAACTGATTTGACATCCCGACCAAGCCCAACTATTTCAACTTCATCGCCAACCTTGATTTTTCCTTTTTCAATCCTGCCTGTCGCAACAGTACCACGACCAGAAATAGAAAACACCGCTTCAATTGGCATTGAAAACGGCTTATCAATATCACGTTTTGGTTCTGGAATATAGGAATCTAAAGCCTCCATCAATTTATTGATTGAACCTTCACCTATATCACTCTTGTCACCCTCAAGCGCCTTCAGAGCAGAACCCTTAATGACAGGAATTTCATCGCCAGGAAAATCGTACTTGGTCAGCATTTCTCTGATTTCTTCTTCGACCATCCCGATCATATCTGGATCATCGACCATGTCTACCTTATTAAGATAAACAACCAAAGCAGGAACACCGACATTGCGGGCCAACACAATATGCTCACGCGTTTGAGGCATAGCACCATCTGCTGCAGAAACAACTAAAATACCACCATCCATTTGCGCTGCACCGGTAATCATGTTTTTGACATAGTCAGCATGACCAGGGCAATCAACGTGCGCGTAGTGACGCTTAGGTGTCTCATACTCAACGTGCGAAGTTGCAATCGTGATACCACGAGCTTTTTCTTCTGGCGCGTTATCAATCTCACCAAATGATTTAAATTCTGCGCCACCAGCCTCTGCCATCACCTTTGTAATAGCTGCGGTCAGCGTGGTTTTTCCATGGTCTACGTGACCAATAGTACCAACATTAACGTGGGGCTTTTTACGCTCGAAAACGTCTCTTGCCATCGTTCAAACTCCCAAACAACACTGTTATTCTAAAAAACTACTTTTACTTTGCTAAATTAAATTATTTTTTACCGAGAATTTGTTCCTGAGCATGTTGCGGAACTTCTCTGTAACATTCAAACTCCATAGAATACCCGGCACGACCTTTGGTCATGGATCGCAACTCTGTCGCATACCCAAACATTTCACCGAGTGGAACTTCCGCTCTAATGATCTGCTTGCCACCCTTTTCTTCCATGCCCAAAATTCTTCCACGACGCCCATTAAGATCACCCATAACATCACCCATGTATTCATCGGGAGTGTCAACTTCAACCTTCATAATAGGCTCAAGCAAAACTGGTGACGATTGCGACATTCCAGACTTAAATGCTAGCGATGCAGCAACTTTAAAGGCCATCTCAGACGAATCAACGTCATGATAAGAACCATCATACAACGTTGCTTTCACATCGACAACAGGATAACCACCCAAAACGCCTGATGTTATCGCCTCATTTAAACCCTTTTCAACACTAGGAATAAACTCACGAGGAATCGACCCACCTTTGATGTCATTTACAAACTCAAAGCCCGAACCCCTTTCTAAAGGTTCAAACTTAATCCATACGTGACCATACTGCCCACGCCCACCAGACTGCTTGATATATTTTCCTTCAACATCTGACAGCTTTTGGATTGTTTCTTTGTAAGCAACTTTCAATTTACCTTGAACCGCTTCAACCTTATGC
>Ga0180433_10005671_pt1 | contig 16733 bp, 15 predicted proteins | sample SS_ome_8_FD_132980 | JGI IMG/M metagenome (GOLD analysis project Ga0180433, IMG submission 132980) | Hypersaline lake sediment archaeal communities from the Salton Sea, California, USA - SS_1_D_1 metaG | ecosystem: Environmental > Aquatic > Non-marine Saline and Alkaline > Hypersaline >... | reverse complement strand
TCCCCTTGCGGGACGAACATGAAGGATAGGATCAACAAGCCCGGTAGGACGAATGACCTGTTCGACCACTTCTCCCTGGCATTTCTCCAACTCGTAGGGGCTGGGAGTGGCCGAAACAAAGAGAACGCGCTTGGCCGCCGCCTCCCATTCTTCGAATCGCAATGGGCGGTTGTCCAAAGCTGACGGCAGGCGAAATCCATAATCGACGAGGGTCTCCTTGCGTGATTTGTCGCCCGCGTGCATCGCGCGTAGCTGTGGAATGGTCACATGTGATTCGTCCACGATGCATAGAAAATTATCCGGGAAATAGTCAAGCAGAACGTAAGGCCGTGAACCGGGAGGCCGGCCTGCAAGAGGACGCGAGTAATTCTCGATACCAGAGCAGTATCCGACTTCATTGATCATCTCAATGTCGTAGCGAGTCCGTGCTTCAAGGCGCTGGGCTTCGACCAGCTTCCCCTGTGAACGCAGCTCGTCTAGTCTTTCAGCGAGTTCCTCTTTGATCAGGCTCAGAGCGTTGTGCAACTTGTCTTCTGGCATGACAAAGTGCTTTGCCGGGTAGACGGTGACTTGCTTGAGCTCCCGCAAAGATTCACCGGTGAGAGAATGTATCTCCGTGACGCGATCGATCGTATCGCCAAACCATTCGACTCGCAACGACGTATCTTCGTATGCTGGATGGATCTCTATCGTATCGCCTCGTACCCGGAAAGTGGCGCGAGCGAGATCGGTTGCTGAGCGCTCATATTGGATTTCGACAAGCTTGGCGAGAACCGCGTCACGGTCGTTGTCCTCACCAACCCGGAGATTGACAACCATGCCAAGGTAGTCTGCCGGTGAGCCGAGACCGTAAATGCACGAAACGCTTGCGACAACTATGACATCTTCCCGACTCATCAGAGCACTTGTCGCAGCGAGGCGAAGGCGGTCGATTTCGTCGTTGATGGACGCGTCTTTTTCTATGTAGATATCCTGGTTGGGAATGTATGCTTCCGGTTGGTAGTAGTCGTAGTAGCTGACGAAGTACGATACGGCATTCTTTGGAAAGAAGTCGCGAAGCTCTGCATACAATTGGGCGGACAGAGTCTTGTTGTGAGATATTACGAGTGCAGGTCGCTGAATCGACTGGATGACGTGCGCCATGGTGAAGGTCTTGCCTGACCCTGTGACGCCCAGGAGAGTCTGGTGTGTTGCCCCACTCTCGAAGTTGCTGACAAGTCGTTCGATAGCTTTGGGCTGGTCCCCTCGCGGTTCGAACGGGGAGACGAGTTCAAACTTTCCCACAGTGCCTACCTCGATGAAGAAGTCTCAACGGTTGGTGTCATGGCAATGCCAGTATCTGGATGTCGAGCAACGATATACTCCTTGATCTGATCAACAATGCCATGGCCTATGCCGTTGACACGGGTCAATTCATAGATGTCACGAAACGGCCCGTGTTCGTTGCGGTACTCCACGATTCTTCTCGCCTTTACCTCAGCGATTCTGGGAAGCCAGGCAAGCTGCCACCAGTGAGCTGTGTTAATGTCGATACTGATCGCCTGAGTCTGTCGGCCCCGGATAACGCAGACGCGTTCCTTGCCCCAGTGCTGTCTGTGCGCGATGCTCAGGACCCCTGCGATAGCCAGGCAAAGACTTAGAACACAAACCAAGATCATTTCCGCACGACTCATTGTCCACATATGGTGATTCTATCATATTGCGGCTGCATAATACGAGAGTTCTTAGAGCCAGTCTGTTACGGGGCAGTGGTGGCGGAGTTGTTGCTTTTGAAGCTTCCTATCTTATAATACAAGAGTCATTGAGGCGTTGGTATTCGCTGAATCGAACGACTATTCTGCTTACGGGGGACATCGACTTGAAAACAAGACATGTTTCGTGTGTTGTTGTGTTGAGCTTGATTGGTCTGGTGAGTGCGTGTGAAATCAATCTGGGCAAGAATAAGGACTCCTACGGTGGTCCGAGAGATGCGAGACCCCGTGTGAGAAACTCGCCGGAATGGAATTATCGACAAGCATTTAGTGTGTGGCGGATCAATCACGAGACTATGGTCGAACAGCTTGAGCAGGCGACTGTGAGGCGGAATAATCTAATGATAATGAAAGCTGCAGAAGACGCCGGCACCGCTCTCGCGACCATGATGGCATTCCTTCCAGAAGGCAAGGCGAAAGAACTCGAACCGATGATCGACGAGTATTTTGGTGTTGGCAAGAAGGCAATGGAAGGTGTCAATTCTCACATACTAGTTAGTAAGCTCAGGACCCACCGAAGAGTTGTAACAGGCGGTTTTGATCCTGACATTGTTCCAATTGTCGCCCCACGCGAAGAGTAGTTGCCGTACATTCCGCTGGCTGCAAGGAGAACCTCAGGAAGACCCTATAGGGTCTTCCTTTCTTTTAGTTTTTGTACTGAAGCTGAATCGGTAGAATTGTGCCTGTGCTAACACCAGGTGCTGCATCCTTCGTGTGGTATACTGTACCTGGAGCAGAGCACAATATCGGCAAGGGAAGATAGCATGGAAAAACCGCAATGCCCAGGCAAACTCAGACGGACGGTCCCGGTTCCTCTGGAACGGACGTGTCCTCGTTGCCGTGAAGTAGTCGAGATTTTCAGTGACGAGGAAAAAGCGACTTGCAAGTGTGGCGCCAGCGTTTTCAAGGATCCAATGCCTTCCTGCGCTGAATGGTGTCCTGCAGCAGAGAAGTGCCTGGGAGATGTTGTGGATGTTGAGGAGCTTCGACGTATTGCCAACAAGCGTGGTGGTACGGATAGGAATCCCGACTTCGTCATGAGCGTCTGTAAACTCATACAAGCAAAAAGGCAATAGTCCGTAACTCTTCCCGTCTATTCCAAGATCCCTCCAACAGTCTGTTTCCAGCAGACCGTTTCTCACTTGACTCAAGACAACGAGGCGCTAATATTGGCGTGATCGTTTCGGTAGTAATCGAAAGGAAATTTCATGAAATGTAAGGTTCCCGAATATCACTCTCTTCGTGAGCAGATCGCTCGCATTCCGGTCATTGACACACACGAGCACTTGCCAAATGAAGATGAGCGACTAAGGCAGCATGTCGACTTTTTCACGCTTTTCAGCCACTATGCTGTGGACGATATGGTTGCCGCCGGTGCAACGCCTGACGAGGTCGAGAAGCTCAACTCAGATCTGTCTGTTGAAGAGAAATGGAAGATATTCGAGCCATACTATCGTCATACTATGGATGGCTCGTATGCTCGTTGCGCTCATCTGGCGATGAAGAAGTTCTACGACATGGATTGCCTGACGTCTCTCAAGGATGCTGAGGTATTGTCGGAAAAAGTCAGATCAGCGAACGAGCCAGGACTATACAGGAGGGTCCTCAAGGAAGCCTGCAATATTGTGACAGGAATCAACCACTGCGGGATGACAGTCGACCGCGAGTTTTTCACGCCAGTGCGGTTTGTGACCGAATTTGCCAGAGTCAGTAGCATGGACATTGTCTGTTTCGTTGAAAAAGAGACTGGCCGATCAGCAACATCCTTAGAGCGATATGTGCAAGCTTTGTCCGACATTCTGGCAGCCGACAAGAAGAAGGGTCTGAAGGGAATAAAATTCTCTTTCGCCTATCACCGCAAGTTGGACTTTGAGTCTACCTCCGCAGCCGATGCCGAAAGGATTTTCAGCAGGATTTCTGACGAGACAATATGGCGTCCTTCAACTCTGGGATATGAAAAGACGAAGCCGCTCCAGGATTATCTCACGCATCGGTTGATCGAGATTGCCGGGGATCTCGATCTGACGGTGGTATTCCACACTGGCATCCAGGCGATGAACAACAACAACCTGGAGAACTGCCGACCTGGACCGTTGTGGAATGTCCTCAACCGCTTCAGAAACGTGCGTTTTGACATCTTCCATATTGGTCTGCCCTGGTATGCCGAGGCGGGTATGCTCGCGAAGTACTTTTCTCATGTCTATGTCAATTTTGCATGGGCGCACATGATCAGCCCTGAGATATCAGTCCGCGCTCTGAAGACATATGTTGATATGGTGCCTCGAAACAAGGTGCTGGGTTTTGGCGGGGACTACGCGATTGTTGAGCCAGTCTACGGCCATCTTGAGGTCGCTCGTGACGACATTGCTCGCTCATTGGCTGAGATGATGGAAGATGGTGTCTTGGATGAAGACCGGGCAATATCGTGGGCAAAGGCCATTCTTCACGACAACCCAATCAAGTTGTACAAACTCGACATTGAATGTCTTGATTAGTGCTTGTAGAAATATGGCCTCTGATTGATCAGATACGTAGTCTGGCTTCGGCTATCCTGATGTGCTCAATATCACGCCAGTCATGGCCAAGAAGCTGAGCACCTAACTTGTCAACCTCAATTGTATCTGTGCCAGCGATGATCTTGGCGACGGGGGGATCTGCATGCGGCCCGCTCATGTGGCTCTCGACCTGTCCAATGGCGGCGTCGATGACAGCCAGGTCAATAGGTCTGTATTGATTGATATCCACGATGGCCGCTTCCACATCATCCTTGTGTATCATCGACTTCTTGTACGACCAGTAGCCACTGTAATATTTCTCTGGAAGAAGCCCCACCAGGTTCTTCAGGCTGATGGTTACGCCAGTGATGGTGTGGTCTTTGAGGACAGGCACTGAGATAAGAAAGCCTTCAAGAATAATCTTTGGCAAATAAATGTTCTTGAAGACGGTAGCCTGGTTGCTCTTGAGTTTGACAGTCGGCTCCCGGTCAAGATCTACAAGCGGGATATTCATCTTTCCGATGATCTCTTCATACCCGAGTTTGCGGTAACATTCGTTTGTGTCAGCTCCCCCCGATCCTTCGGCTACAATGATCTTCGCACTCGAGCAACATTCTCTGCAAAACTTTGCAACGGCAGCCACACACCGCACATCTGTTGTCGTGGGAGGTTCACTCAGGTTGAGCAAGTTGGGCTTGATGATTACTCGCTTCTGCTCGGATAGAGCTTCCTCGGCACAGATTTGTCTCATCGCATCGGGGACCGATTCCTCATAGGAAGCGAAATCAACTACGGCGACTTGTTTTTCATCTTTTCTCATTGTCTATCAGCAGATTTGGTCTGTGCAGTGTGAGGGACATTTTGCTCTTCGTCTTTTCCAATAAACAGAAGCCACAGTGTACAGCCAATTGAAACGCACACAAAGCCTGAGGCAGCGACAATCATCGCTATCCACATCCGTTCTTCCCCCAAGCTATCCGTGAAGAACCCCATAAGCCACTTGGTAGCTGCACAGGTGCCATATATGCCCAGCGTCAACACCGCGATTGCCGCACCGAATCGGTGCTTCTCTTCCTCCGCGAGACGGGCCAAGAGTGCTGGGTACTCCACAGACCAGAGAAAAGCTCCGAGAACGTAGCTGCAAGGAGTGAGTATCGGACTCCGCGATAGAAGCCCGGCAATAAACACGCTGCCCCCCAGCACGCCTGGCAGAACCAGGAAGGCACGACGCCCAAACCGTTCTGGAAAAAGTGCCAGTGCGAAGCGAGAGATTACGTAAGCAGCTGAGAATGCGGAGATAACGAATCCAGGTCTGATGAAGATATTCTGAAAGGATTTGCTTTTGAGGAATATCGGCATCCACGTGCAAGTAGTCGCATCGGCGGCCCCATGAATGGACATCAGTACTATCAGTGGTACGCTGCTTGGCGAAATAAGAAGATCACGCCATTGCCAGGGTTTATCGGTCTTTCTTTGTGTCTTCTGCCGGAAGAGTGTGCTGCTTGCGAGAAACACTACCGCGAGGATTGCAAAGGGAACATGCAGAACGGCTGCGAAGCTAATCGCAGGTACAGCCTGCACCAGAGACAGTCCTCCTTCTCCAAGCGCGGAAACCAGTGTGTTGACAATGTCGCGCACGACGGATGTCAGAGACAAAATGCGACGACGCTGTTCGGAGAAGAGCTGGACCGCGAAAACGCTTCCTGACATCTCGAGTGTTACGAGAAAGACTATCGAGATTCCGATGCCTGCTCCCATTAGCCTCCATCTGGGACCACAGAGAGCGATTATGAGCAGCGAGACCCCTGATCCAACCAATCCGACACGCAGCGCTCTGCGAGCTCCCCATCTGTCTATTATCCAACCGACAAACAGAGCCGGTACTATTCCGCCGATATCGCGCATACTCATTAGCACACCGAACTGCGTTAAATTAATACCGAGATAGTCCAGCAGATCCGTGCCAAAGACCGGTAGGATTCCCATGTACTGTATCAATGACATCATGAAGATGGTGACGCCGACGTACATAGTTCGGCGTCGATAGTCTAGGTCCGGATCAAGTGATCTGACTGCAGGTTCATCCACCATGTGTGCTTTCTCTATTTCGCCAATCATGTGACATCGGACGTGATCGGACGTGTGCGCTCCAGTGTGGCTGTAAGACGGGCATTCTACACGCACAACTCAGTTCTGTCCAACGTTGGTTTGTTATGGTGAAGAAAGCATTGGCGTTGTCACTGGATAAGATGTGGGGAAAAAGCATTGGGGCAAAGCTTGGGAACGAGTCTCTGAAGGATGCGCGTTTGCCGGATTGACGCGGTCAGACTTGGACGGGCGCTATCAGATAGCCGCTGATCGTTGGCCAACAATTAATGAGCGAATCCCAATCTGATCACGTTCCACACAATTACTTGCATAGCGTACCACGTGCATAAATTGTGATCTATTGCTAATCTTCTCTCTGATGTGCCGATTACACACATAGTTGTCAGTTAGATACTCAAGAACGGCGTGACCAAATGTGGAGAACAGTTGACATTGATTTGTCTAAAGAGATGAACAGCACCGCCGATAACTGAACCAAGTCGCCGGCAATGGATTGCCCCATACAGGGGGTGGAAAGTGACGGCGTAACACGATGTTTGAGTGAACGTAGCCCTAGTCGACATTTGGAGGAAGACCATACATGCCTGACAGAAAGAAGCGCATCTCGACACAACTCCTCACCGTTTCTGAAGTGATGACGAGAAACGTCGAAACCGTCAGCAAAGACACGACTGTCAAGGAAGTGTGGCAGCGCATGGCAAATCGTGGGATCAGTTGCATTATTGTGGAGGAGCAAGGTCATCCCGTTGGTATCTATACTGAAAGAGATGTCGTGCGCCTTCTTGCTCAGAAAAACGAAAGCGATGCTGACGTTGAACTTCGAAAAGTGATGGCTTCATCAGTTGTCTGTATGCGTCCCGACGTGCCGCTTGCAGAAGCAATCGCCTTGATGCGGTCGAAGAGGATTCGACGCTTTCCAGTGGTCGATGAGACTGGAAAGCTCATAGGACTTGTGACTCAGACCGACGTGTTGACTGGGTTGCAGGTTGAACTGTCAAATCACGCGGAAGACCTTGAGCGCATGGTCGAGAGGCGCACCGAGAAAATCCGGGAATTGGTGGAAATGAAGGGCCGGTTCCTTGGCTTGGTCGTTCACGATGTACGAGGGCCGATGTGTACAATCAATATGTTCACCGAAGCATTGTTGGAGGGAACTGTGGGTGAACTGACCAAGGATCAGTGCACGGCGATTGAGCACATGAGGGCCGCCGCCGACGCCTCGCTTGATCTGATAAATGACTTTCTGGATGTCAGCAAGATTCGCTCCGGCCGTATTGAACTGTCGTCTACACCACAGGACATTGGTCCGTTGATGGCACGTTGTTACCACGAAAACTTGATCATTGCTCAACGTAAAGAGATTGATCTTGAGTTGAGTACGCCTGGCACGATGTTGATGGCCGATGTTGATGGTCAGCGACTCGTTCAAGTTCTGAACAATCTTGTATCAAATGCCGTGAAGTACTCTGAGGCAGGAGCAAGGGTAACGTTGGAAGCGTGTGAGAAGGACGATCATATTGAGATCGCTGTTCAAGACACGGGATTGGGCATTCCGAAGGAAAGAATGTCAAAGCTGTTCAATGAGATGCACCGTAAACGTCTCAGGGGGACGGGAGGAGAAATGGGCACCGGCCTCGGTCTTGTAATCGTAAAGAAATTGGTTGAAATGCACCACGGTACTATTGAGGTTGAGAGCGAGCCTGGTGTTGGTTCCAAGTTCACGGTAACCCTGCCGTTGGTAGGGGCGGGTCATCGCGATGATGGCTGTGAGGTCGTCTCGCCAGAGGCACTGACGGTTGCCACGTGATTCTTCTGAGGAAATAGGACAGCATACACAAAATCCTGTCCCAGAGTTCAAATTCGTTTCGCTATGCACTTACTTTGCTCGCATGCTGAGGCAGTACCAACAAAACCAGATCTCCTGATGCTGTTCAATGTTCAGTTATCAGAGGAATATCTCATCTCTGATTGATTGCCTTACACTGCCTTGGCCGGTTCGAACACTCGGAGCTTGTGGCGGAGGCGTTCAAGCGCGTGCTTGTGAATCTGAGACACACGGCTTTTGGACAGCTTCAGAAGGCGAGCGATGTCCTTGAGCATCATACCCTTGTAGTAGTGAAGGGTAACAACCATACGGTCAGGATCAGGAAGTTCGAGGATTGACTTGCCAAGTGACTCTCCTTCTTCCTTGGCGGCGAGTTCAGCGAGAGGTTCTTTTGCCTTGGGATTTTCTAGTGAATCGGCAAGGGCGACCGAATCGTGGTCGTCAGAATCTGAAAGCTTGTTTTCCAATGAAACAAAACTCACTGGTGTCGAGAGGGCCATTATCTTGTGCAGTTGACGACGAGACACGCTCATTGCCTTTGCGAGCTTGGTCTCAGACACAGCGCCTGCCAAACGACGATCCAACCGCTCATTGGCCTGATTGAGTAGGCGAATCTTCCGCTTCACCGAACGAGGCACCCAGTCTCTGGCGCGCAATTCATCCAGAATAGCACCGCGAATCCTAGGTACCGCGTATGTGCTGAAGCGAGCGCGATTTGTGGGATCATATTCCGTAGCAGCTTTCATCAGACCGATCGTGCCGCAGGACGCCAAATCCTCTGCACCTAAGTGATTTGGAATGAAGAGCGACATTCTGCCAAAAACGTACTTCACAAGAGGCATGTTGCTTTCCACCATTTTGTTGCGTGTTTTCAGAGATGTCTTTCGTCTCTTGGTGGTCGTCGTCTTGTCGGACTTCCTCGAACTCTGTTTTACCGTGCTTGCCATGAGAATTCCTTTCCCCAGTGCACAGGGTAGTTCAGTTGAACAACTGCTACACAGTGCTTACGGCTTGTTCTGCTACGATATCCCCAAAACCAATGGCCGATCCCGTCGCAAGAGCGATGCGATTGCGGCCGGATCTCTTTGCTTCATACAGCGCTCTATCTGCGGAGGCGATGAGTTGTTCTGTTTTGACAGAATCATCCAGCTTCTCGATCGCTATCCCCCCGATCGTAACCGTTACGTTCAGTCTTACCTCGGACAATTGGACAGGTTGCGATTCCACCGCCGCTCTCAGGCGTTCTGCGACAGTCTCTGTCGATTCGGATCTGCGTGGCCACATGATCACGCAGAACTCGTCGCCGCCGTAGCGTGAGATGAGATCCTCCCTGCGTAGAGATTCGCGAAGCACGTTGGCCACCTTCTGAAGGACGTGATCACCTGCCTGATGTCCAAAGGAATCGTTAATCGATTTGAAATGGTCTACGTCTATCATCAGGACAGAGAATGGTGTGTTGTCCCGTTTGGTCCTTGATATTTCCTCGGAAACCCTCTGTATCAACAATCGGCGATTTGCCAATCCAGTCAACGGATCGTTTAGGGAGATTGTTCGTATGTGCTCCACCATTTCCTTTGTTTTTAGGAGAGCTGAGAGGCGTGCGAGAAGCTCACGCGATCGGACCGGCTTCGTGACGTAGTCGGTGCTGCCCAGCTTTAGCCCACGCACGAGGCTTTCCTCGTCTGTGTACCAAGCTGTGATAAACATCACAGGCAGATTCAACGTGTCGGGATTCTCTCGGAGACGACGGCACATGTCGAAACCGTCCATACCAGGCAGTCGGATGTCAAGCAATATCGCGTCAGGCGGGCACGCGATAATCTTTGGCAAGGCTTCTTCGGCACTCATTGAGCCAATGACCTCGTGTCCTGCCCCCTTGAGAACGGTTTCAAGTGCCCGAAGGTCAAACTCTTCGTCGTCGACTATGTGGATCTTTGCCATTCCTTAAACCTTTCCGAGGAAACGCCAATCCTTGGCTTCCCTCGCAGTGTGATTAAGCAAACGCCGTGCCGACGTATCACAGAGTCTGGACATTACGCGTAACTACGCATAAGTGCACGCGCTGTAGCACACTGCCATTGCCGATTTGTAGGAGCAACCACTCTGTGGACGGAATATGGCGCTTGCGCCATAGAATGTTGCGCCGCCCCACAGGAAAATTCTTTCACTGAGCCACAAAGAAACGGTCAGTTGTCCCTTCCTCGCTCAGCAGGATTTCGACCTGCTTCAGGCATTTCGGGCACCAACCTGTGAACCGATCACCCGCAGCGTTGACGTACAACCGGACATATACGTGACAACACTGCAACACCACTCCGACGAAAGGTCTGGGCGTGCCCATAGTTATATCAGTCTCCATGGCGTCGGACAGGATTGACATTGCACACAATCTTGTCCATATATCATCGGACCATAGTGACAAAAGTTGCGCTATTGGCATGTGCTGATACCGCGAGATTGACACACAGCGTAGGGGGAGCTTTGGTTTCTCGATCTACCCCATCGCGTTTTGTTGGGTTGGTAGAATTATGGGTTAACTCTTTTCAAAATCCGCCGAGACTATGTGGGATGAATGTGGATTTCCCTATTGAATGGTGAATCCACTCTGTGAGCTTTTTTGGGAAACGCGCCGCCGTGGAGGGAACCACAATGCAGGCGAAGCTCCTGGCAATGGCAATCTTAGCTTGTTGCGCCGTAACACTGTCATGTGTTGGATTCAATACTGCAGTTCCTTCCGTGGTCCGTCTTGATCCCCCAGTTGCAAAAAACTCACCACCTTCCGCTCGAGAAGATGATCAGGGAACTGGCTATCTTGAGAGGGGCCCCGTCACTGCTGATTTAGGCGATGATTCAGCTACAATCCTCGAACGTATGCTCGACGCCGAAAATCTGGTAAAACAGCTAGAAAAGAGGAATGCAGAGCTTGATAAAATTGTCGCAGAAGAGAGGGCAGAAAAGGAAGCTCTCAAAGAGGAACTCGCGACTAGTCAAGAAAAACACGAAAGAGCCGAAAACGCACTAAAGAAGGCGCTTGAGAAAGTCAAGCTTCAAGTGGAAAACGTAGAGAAGCTCCGGGTACAATTGACGGAGTCTGAACGTGGTCGTGAGGAACTCGTGGCAATCGGAGAAGAAGTGACGAGGTTGGAGAAGGAATTGATGCAGGCACAGCTTGAGGCGATAACTGCAAAGAAAGATCTTGTTCGGCTGAAGATCGGCAAGGTTCGGCAAGAACTCGGAGTATCCCAGTTGAAATGAAAAGACTATCTTTCATTTTGTGTTTTTCGTTGCTCGTGTTTGTTGGTTGTCAGAAGCAGTACGTATCGGTTCTGCAGAATCTGGTGTCACCACCTCTGGAAATCAATTTCTATAGATCTGTCGATCTTGCCATGGAGATGCCTCGTCGAGTAGCCATTGCAGTGTTCGATGCCAATGGCTCATCGGAGGAAGCGGTTGACATGATAAGTCATACATTTGCCGATGAGCTGGCGAAGCGAGGCAAGTGTGAGGTGGTATTTCCTCCTTCTGCCCCAGCGTTTTTTCTGCCGCACACGGGTATTACCGATGGCGGAAGGATAGATTTGGAGGCACTGTCGAAAGCGAAGAAGCAACTGAACGTGGACGGATTTCTATTGGGTACGCTGACGAGCTGGGACCCCTACGATCCACCGCGGCTCGGATTAAAGGTTCAATTGGTATCAGCGACTACCGGAAAGGTCTTGTGGGCGGCGGACGCGATTGTGGATGGTTCTGAGCCGGGGGTCAGGCGTTGTGCCAAGCAGTACTATGAGCGAGAGCAGGAAGGGGATTCGGCTTTCGGCTGGAAAATCGTACTTACATCGCCCAGACGTTTTTCGCAGTTTGTCTCATATCATTTTCTCGAGACAATGGAGACAGAGTAAAATGGAGATTAGTGAAGTTGGTGGAGGTCGGCCTGTACGACAGAAGCAAGCCATACATCAGCCGAAGACTGAAGAGGCTCCTGCTAGTGACAGTGTTGAGATATCTGAAGAAGCCCGAGAGGCCCTGAAGATCTCTCGACTTGCAAAGAAGGTCATCGCTCTTCCAGATGTCAGACCAGAAAAGGTCGAAGAAGGCAAAAACATGATAGAGAGCGGTGAAGTCCTGTCGGAAGAAGTGGCCAAGCTTACGGCTCGCAAAATCCTCCGTTCTGATGATGTTTGATCCATTTCCGACAGTTGTCTTTGCCTTTATTGACTGTGTCGAAGCGGCAGCAATATAGCAGTTCTCCATCCGCCATACCGCCAGTACAGCACTGCCCAGGCACTACCCACAGCAGTTCCTCATCACATTTCAACGGTGGAATGCCAATTTCTGCAATCAGTAGGCGCTCCGTTTGGCGAAGAATTAGGAAGAATCTTCCCAGTGTGGCGCATACTTTCTCACCTGTTATAGATCTAGCCTGCTATCCAACACTATGAGCTCGCATTCGGGTAGCGATGCAACACGTGTATATGTAGTGCGTTAGGGCCACCGGGCGGTTTTTATGGCTTTTTTTGGCAACTGGCACGCAATGTGCGATACACACGAGTGAGCGAATCAAAAAGGCTCAGGCAAGGCGATTGAAGTCGCCAACAAAGGAAGGAAGTATGGTAGCAAACCAAATAATACAGGCCTTGGTGCAAAAGGCAGTCGAGAGTAAACCTGAGTTTTCGAAGTCTGGAGTAGACTCGGATGCGGGATTTCAGTTCTTTCTTGATCGGGCTGCGCATGAGCAAGCTGTAGAACGCCGTTCATGCAGGAGACTGGGTTCCGACGACGATAAGATTTCCACGGAGACTGTGGATGTTTCAAGCGATGTGCAGCGTCGCCCGGACGATTGGCGGATGAAAGACGAAGCTACCAGAGGAAGGTATGCCGCGAGCGATGGAGTACATGAGAAGGAAGACGACACTTCGGTCGAGAGGTCAAGGAGCGGCCAAAGACCGAAGATGTCGTTTCTGACATTCCTGCAAGAGCTTTCAACAGGTGCAGCCAACGGATTGGCTGGCGAGACTAGCGTCCAAAAAGCACTAGCTGCTGAAGCAGGCGACGGTACAGCAAGTGATGGCGCCAGTGAGGAAGTAGGTACTCTCCGTGACAGCTTCCGTAACTTGGTGGATACCATTGTTGACCTACTTCCCGAAGATCGACAGCAGATCGTCGAAGCAAAGCTTGAGCAGTTTGATGAACACATCGCCGCTCTTGAAGAAGGTATCAATGATGCCCGCCTGGAGTTCCAAAACGATACAACAGCAACAGTCGACAAGATTCAGTCGATCATCCAGGCAACAGAGACATTCGTGACATCACTTTACGAGGCAGTGTCAGGTTTGTCGGGGGATGAGGCCGCGGAGTTCTCGGAGACGCTGGAAGAGATTTCGCAGTTCCTCACCGGCTTCGATGATTCCCTGGAGAACATCAAGAGCCATTTTGCCAATTCCGGAGTGATTGACACCGGAGGTGCCGGTGACACAGGAGATATAGGAGATATACCGGATACGACGCCACCTGAATCGGAACCCGACACGGAAGCGACGGCTCAGGTCACGGAAAGCCAAGAGAGTAGGGACGCTGGTCTCAAAAATGAGGTCGATACGCTTGCTGCTGAACTGAAGGTGCTCGCAAGCAATACGCAGGAAGCCAGCACGGCGCAAGAAGCTGGCAAAACACAGGAAGCCAACACGGCACAGGAAGTCAATACGGCACAGGAAGCCAGCACGGCACAGGAAGCCAACACGGCGCAGGAGGCCAACACGGCACAAGAAGCCGGTATGGTGCAGAAAGCCAATACAGTGCAGAATGCCGCGAAAATGGACGCAACGGAAGTGCAAAATGCCGCGAATCCCGTTTCGGAAGTGCCCGAAGAGAACGAAGCTCCAGGCGAAGAGGCCGAAGGCTTTGACAGGAGGTCACACGATCCCGGCGTCCGAGTAATTGATGCACTCAGCAAGTTGGCAAAGAGAATCATCCGTGAGGACCCTGAGTCAGTGAAGACTGTGGGCAGCACGGACAGCTTCTCGGCTGCGACGCAGGCGCTAACGGGTGATCAGCATTTCTTTGGCATGGGTAAGGCATCCATGAATGCGAGACCCGTTGCTCTGATGGAACCGCAAGGGACGGACGAGATCGTTCGCCACGCGATCGTAATGTTGCGTGCAAACCGTTCGCAGATGGACGTCAGCCTGCGGCCGGCGGAATTGGGCAGGTTGCATTTGCGGGTTGTTCAGCAGATGGAAGAAGTACACGTTCGAGTTGCCGCTGAGACGGCAGAGGCGCGCCAGCTTCTCGAACGAAGCGTGAGTCAGCTTCGGAATGCTTTTGCCGCTAGCAACATGGAATCTGTGCGTATTGAGATTGTGCAGACCGGCGAGCCAAGCCAGGACTTCAACCATCACCTCGGCACGTGGCAGGGTGGGGCGCAGGAGCACCACCAGCCCGAGACGTTTGACGAGATGCTCAATGGAAACGACACGGAAACAATGCCCGACATGCCGATAGCAGAAAGCGTGGTTGAATTGTCAGATGATGCCTTGGTCAATGTGTTGGCATAGAAAAGAATAGTAGTCTTTCACAGGATAAAAAGAGATGTCTACAACGCCAATTAGCTCCAGCATCGATATGAACAAAGAGATGTTCCTGAAGCTGTTCATCAGTCAGTTGAAGCATCAGGATCCTATGGAGCCGATGGACAACAACCAGATGATGAGCCAGATATCACAGTTGTCCTCGCTGGAGCAGCTCACAAACATTGGCAGCAACTTCGAGTCGATGCTGTCACAGCAGCAGGAAGAGCTTCACAAACAGGAGTTGATGTACGCGAACACACTGCTCGGGCAGCAGGTCAGTTTCATTGACGAGGATTCGCAGGAACTGACAAATGCGATAGTGGAGGCAGTAAAGCTTGTCGGCGGAGAAGTCCGCCTGGTTGCAGGAGAGTATGATCTTTCTCCGGACTCCATTATCAGCGCTCACGAAGGAGTGAGTTTTGAAGCACTGATGCAGCAGCAGTTGCTGGTACAGCAGGATATGATTTACGCAAACAGTTTGCTTGGCAGGGAGGTTGTCTTCTATCCTCCAGGAGCAGACCCAGAGACAGATCATGCAATTTCTGCGGTTGTGCAGGCTGTGGAAATGACTGAGCAGGGAGTTCGGCTGTTGGCGGGAGAATATTCTCTCTCACCGAGTGCCATTGTTGAGGTTCGTTTGGGACAAGGCACAGCGTGACAGCAGCCTTGATGTTCTGAAGCTCCTCTTAAAGGAGAATGAGATGAGTTCGTCATTACTTGCAGGTGTATCCGGTCTTAGAAGTTATCAGTTGATGCTTGAGGTTGTCGGCAACAACCTGGCCAACATGAACACGACCGCCTACAAGGCTTCTACTGTGCAGTTCTCAGACATGCTGAGCCAGACTATCAGCATGGGCACAGAGGCTACAGTGGCGGTCGGTGGAACAAACCCGATTCAGAAGGGGCTTGGTGTCCAGACTTCAGCCATTACGCGTGATTTCGCCCAAGGCTCGCTGTCCACCACGGGACGACTATTTGACTTGGGTATTCAGGGAGCAGGCTTTTTCGTTACGACCGACGGGGCGGAGAGTTACTATACACGGGCGGGAACCTTCGATGTGGACGCCAACTCCGACCTCGTTGAGATTGCCACAGGCCGCAAGGTCCTTGGGTCTGAAAACCAGACTATCAATATCCCATTGAACTCGAATACACCCGGTAAGGAGACTGATTTTGTCGTGATGAACGGCAATCTCTCTTCAAAAGCAGAGGCACCGCTCGCTCAGATTATGCAGACTAATCTTGAGTTCACTGACTTCACAAATCCACTAGTGCCAATCCCGGCTACAGGGACAACAGATCTGAATAATCTCAGCGATCCGCCAGGCACGTGGGTGGGGGATGGTACTGAGAAAATCGAGATCACTGGTGTGGATTACGACGGTACCGTTGTCAACGAAGTGTTCACTTATGGTGCCGCGAATGACGGCACAACCTTCGGTGATCTGGTTACGTTCATTGACACAGCTTTCCCCGGAGCGACGGCAAGTCTTGACGCTGATGGTCATATGTCGCTCACGTCGGACACGGTCGGGATTACATCGTTGGAACTTGGTCTTGCTGTGGAGACTTCAACTTCAGACCATATAGATTTCCTCGATCATTCGTTCAAAGCTGTTCAGGTGGGCAGGGATGCCGAAGAAGTCAGTACATCGATCGTCATCTACGATAGCCAGGCTGCGGCACATACTCTGTCATTCGTATTCGCGAAAACGTCAGAGAATGAGTGGGAGATGAAGGCATCAGTTAACCCCGAGGAAGGCCTTGTGGATCCGTCTTTTGGTAGAGACACCATCTCAAATATCACCTTTGACAGTAATGGTGTTTTGGACAACACGTTCAATGGGCAGATCTATATCGACTTCAATGGAATTAAAGAGCCCCAGATTGTCAATGTCATATTCGCCGAGGACAGGGAGAATCCGACAGCTGGTCTTACACAGTACGGTGCCACACAATCAAATGCAGTGGCTGAGGAACAAGATGG
>Ga0180433_10005670_pt1 | contig 16733 bp, 11 predicted proteins | sample SS_ome_8_FD_132980 | JGI IMG/M metagenome (GOLD analysis project Ga0180433, IMG submission 132980) | Hypersaline lake sediment archaeal communities from the Salton Sea, California, USA - SS_1_D_1 metaG | ecosystem: Environmental > Aquatic > Non-marine Saline and Alkaline > Hypersaline >... | reverse complement strand
CCATTATATCTTCAATTGCTTCCCGGGTTGCTTTACCTACCAGAGAATTATCAAAACTGGTTTGATCTCTGAATCCAAATTCAGGAGTACTGATGCTCAATCCACCCTTGCTTTTTTCCTTACGCACATTGTCTGCAGCTAAAATCTCACCTGTCTCAGTATTAACAAATCTCACATCAATAGCAACAGTAGCTTTATTGCTGCTCACTCCCAGACCAATCCCCTTGATTCTTCCTCCCTTATTACTTTTAGATTGACCAAATTCGGTAACCGCTCCCATGATTGCCAGTTCAACACCCAACAGTTTACCAATTTGAGCTGCACTCTGTTCAGTTACCCTGCCGGTCAGTCCCAGATTCTGTTCCTCCATTAATTGAGCAATTTCCTGACGCTCAATAACTGTATACTTACCGCTTTTAACAAGTTCTGTAGTAAGCATATCAGCCATTCCTTCTCCCGGCGGTTTTCCATTCCACCAGTGCCATCCATGTTCTGATTTATCCTCAAACGTAAAGACTGCAACTCTCTTTTTTAATTGAGGGAAGGCATTAAGATAACAAACAGTCATCACCAAAAGAAGAAAACCAACAAATATTTTTTTCTTCATGATCTTACTCCTTCATAATAAGTAACTATTAAAATTATTATTTTATGTAATTAATTTATATATCATTGCCAAAAAAACTATTCAGTCTGATTTATATTAACCTCCACACTCACTCTGTTCTGGGACAATCCAATAACTTTAACAGTCATCCCTTCGAAACTCCTGCCGGACAGACGCTGGGCCAGATCTTCACCTGTGCCCTTAAAATTAACATCAAATTCTGCAAATCCATTACTCCATTGACGCTGTACAACAGAATTTATACCTCTGATATAGTATTCTAAAGATGATCTGAATTTTGTCAGATGACTATAATTTTTTAAACCCTGTATCCGTAAGGTTACAGTACTACCGGAGGAAACATCCTTTTGCCATCGGGAAAGAATTTTCTCTACCAGTTCCTCTGATAATTTACCACATGCTTTCTGAATTGCCTTAGCTCCGCCTACCATATCATTAATATGCGGATACGCACCATCAGATGAAGCAGTTGCAATAATTTCTCCGGTATCAGTTCTGATAGCTTTAATGGTAACAGTTGCCTGCTGAGATCGCTGTTTTGCACCATATATTTCAACTTCAGTCGCATTTGCCAGAGCATTTCCGGTTAACACCACCTCAGCTCCGATTTTCTTTCCCAGAGCTGCTGCCATTTCAGTATTACCCTGTAAAATAGCGGCAGCTTTTTCTTTGGTAAGATTCTGTTTAACAACTGACTGATCAATAAAAGTAAATCCCTTCTGCATCATATCATCAATAATAGAAGTTTCAGCATTGTTGGTCTCTGCTTCGATATAATTCAAGAATCCCACAGATTTTCCTATATTCTTCTCATGAATCATCACCATCATTCTGGGCATATTTTTTCTACGCATAAGAGTGGCAATAGCTTCCAGATCATTTTGCAAATTTTCCATACTTACAACTGCAGTAACCATAACTTCATACATGTATTCGCTGCGCCGGTCTTCCCTTACTACTTCATAATTCTTTATATACCCCTTGGTTTCACTGTAAATATTATCATCTATGACCTGAAAATTCTCCACATAGGTTTCTGCTTCTATCATGGTACCCAGTGTCTGCTCCAGAGCTCTGCGCAGAGCATCCTCTATAGCATCATCTCTGGCTTTAGCAATATTATTATTTAATATCGAACCTGTTCCTGTAGCCACTACTTTTTTACTCTCAGCAGTATCAGATATATCCTGCGCCTGCAGCTGTAAAGTAAAAATCAGCAAAACAGAAAAGATTATGGCAATATATTTACTTCTTAAATTCTTCACGGTTTTCTCCCAAAATTAAAATGTCATTCGTAAGGCATTCTGAAAGTCCCGTATAATCAGCAAAGCATCTGCGCCAGATACTTTTTTATTTAATCCAAATGATCCGTCAATTTTATCTGCTTCCATAATTCCTCTGTCAACTGATAAACAAATAGCATTATAAGCATAATGAGTGGAATTAATATCCGGAAATCTGGACTGAGTACCGATATATTTAGTGGCAAGATCCTCATCTCCGGTCACTGCAATTAAAATATTCTGAAGAAACATAGCATAATTTGCTCTGGTAATCTTCTCATCAGGCCGGAAAGTATGATCCGGAAAAGCACCCATAGCATCAGCTTTTATAATATCTTCAATCCAGTTTTTAGCCCAGTGTCCTTCAATATCAGTTGCTAATTTCTGCTCCTGTTCCTGCTCCTCCATTTTAGTGGGATCTTTGGGGGGACGAAAACGGGTATCATAGGTTTTAGGCTGTTTTTTCTTCAGCACTTCTAACAGTTTTAATTCTTCCACAAATAATACAGCCAGATCAGCACGGTCAATTTCTGGAATGAGCGCTATTTTTTTACCGATTCTGGTTCCGGGAGCAGCTCTCTGTATTTTCTGCATCAGTTCCCACTCACTGTTAGCCTGAGCTGCATAATCACCTTTGATTGATATTACATCACTGAAATAACCTGCTGCTCTATCAAAATCATAGGCTGTTTTGTAAGCTTCTCCCATATAGAAAAGGGCTTTCTCATTATTCCCGTCAATCTTTAATGCTTTCTCATACTGCTTAACAGCATCATCTAACCATTTATCACCTTTTGCCTGTTTGACTAATATTCGTCCTTTAGCAATATAGCCGTCAATAAAATCTTTATTTTTGCCTATTCCCTTATCAACCAGATCCAGTGCTTCCTTATAATTTTCTTTTTCTGCCTCAACTAACCCTAAACCTACATATCCGCCAGCATAGTCGGGGTCAAGTGCAGTAGCCCGGTTAAACTCCTCAGCAGCTCCCTGCAGATCCCCCCTGTTGTAAGAACGCAAACCCTGCCGATAATGGTTATCAGGTGTATCCAGAACAGATTCTTTTTCAATTGGTTTTGGACCACATCCTGAAAGTATAAATAAAACAATTAATAAAAATGAAAATACAATTTTAAGGGTTCGAATATTCATTGTATCCCTCCCTGTTTAATTAATCTAGAATAAACATAACTTTACAATGCTCAAGAAAATTCATATTTGATGCTGCATTATGAATTTTTACTGCATCTGCATTACTTACTACTATATCGGTTTTATTCTGACCAGTTGCTTCAACACCTTTAACGATCAAGGGATTATCAGCAACTCTTTCATTGTGGGCAGCTCTGTCTACACTTTTTTCATATCCAACCATACCAATATCTACAGCATATTCTCTTTCTACATATCTTGATCCGTATACTTCCTCTCCTTTTTCATCAATAATTTTGGGAGCCATGGCTGGTCTCACATTCAAACCTCTGGCATCAATTATCAAACCTGTATATACTCCTCCTCCATAACTCGACTGGTAATCACCTCCGACATGGATTAAATCCACTCCGGGAGGAACATCCTTACCTTCAGGCCAGGGCTGACCGCACACCGGACATAACAGCTGCTCACCGGTTAACAGGGTGCCGCCTCCAAACTGCTGCTGCAACAGATTATCCATAATGATCCCTGTAACAGGTACTTCAACATCAACTTCTACGTCACCGGATGACATATAACGGGTATCTACAACCCGGTAGCCTCTGACTGCACCTTTAACATTACTCTCGATAACATCACTGGTCACCATTGCATCCTCTACAGTGGTGGCTGAATTTATATTTATTCCCTGTACTGTTTCCAGAAGGTTACGCAGAGCATCAAGTTTAGCAGCACGCAAGGCACCTGCTCTCTGAGCTGCCATTGACTGATCCGGATTGGGAGCACCAATTCCTGTACACATAATTACCTGGTCAGTCCAGTTGACTTTTCCTGAAGTGCCGACCTGCTGCACATATCCCTGAGCAAATACTAGAACAGGTAACAAAATCAAGATGCTTAACCATATACATATTACATTTTTGCTTATTTTCATGATAGCCTCCTTTTTTTGAGTATCATAGAATAAAGAGCGAATGACGGGATTCGAACCCGCGACAACCAGCTTGGGAAGCTGGAGCTCTACCAACTGAGCTACATTCGCTTATTTTATATTACATAAATTTACCAATTTTATCATATTAGTACGTTAAATTATCTATCATTATCTAAAAAGTCAAGTTAATTTTTCAATATTTTTAAAATCTATCCTTCATTAAAATTTATCAATATATGCAAAGGAACACCTTCCAGCTTCTTTCTGCCCTGTAAAAAATCTAATTCAATGACAAATGCAGCTCCTACAACGTCGCTGCCCAACTTTTTTAACAATCTGACTGATGCCGCTGCAGTACCACCAGTTGCTAAAAGATCATCCACCAGTAACACTTTCACTCCCTTGTCAACTGCATCTTTATGTACCTCCACTGCATCAGTTCCATACTCCAGTGCATATTCTTCAAATAAGGTTTCAGCCGGCAATTTCCCCTTCTTCCGTATAGGTACAAAACCTGCCTGCAGTTCAATTGCAGCTGCACCTCCAAAAATAAATCCCCGGGACTCAATCCCGGCTACAATATCAACATTCATATCTTTATACGGATCACATAACTTCTGAATTGTCTGGGTAAACGCTTTCGGATCTTTTATCAAAGTGGTGATATCCTTAAATCCTATCCCTTTCTTGGGAAAATCAGGCACATTCCTGATCAAATTTTTCAAACTATCCATACGCTTCCCTTTTTACTCTGTATTAATTTCTTCTTTTTATTCATTTTTCTCACACTACACAGTTACACATATTTACTGATCATACTGTTTTCTTTATTTCTGAGGGCAGTTTTATCACCATTCCACTGCTGACAACAAATGTGTCCCCAGCAGACAGAATACCGGAGACATAAAAAAATATTAACAGCAGTATTGTTTTTTTCATCTTCACTCTTTATTTTTATTTTCATTTAAACCTGAGAAATCTAATTCTGTTCCTTTTTCTTATAAATAATTTAAAAGACTACATCAAAATCACTGTATTTACCGGTCGGTTTGCTCCAGTGTACATCAACATTTCTCACTACTGCAGACGGATTTCCTACTGGCAGCTCATCAATCAGGGATTGAATATTTCCTTTTTGTCCTTCAGTTTCAATCTCAACCTCTCCGTTGGGCAGATTTTTCACCCATCCGGTCAAATCCAATTTTCTGGCAGTCCGGACAACAAAATAACGGTATCCGACTCCCTGAACCATACCAGATACAATTATATGTGCATGCACTTCCATAAATAATCATCCCTTTTTTATACTTTAATCTAAGAAATAATAAACAAATAACTATACTAAATTCCTGAATACTTTCTCTACCGCTTCTTCCGGAGAAAAAGCCTGCTGTATTGCCTTATCAAAATCCCAGCTTTTCAAAGAAACAACTGGTATTCCTTTTTGAAAAGCAAACGCAATTTCTGATAATGTACCGTATTTCCCTCCCACAGCTATTACTCCCTGCGATGAATGTATAATAATCGAATTCCTTGCAACTCCCATGCCAGTTGGCAGGGCAATATCAACATACGGGTTGGCATCTGTAATATAATCTCCGGGCAGTATACCCACTGTTGTTCCTCCGCCCTTTTTTGCCCCCTTGCATCCTGCTTCCATTATGCCGCCAAGACCTCCGCATATAAGCACTGCACCCTTTTTTGCAATGATTTCACCGGTTTTTTCAGCCAGTGCCAGATGCTCATCTGTTACTTCTCTTCCTCCGATCATACCGATTTGTATTCTTCTCTCCATACTATCTACCCCCTAATATATTGACAAATGACCACTGTCTTCTGGTCTCTTTTTTTGTCTTTTGTCTTTTTTCTTTTTTCTTTTGTCTTGATTCTAAAATCTTGAATCTTGCTTCTTTATTCTTTAGTCTTTGAGTCATAGAGTCTTTGAGTCATAGGGTCTTTGAGTCATTTCTGATCCTTATCAGTACCTCCTTCCTCCTTTTCTCCCTATTCCCTTCTTCCGTTTTCAAACACCCACCTATATCCTCCCTCAAGGGAGGACTTACTCTACAATAATTCTCCCCTTGAGGGGAGACCCTCGGCGTTAGCCGAGAAAGAGGGGTGTTATTGTAACATTTTCATTAAAATTCAAGCACCAAAATCTCAAGAAATCCCAAATCTCAAGCACAAAATTACAAATACTATCCAAACTAATCAAGAAGGATTGTTTTCATTTAATATTTGTAATTTGGGATTTGTTTATTGTTTTTTTCTCCAATACACCGTTACTGTATCCTTAAGTAAGAATAACTGTAAAATATTCTATAATAAAGCTCCAACGTTCTGAACATCCTTCGCGGTCTGCGGTCCATTCCGACCTCTGATCACTGGTCTCTGGATTCTGACCATAAATCTTCTCTCGTTCTAAAGTTCTTAAGTTCTCTTGTTCGTTTTGTTGGCTGCTATATTTTTTTGTATTCTTCGTGCTGCGTGGTTTTCACATATACTCTTATCGCAGTCTGCTATTTCAAAAACAACGCCTTCCTTACCAGCCGATTTTCTTCTGTGGTTAAAACAATAAAATATATACCGGAAGAGACTATTCTGCCGTTATCATCTTTGGCATTCCAGCTGACTGTATGATATCCTGATTCAGCTTTACGATCCGCTAATGTACATACTTTCTGTCCCTTATTGTTCATTATATATATAGTTATCTGTTCTGCTTCAGGCAAACCATACCCTATCACTGTATAATGATTAAAGGGATTGGGATAATTCTGCTTCAGAATGAATCTGTCCGGCACAGTTTCTGTTTCTTCAACAGCGGAAGTACTGAAATAAAAAGAAAATACTTTATGACATGTTACTGCACTGTCACTGGTATCCACAGCTGTTACCTGCCAATAATTGATACCATTATATAATGAATCCGATTCTGTAAAATTGTAATAATTTTTCTCAATATTATCTTTTCTGATCAAAAACGGACTGTTGAATTCTTTGGTGGTGTCTAATTCAAAACTATACTTCACTTTGTCCCCCGGATCCGGATCAGCTGCCTGCTGCCAGGAAAAACGGATGGAATCTGAACATTGGTTAATTTCTGTATCATCAGCCGGTTCTAAAAGCGAAAAGGGAAGAGGGGTGTCATTAACAGGAAATACCGTAATAATAAGATTATCCTGTCCGCTGCCTTGCAGAGGATCTTCAGCAGTCACCAGAAGAGAATCTGTACCGTACCAGTGACTGTTCTTGGTAAATATTTTCATTTTTTCTGCAGAAGAATCAGAATGAAAAGTAACATGTTCACCCTCCTGAAAACTGATTGTAAGAGCAGAATCCGGATTATTGGTATCAGTAATCCACTGATCAAAAAAATCAAAAGACAATGTCAGTGTATCATCTTCGTTAAATGATATATCCGGCAGGGAGACTTCAGGGGGATAATTGCCGAAGATTGCCCTTATTGACATAGAGGAATCCACTTGTACTGTTATTGGATTTTCAACCTGGTCAAGATCACCTTCCCATCTCATAAACGTATACCATCCCTGCGGAAATGCCTCACACGTTACCGGTGTACTTTTCTCAAACCACTTTCTGGCAGGAGTTAAAACAATGTATCCCGCCTCTTCCAGATTAACATGTGTATATACTCTGAATTCAGTGGTAAAATTTCCTGTTAATTCTTCATTATACTCAGGTACGATATAGGTAAAATTTCTGTTGGCTCCGGAACTCCATCCCGAAAAAATATGACGAATATCTTCACTAGACTGGATAAGTGAATCAATCCCCAGTTCATGAGCGCTTCCTTCCGGCCAGGTAAAAGAGTAGGGCGCTGAGTAGATTGCACCGTCAGCTCTGAAATCCAGACCAGGAGGATCAGTGGTAACAGTGATATCTCTTAATCTGATGAAATGAGCAGTAATGTATTGAGGACTGTCCATAAGGATGGTTATTGTATCTTCTCTGCTGATTACATCTCCGGACCAGGAAAGAAATACATGTTCAGAGTCGGGAACAGCAGTCAGTGTAACTTCTCTGTTACCAAAGGCAGAATCGGTTACTGCTATGACATTCACCTCTCCTCCTTCAGAAGGAATGGTGGTGATATGTAAAGGATACTGATAGTCACTGCTTGTTTCGACGAGATGCTTATCCTTTTCAATTTCCTGTTCAGCCTGGGAATAAGATATAATGTCAGGGATATAGTAAGTTCTGTTTAAAAAACTTAACTGACCGCTGACAGAATTGCCTGAAATCAGCACTCCGACATCTCCGTACGATTTTCTGTCTCCGGTGTCGTCATCATCTTCAGAATCATCATCCCGAAACCATAACTCCTGCTCATCTCCGAGGGGCTCGCCCTTCAGATCCATAACAGATAAGATTGAACCAGTCGTTAAAGCTGAACCAGCAAATTCAGGATCTGCATGAATCAGATACCAGTTGTAATCCCATTCAATAGTAGTATCAACCGGAGAAGTGACGCCGTCAATTCTCACTCCGGACTGATTATTTATATTATAGAACATCATTCCGATACTGTTTTCATTAAGATCTGCAGAAAACCGCATCATTCTGATCTTACCTTCATCAAACTCAGGTATAGAGATCTCATCAGCTCTCCATTCCGTATAATGCGGGAAAAAATGAGTAGTCAGATAAATCTTGCTACTCTCGTGAACGCCTATACCGTCAGCATCAATACTGATTTCAAAAATTGTTAACCGCTGCAAATGCACAGTCCCAGTGCAGGAATATTCTGTACTTATATTTTTCATGCTGATGTCTAAGGGAAATCCGGTAATGGTAATTGTTTTTTTTCTGGTCTCTTCAGTAATGGTAACACTTTTTTTGATCTTCCCGAATATTCCCAGATCAACAATAATTCTTATTTTGAACCGCAGTTTCTGGGTGTCGAAAAAATCAATATTGTCACCGCCGGCTGCCGATTTAAATAGCAGTGAGTCCTGGAGCCCGTAATCTCCGTGAGAAATAAGATAATCCTCTGATTCTACTATATCGTCTTCTTCGTTATAAGTAAGATATTTTTCCTGAGAACCGGTCAGTTCCTGGGAGAGATACACATACACTCTCCCTGTATCCTGAGTCAGGGGATCCACAGAAATAAGCACTGCTCTTTCATTATTTCCGGCTTCGGCATCATCTACCCAGCGGGTAATTGAAGCTTTGTCCCCTAGATCCCTGGCCAAAAACAATATCTGGTCCGTATCTTCAAGCACCCCGGTCTCTTTACTGTGATAAGACGATCCATTGGGAACATCAATCTGAAAAGGAACCGGTTCCCATATATCAGAAGCATCCAGGTAGCGGTATATGTTAATACTTTGAATATCTGCACCTAAAAAGAAGGAAAGCTTTTCTGCTGATACCCTGATCACTTCCCGTTTTCTGTCATTCTGAATAACATGTACTTCAGCAATCACTCTAGAACAAACAAAACAGATCAGGATACAAAAAATTAAATGTAGTCTGATTTTCTTCACATCTATTCCTGATAACACAGCTAAGGCCGTAAACGATGCATCAATCTGGGGAAGGGAATAGTCTCCCTGACATGAGAAAGATTACATATCCAGGCCACTGTTCTTTCTATTCCAAGTCCGAAACCGGAATGGGGTACAGTACCGTATTTTCGTAAATCAAGATACCAGTTAAATGCTTCCATGGGCAGGTCATGCTCTTTGATTCTTTTTACCAGTGTATTATAATCATCTTCCCGCTGTCCTCCCCCGATAATTTCACCATACCCTTCCGGGGCTAGTACATCCACTCCCAGAGCCTTGGTATCATCTTCCGGATCATGTTTCATATAAAATGCTTTTATAGCAGCCGGATACCGGTGCACCATAACCGGTTTGCCGAATTTCTCAGAAACAACAGTTTCATGCCCCCCTCCGAAATCATTTCCGTATTCGAAATCTTCACCCTGTTCATGCAGGATTTTAACAGCTTCATCATAAGAGATTCGCGGAAAAGGAGGAACCACTTTTTCCAGTATGGATGTATCCCTTTCAATCTGTTTCAATTCTTCCTTTTTGTTGTCCAGGACACGCTGGACAATATAGGTTACAAATTCTTCAGCTAAATCCATAATATCATCAAGATCAGCCCAGGCAACTTCCGGCTCAACCATCCAGAACTCGGTTAAATGACGCCGGGTCTTGGATTTTTCTGCTCTGAATGTGGGGCCGAAACAGTATACCTTACCCAGGGCACCGATTGAAGCTTCACTGTATAATTGTCCGCTCTGGGTTAAATAGGCTTTACTGCCGAAATAATCTGTTTCAAAAAGTGTGGTGGTTCCTTCACAGGCCGCAGGAGTGAAAATCGGTGTGTCTACTAACGTAAATCCCCGCTCATCATAAAAATCTCTGCAGGCCTTAATGATTTCATGGCGGATCTTCAGTATTGCTGTCTGTCTGGAAGAACGCAGCCATAAATGACGGTGATCCATTAAAAATGAAGTCCCGTGTTCTTTAGGAGTGATGGGGTAATCGACAGCAAGTTGATTAATAGTTATATTTTTTGTCTGGAGCTCATATCCTCCGGGTGCTCTTTTATCAGCAGAAATCATCCCGGTTACTGTTAAGGAAGATTCCTGGGTAACCTCTTCAGCAGCTTTAAACGTATCTTCCGGAACATCAGCCTCTGATACGATACACTGTATCATTGCGGTGCCGTCTCTGACCAGAAGAAAATATAATTTACCGCTTGAGCGTTTATTGTAAAGCCATCCAGATATTGTTACTTCTTTACCTTCATGTTGTCCGATATCTTCAATATATACTTTTTTCATAATTCTCCCATTCTGCCTTCAAGTGAATAAATAGTTTAATCTCCAAATTCAAGCCAGCTGAACCATATTGGATGGTTCTTTTTATACCAGGTAAGGATGTCACGTAATTTTTTTTGATTTTCAGGAGAAATGACATCCGGAGAAATTTTATTAAAATTTATCTTTATTCCTTTAAATCCAAAATGCTCCAATGCTTCTGAACAGAGAGTCTGCAGTTCATTCCGAATTCTGCCGGAATCAGAAATCTTAACCGGACGTGTTGTATAGTCTTCTCCATGCATAAACCGGTTTAATAAAGGATTAAAAATCAGCCTGCTCTCTTCAAAAGATTCTAACAATCTCAGACTGAGAGTAACATATTTATCTCCGTGCTGGGTGGCCAAACGGACTGTCACCTCATATGTATCCTGAGAAATCTTCTTGATTCCGGAAATACCAGTATACGGATCCGGCAGCATATATCCGGTAATGGCCATAACTCCCCATTTTTTCTCCGGAAGGAAATCATCGACTGTCACCGTTCTCTTATCCAGAGGAATACCTGCATCTCTGGCTATTCGGATACTTTCTTTATATTTTTTGATAAGTTCCTCATCCCATTCATTCTCAGTCAGAGAAGTGAGTTTTTCAGAAAAATCTGGATCCTCCGGGTCAAGATGCATTGCCTGTGCTTCTTTTTTATAATTCAGCTTGAATTTTGAGGAAAATATTGCCAGAGATATATCCAGATCAAGTATGGGGCTTAAACTGGAAGCCTGAATTGCTTCTGCAGAAGCAGCATAACCATCGACCAGAAACAGATGCTGCTCAGCCTGATCATCTTTCCAGTTTTTAACAGTAAATGAAGGAGCATAGGTGCCGGATTCTGTAAAAGCATGGTGCCCGTTCGGCAGTTTCCAGTCATCCTCAACCAGATGCACACCCAGGCTTTCCCATTCCTGCCATAATTCACCCAGACGCGCTTCTCTGCTTTTGCCTCTTAACGTCCATACATGTATATTTTCATTTTTTATACCTGGATAGGTGAATTTTATTGCATCTAAAACAGTTTTCCGGGGAGTGAAGTAATCAATTAATAAGGATTTTTCTGCAGCTTTTTCCACTATCTCTTTTGGTATCACTAAATTGCCCATATACCCTTCATATGGTTTGGTTATGGTAAGAGGCTGATCAAACAGATGCAAAACAGTAATAGGACCGGTTGGACTGCCTTTTGCAAAACGGGACGTATTTTCAAGTGTGTCAATAGCAGCCCCCCAGATTGTAATACCTGCATTAGTTATCTCCTGACGAAAATCTTCCCAGCCGTAGTTCTGATCGTTGATCAGTTTCTGAACACACACCTCCAGAAATTTTGCCACCTGCGGTCTGGCATAAATCCTTCCGAATCCCAGCATAGGATTTGAGCCCATTTCCGGTGTTTCTCCTGCTTTGGGCATTAATCCCTCCCCCAGATAAACCATAATTGCATGATTTTCCGGAACTGACCGGGACAGATACCATAAACTTTCACTCATAGCATAGGCTGAAATGGCATCTGCATCCTTTTTTACCTGATTTAACTCCTTTTTCTCTGCTGCTTTTCCTTCACCATATCTTCCGAATAACTTAGTGCCCAAGGCTGTGACTGCTGCAGTCATAACAAAAAGTCGTTCCATTCCCTCATCAACAAATGATATGCTTTTGCTTAATATACTGTGTTCACTTTCACCTTCTATCTTTACATCTTCCAGCCATAAATGAAAACGTCCCAGAATTGGCCGAGTATCAAATGCCCATTGAGCAATAGCATTTCTTCTTTCCATGATGATTATCTCCCCATTTACTGAGATTAATTAAACCATTTAATATGTATCATCATACTTGTATTGTAAAACATTTATTTAATTTTTTCCATCAGATGTTCTACAGCAGTTTTCAGCTGAGGATCTCTGTTCTCAGCCCTGCATCCCGGATCATTATCAATAATTATATCAGGAACAGCCGGACCATGCTCCATATTTTCTCTGGTTTTCTTTACATACCAGGCTCTGAATGGAAGCCTCACAAAAGAACCGTCGATTAATCCCTTGCCTCCGGTGGAAATAACTGCACCAAAGGTTGGTTTGCCTACTAATGTACCAATATCAAGAGTTTTATACGCATGAGAAAAAATCTCAGCATTGGAATAGCTGGATTCATTACAGATGGCAACAGATGGTTTCATCCAGGGATAAAAAGGAAGTCTTTCAGCATATGGATATTTATTGAAAAATTTTTTATGCTCCTGATCAAGATCGTCAGCAGCTCCTCTGGGAATTGTATAAGCATGCTGATCAACATTCAGCACCGTCATCAGATAATCTGTGGTCCATCCGCCTCCGTTAAAGCGGACATCTATGACAATTGCTTCTTTCCCGGAACCTGCGGCAGTAAACTCACGTTCAAATCTTTCGAAACTCTGCAGATTCATCCCCTGAATATGAAGATAACCGATCTTGCCCTGGGATAATTTTTCTGTAAAGGAACGCTTGGTATCAACCCATTCATTGTACAGTTCCGTGCGCAGATTTGATGTCGGCCGTATTTTAACTTCTCGGGGGTTGCCTTTCTTATCCTGAACAGTAAGAAGTATCTTCTCATCCACTGTATTGGTTAAATAAGAATAAAAATTTACTCCTTCTGTTAATGGTGCACCATTAACAGCAGTGATCAATTCACCAGGATACAGCTTACTGAAGGTTTTATCAGCCGGAGAATCCGGCACTATTCTTACGATCTCAACTCCCTTCTTTGCCGGCTCAATCTCTATTCCCAACAGCCCTGTTCTCTCCTGCTGAGTATCAGCTCTGTCTCTGCCGTAAAGCCCCATATGACTTGCATTGACCTGTCCCAGCATAATATTAAACACATCTATGAAATCCTGTTTTGTGGAAGCCTGTAAGGCCCACTCTCTGTACTTATCTTTCAGTTCAGCCCAGTCTCTTCCGTGAAATTCAGGATCATAGAAACCATATTTGAGAGTACGCCATGCTTCCTCAAAAATCTGTTCCCGTTCCTGTTTATGATTAATGGTCATACGGGCTGAGAATGCAATTGATTCTCTATCATCATTCCCACCTTTTTGCCGGTTCAATCTTCCTTTGCTCAAATAATAAAGATAGGCAGCCTTACTCCCAAAACGTACCTGTACCGGATTTTGTCCGCCCTGAGTAATCTGCTTGATATCTTTGCCTTCCCAGGTAATGGTGAAAAGATCTCTGCCTTCTCCGGTCGGATTGGGAGCAGTAAAATAAAATGTCTTTCCGTCTTTGGAGATCTGGATACTGGATTCATCACCGGGAAGAGTGGTAACCTGCACCAGCCGTTCATGAATATCTTTCAGATCAATTTTTACAGGTTCAGCTTCTTCCTTTTCTTCCTCATCTTTTTTATCTTTTTCTTTTTTATCATTTTCAGATTCATCCTCCGCCTCCAGCCAGTCTTCTTCTGTCTTTTCCCAATCACTCTTTTTAAGCCAGGCAAACCATACATCCCGGTCCAGATTATTTCGTATGGATGTAAAGGCAATTTTACTGCCGTCCGGACTCCAGACCGGATTACTGTCTGAGCGGGGATGCATACTTACATTTACCGGATCCAGACTGTTGTCAGCAGGATGAACATAAATTTCACTATTAAAGTTAAGATCGTCCAGAGAATAAGCCAGCCATTTACTGTCCGGACTCCACACCAGTCCTCCGGGAGTAGCCCAGCCGTCCAGAAGAACCTTTTTATTAATCAATGCCGGCTTCTTGGATAATTCAGCTACTACTAATGTACCTCTTCCTCTCAGGAATGCCACCTTTTCCCGATCCGGAGAAATGGTAAGAGCAAACTCATCAATATCTGTTTCCGTCAATCTGACGGTCTTTCTTTTTAAACTGTTGAGAAGATCTGTTTCCTCCGGATCTATTGATGTTACAAAATAAATTTCATACTGCCCCTCCCGGTCTGACAGATACAGCAGTGTGGTGTCACTTGTCCATACAGGATTAATGTCTCTCCAGGGTGAATTGCTGATATTGACTGTCTTCTTTCTCTCTTTATGATTTTCGGTGATGAAAATTTCTCCTCTTATCACCAGAGCACTGTATTTACCATTCGGGGAGACAGCATAATCATTTACATCACTGGAATATACTTTATGCTCAACCGGATCGAACCTGTAGTCTGTTCCAACCTTCAGATCAATCTTTTTGATATTATTGCCGTCTGTATCCATGGTATAAAGGGACGTCTTTCTTTCCAGAACAATTATATTTTTATCCTTATTCACATCAAAGGAACGGATTCCGTCATCAGTAAAATCTGTTATCTGTCGCGGACTGCTTTGATCTTCATTTACTGTAATGCGGTAAAGATTGTACCGTCCAGTGTTATTGCTGCTGAGAAAATAAAGAGTCTGAGCATCAGCCCATTGAGGATTGATATCCTGTGCATTGAAGAGGGTGATACGCTTATACTCATTATTTTTGCGGTCAAAAATCCAGATATTTTTATTGGCCGGTCCGTTATACTGTTCTCTGGTAATACGGCAGCTTCCTCTGGTAAAGGCAACATACCGGTTATCCGGAGAAACCACAGCCTGGCTTCCCAGTGCAGTCAGGATCCTTTCCGGTGTTCCTCCTTCAGCATTTACTGCATGTATTTCAGCATCCCATTCAATCTGTCTATATATACGATTGGTGGTGAAAATAATACCGGCATCTCCGTTCCAGTCACTTACCTGGTCTCCGGAAGAATGATAGGTGAGCCTTTCAGGCACCCCTCCCTTACTGGGAATAATATACACATCATTATTTCCGTATCTGTCGCTGGAAAAGGCAATATAATCCCCCTCCGGATTCCATTGCGGATAGGTCTCGTATGCTTCGTGAATGGTTATCCGTTCCGGTAATGATCCGTCTATATCAGAAGTCCAGATATCCCCCTGATAACAGAATGCTATCCTTGTACCCTGTGGATTCAAACTGGGATAGCGGATAAAGGTTGCTTCTTCTTCGGCAAAAAGATTAATAATTGAAAAACAAAAAATCAAAATAAATAATAAATATTTTTTCATGGTTCTCTCCTCTGATCAATACTTACAATGACATTATTTTTTTGTAGAGTATTAAAATAATAATTTTTATAGATATTTACAAGTTGTTTAACATATAATGTGGATGACCGAATTTATGTATAAACATCTTTACTATGTCCGATTTTGATGATATAGATTACTAATAAATCATCTTCTATTGAATTTAAGATTCTATAATTACCCTGTCTTATTCTGTATTGTTCTCTGTCAGTCAGTTTAATACATCCGGAAGGTCTTGGATTATCAGCAAGCAATTTTATTCATTATTCATTATTCATTATTCATTAACAAAGTGTCTTAGAGTCTTAGGATCATCGTAAATTGACCGTAGACCGCCGACCGAATCTTAGAAAATAAATTATATTTTCTTTCAACCTTTTCTGTTTAAATATCATACCTTCAATTATGATAATGTATCGGAGTAACGGTGTATCGGAGAATCGGAGAATAAATGATTTTCTGTCTTTTATGGGCGCTGATCACTGGTTTCCAAACACTTACCTTCTTCTATAGTTCCTAAGTTCTAAAGCTTTTAAGCTTTTAAATTCTAAATTTCTAAACGCTCTCATCTCCGTTACCCCGATACTCCGATACTTTATCCTCAATAACAAAAATATAAAACCCTCAATAAAAAAACTCCAACGATCAAATGTCCCGACCACTATACGGTCTGCGATCCACGGTCTTCTCTGGTCTCTGACCACTGACTTCTGAACGAAAACCCATCTTAAGTTCTAAAGTTCTCTCGTTCTAAAGCTCTTAATCCCGTTTTATCTTTTATCTTTCCCAATTTCCTATTCCCT
>Ga0180433_10005669_pt1 | contig 16734 bp, 20 predicted proteins | sample SS_ome_8_FD_132980 | JGI IMG/M metagenome (GOLD analysis project Ga0180433, IMG submission 132980) | Hypersaline lake sediment archaeal communities from the Salton Sea, California, USA - SS_1_D_1 metaG | ecosystem: Environmental > Aquatic > Non-marine Saline and Alkaline > Hypersaline >... | reverse complement strand
GGGTCGCCCGAGGGGGTCATCAGGCGGTCCAGTTCAGCGAGCCATTCGTCTTGTGTCATGGGTTCGTACCTTCCAAGGGCCACTGCTGGTCGCAGTATCCCATCACCTGGTTGGGGGTGGTGAGGTCATTCGTGCAACGGACGCGGGCGATGGTCTGGGAGCCTCGATGCACATGCCAGACAACCTCATCGAGACCGAGGGCTTGATTCTCGGGGCTCAGGTTCGGAGAGGGTCTGACATCCGAACAACGGAGGCGCGGCCAGAACCAGAGGCCGTCCTGCCGGGTGGCTTTGGACTGGTGGGGTGTCCATGTCCACGTCATGGGAGATCTCCTGCTCGGATAAACAGCACGCCCAGGCGACCGAAGTCGTGGGCGAGGTTGAAGATCAGCTTGTGGGCCTCACGGCGTGTGAAGACCTTGAAGTTCGGGGGCTCATGGGTGGTGTGGAAGTGTGGCCGAAGGCGCCCCACCTCGAAATCCGCGTGGAAGTCGATGCGACGGATGCCACTGCCCGCCTCGGGCGGGAACGCCTCGACCTGGAAGCGGGCCTCGGTGTCCGCGTAGGACGGGAGGTGGCCGATGTGCGTGAGGTCCTTGTCGCGTCTCCAGGACACAGCCGGAAAGGCCGCCTGGAGGATCTCCTGGAGGTGCTCTTGGTCGAGGGGTGGTGAGGACTTCATCGCCTGCGATTTTCCTTCTTCGGCGGGTAGGGCGGGATGAGGCCGTTCTTGACGAAGACCTCGTACAACTCGTTGAGCACGGTGCCCTTGTCGAAGGCTCCCTCGTGAAGGGCCAGGATGTTCTTGATCCCCTCGGGTCCGGAGGGGAAGCTCGGACACTCTTCCAGGAGCTTCCCGAGGACGGCCATGTTCACCAAGCGGTGGGAAGGGTTGGCCCCGTGGACCATCTGGTTGATGGCCAACTGCGTCATGAGGCGCCGCTCCTGTTGGATCTGATCTTCGCGGGCCTGGCGACGTTGGTTCTCCTGTTCGAGGGCATGGGCCTTGCGGCAGTCATGGCAGATGGGCTTGCCCTCGATGATCTTCATACCCTCCTCGGCTGTCTGCTTCTGGCCACAGGCACAGGTGAGGGCGTCGCCGCGGTTCAGCGCCTGTTGCATCCGGGCGTTGAACTTCTGGTCGAGATCACGGAGAGGCATGGCTGTCGGCCTTCCGGCGGAAGATGACCGTCTGCAGGTCGAAGATGAAGTCGTGGTAGCTCACCACATCGCCGACGTGGACGGGGTGGGTATAGCGCTGGTTGACCTTGTGGTTGAGGTGGACGATCCCCGAGCCGATCATCTTCGCGGCCATCGTAGCGACCTGTTGATCGGGGAGGCCGGGACGGGCCATGTTGATGGATTCGACAACGGCATCGAACAGGGTCATTGGGCACCTCTCCTCAAACGTTTCTACGCGAGTACGGCCTTCGGTAACGGAAAAAACTACTCACACGCGCGTTGCGGGTAGAACAAAGGAAGGGAGACCCGATGATGAAGCCTTGGCACGAAGACTTTGCGTACAAGGAAGCACACCGAGCCGCTGAAGACGCTCGCCACGCCGAGCACCTTTCTGAGATGGAGGCCAAGGCTCGGTTCTTGGGCACGTTGCCGCGGTTGCCGGCGAAGCTCAACGACGAAACCTGCGAGGTGGCCCTCCACCAGATGTCCTACGACGGGAGCTACGCGGTGGGCTCCGCGTGCGTGTATCTGGTAGGAGAGGGCCGGCGCCCCATCGACTGTCACGAGACCCACGTCCACCTGGCGGGCCCCCAGGCGGGCCAGGAGACGGCTCTCAGTGGGTCCACGGGGGTTGTGGTGGACGTGTCTCTCATCCCTGGCGGTGAAGGGAGTGAGGAGCCTTCCCCCTACGACGAGCGCTTACACAAACTCCGGCGCTTGGCCTACGAGGTGATCCTCCGTCGAACCTACGGGTGTTCCTACGGCAAGGAGCCCCGATGGCGGGCGTTCTCGCCCGAGTGGTACGTCATCCTTCCCAATGGCGAGCAGGAGCACGGTTGGGCGACAGGGCCCTCGGCTAAAGAGGCCATCCGTAGGATGTACACCCTCTGGACGAAGCCCGGCCATCTCGTGGCCCAGGTCAAGGGTCGAAAGTGCTACGGCTGGGATGCGAAGGCATCGATGTGGCGAGAGGTCCAGGCGTCGGAGGGGGTGCCGTGCAACGTGTGATCATCGAGAGTCCGTTGAACCCCAAGCAGGGGTTGAAGGATTGGGACCTCAACGTGGCCTACTCGCGGCTGTGCATGAAGGACAGCTTGCTTCGAGGTGAGGCCCCCTTCGCCAGCCATCTCCTCTACACGCAGGTCCTCGACGACTTCGTTCCAGGTGAGCGGGAGATGGGGATGAAGGCCGGCTTCGCCTGGCGAGGGGGCTCCCAGGTGACGGCGGTCTACACCGACCTGGGGGTGTCCTCTGGCATGGAACAGGGCATCGAGAGCGCCTACGAGTTCGGTCACGATGTCGTCTACCGCAAGCTGCCCGCCGACGTGTTCGAGGCGTTCCTCCGAGAGGTCGGCAAGGAGGGCTGGACGCCCGAAGAACACACCCCCTGAACTCCCGCCAAACTCGCCCTTCTTCCCAAAAAACGACATAAAGTGCGAAAAAAGTGACGAAGCTCGCCTCTCCGATGTGTAGAAAGAGAGAACCACGGAGGCTGCGAGCCCATGAAGAAGCTGACGAACAAGGAGATCCGCGAGGCGGCTGAGGTCGCGTCGGACGTCACGGCCGAGCACATCGCTGAGGGTGAGTGGGGTGAGGATTACCTGATCACCTACGACGACCTGCTGGCGATGTCGGGCTTCCCGGCACCCCCGATGAAGGGGAACCGCGACGAGTTCCGAGGGTGGGAACTCGCGTGGATGCAGATGAAGGAGACCTACCGGGAGATGGTCAGCCGCAAGGCGAACCGCTACCTGCGGACGGCGCCGAAGGAGGGCTTCGCCATCACGGCCCCCGGGGAGACGGTCTCCTACGTCGAGGACCGCTGCTACGACTGGATCCGCAACCGGCTGGCCAAGGGTCAGCAGATCCTTCGCCACGTTCGGGATGACGAACTCACCATCGAGCAGCGCCAGGAGAAGGTCGCCGCCCAGATCCGGCTGAGTCAGGTCCAGGGGCAGGTGAAGCAGGCGGCGGTGCAGGCGGAGAAGCAGCGGAGCTACCGCGACACACCCTCCAAGGAACGACCCACGATCCCGTCCGTCGGTGCCTACAAGGACCGCTAGAGGCGGGCAACAACACGGGTGGCGAACGAACGCCACAGACACATGGAGATGGATAGATGCGCGTACTGAAGGTCAAGATCACGGGCACCGGCCCCCTGCTCATGCACAACAGCCAGTTGGCCAACCCCTTCAACAAGTTCGCCCAGCGGCTGGCGGAACTGAACGTCCAGAAGAAGAAGAAGGGCGTGGACAAGCTGGAGATCCTCCGCGAGATGGCGGACACCGAGTGGGAGGGTGGCCTCTACTACGACGACAAGCTCGGCCCCTACGTCCCGGCCGAGATGATCCGGGCGACCCTCATCGGCGGCGCCCGGCTGACCCGGGGTGGGAAGACGGTCGAGCGGGCGGTGTTCATCCCCAAGGCCCGCTTCAAGCTCAACTACAAGGGTCCCCGCAAGCTGGCGGACCTCCGCAAGGACGAGAACTTCCGCGACCAGCGCATGGTCCGCGTCGGGCAGGTCATGGTCCTCCGCACCCGGCCGATGTTCGAGGAGTGGAGCGTCGAGGTCGAGATCGGCTACAACGAGAAGGCCATCGACGGTGAGATCATCCGTCGCTACCTGGAGGACGCGGGTGCGTTCGAGGGCTTCGGCGACGGCCGTTCGCTGGGCTTCGGCCGCTTCGAGCACAAGGAGATCAGCGAGACGGTGCTGGCCCAGCCGGGCTCGAAGAAGGACAAGACCCCCGACAACGGCGTGGGCGACGTCGCCCAGGCGTAGCTCTCCATCTTCAGGCTCGGTTCGCTGTCCCCAGGGATGGGATTGGCGTGCCACGGCGGGGCATGGTATGGCCCTGTTTCTACATCCTTCCGGCATGGTTCCCCACGGCAGGGCAGCGCTTGCTGTGCTACGGCGTGGCTTGGCTTGCATCCTTTTTCCAATCTCTCTGGCGGGGCTGGCTAGCTGGGCCCGGCTGGGCTGGTCACGGGATGGCTCGGTATGGGATCGACGATTAGGGCGCCGTCAGGTAGGGATGGTCCGGCGTGGGGCGCTATGGCAGGGCCCGGTCCGGTGCGGATGGCTACGGACCCTGAGATTCAAGGTCGGGCTTCATGCGGAAGGATGGGCTTCGCAAGCTAAGTCTAGGTGAGGTGTGGAACGTGCAACTTCGGCAGGGTGCGGATGGTGTGGCACATTGCGGTGTCGTTGGGCCGGGTAGGGCAAGCTACGGGCCCTGGAACTTGGGGTCCGGTGTGGCAGAGGTGTCGCGTGGCAACCCGTGGTGGGCGAGGTCGGCTAGGGAACTCGATTCTCCGGCAGGGCAGGCTACGGCCCCGCGTGGCTCGGACAGCATGGTGATGCACGGTGAGGCATGGGACCTGAGTTCAGGGTCGGGTTCTCATGGCAAGGCAGGGCAGTGCTAGGTGAGGCATCGTTGGGAGATCAGACTCCAAGGCCCCGTTGGGGTGGCTTGTCCTGGTGACGTGAGGCATTGCTCAGGCAAGGCATGGGACTCGGTTAACGAGGTCCGGTCCGGTAGGTACGGCAAGGTCGGCACAGGTTAGGCTGGCTAAGGGATGTGAAGTTCGTGGCATGGTCAGTTCTGGCACGGTAAGGCACGGCCAGGTCGAGCTAGGCCCCGCGGGGCGGGGTGCGGTACGGAATTGGAGAGCTTGCGGCCTGGTGGGGTGACCCTAGGTGGGGCATCGGCGGGCCAAGGCACGGAGAGGTTCGGTGAGGAAACTACAGATTCCGGCGAGGACGGGTTCGGTAGGTCGGGTGTTACGAGGTCAGGTGCGTCTAGGGCGGTTGGCCAGGGTAGGGACCTGAAGACCTTCTGGCTAGGCAAGGTTGTCCCTGGCAACGCGGGGCGGGGTACGGACGGTGTGGTACGGGCTCTTTGAAAAGGAACTAAGGTGCGGCTGGCTGCGTCAGGGCGTGGGAAGGCAAGCTACGAACGGCGTGCTCTGGTCGGGACTTTCTATACCCCTGGGCTCCGTTTGGTGTGATCGAGGCACCGTCGGGTATTGGTTAGCCCCGGCATGTTACGGTTTGGAGCTTCGATCCTTGGGTCGGCTTCGTGTGGTGAGTCACCGTCGGGTGCGACTAGGTAGGGTGCGGATTCTGCTCAATAGGGCATGGACGGATGCAAAGGCATGGCCCGGTCGGGCGAGGTCTGGCTAGGAACAAGCCAATCAAGGTGTGGTGGGCAGCGTCGGGCGTGGAACGGCAAGCTACCGCTCGGCATGGTCTGGGCAAAGTGACGCCGGCCGGGTTCGGATAGGTTGGGCGAGGTATGCCAGGGCGCCCTTGGGCGAGGGATCGAGAGATAGGGTACGGCTTGGCAGGCTAAGGATCGCCTGGTCCGGTATGTGCGGTGTGATGAGGTGTGGCTCGGTAGGGGCACGATCTCTTTGGTAGGTTGGTCTAGCTCCGGCGTGTCGCGGGTCGGTCGGCATCGCAGGGTGCGGCACGGTATGGAGATCGAACTCTCAGGGCACGGTGCGGCTCTTTGGGCAGCGTTGGGCATGGAGGGTTCGGTTCGGCTTGGGGTTCAGACATCTCAGGCAGGGCTGACTACCGCGAGGGCCTGTCGTCCAAGGTGCGGTTAGGCAAGGGAGGCGGGGTGCGGCACAGCAGGCCATGGCAAGGTAGGGAACTTCGACGTCTAGGGTGCGGTCGAGGTCGCGCAGGGCACGGTTCGCTGCGGTTTGCTGAGGTCCCGTGCGGTTCGGATGTCTGTTGCAACTAGGGCATGGTGGGGCAAGCTAAGGCTCGGTGCGGGTGGGTGGCGTTGGGCGCATGTCGGCTAGGTTTGGTTCGGATACTTCTATCTGAGGAGGGTTTGGTTCAACGGGGTGGGGTGTTGGCCGGGCGGGGTATGGTCTGGTCTGGATTCTCGTACCCGAGGTGTGGTTCGGGAGGGCACAGCAGGGTTAGGCACGGTGTGCGAGGTAGGGATTCCAGGCGTTTAGGGCGTGGCGGGCAAGGTCGCGTCGGGTGGCCCGTGGTTACGCACGGCAAGCTGCGGTATGGGTCCTTCGTTCATGGCAAGGTGGGCTCCGGTCCAACGGGGCGTGGACGGTTAGGCGCGGTGGGGTTCGGCCCTCGATTTCGTGGCAAGGTGATGCGAGGTCGGTCTGATAGGGATGGCTCTGGCGAGGTGCGGGTCTCTGACGGGCTTTGGCAAGGCTCCCCGTGGACAGGCGAGGTTCAGCTAGGAGGGTGAGGTGGGGATCTTACATGATGCGGTGAGATAGGTCGGGCACCGCTCGGTGGGGGTGGTTAGGCATGGGACTCAGCATCTTCGGCATGGCGGGCTCCCGTGGGATACCGCTCGGTATGGCAAGCCACGCCGAGGTCCCGTAGGGCATGGCCCTCTTCCTTTGAGGTGTCGCACGGTCGGTTATGGTGCGGTCGGGGATGGTGCAGCGCGGCGCGGTAGGGTCTCTCGATAGCCTTCGGCGGGGTTCCCCAAGGCAGTGGTATGGCAAGCTCCGGCATGGTTCGGTCTGGGTTTCACATTTCGGGTGAGGCACCCTGTGGCACTGGCGCGGTTGGCTACGGCCCGGCAAGGTAGGGGCTTCGAGAATCGAGGCAAGGTTGGCCGCGGCTAGGCACGGCTTCCTTCGGATGGATGGTTTGGCCTGCGAGAACTCTAAGGATGGTGCGGTACGGCACGATCGGCTCGGCTCGCTTCGGAAAGGCGTGGCCAGGTGTGGTTTGGGATTTGGACTTCTGAGGCTAGGTGCGCTCGGGCAAGGGCGGGCGTGGTCGGATGTGGAGGGTCAGGTACGGTCTGGGGTCTTGCTTCTCCGGTCCGGCAGCGTTCGGTTAGGCAAGGCCCTGACATCTGAGGTGCGGTATGACAGGGTTCGGCTCGGTTCGGCATCTTCCGGTCTGTTGAGGTTAGGCACGGCTGGGTCCGGATCGCTACTCCTCCTATAAAGAGCCCTTCGGTAGAGGAGTTGCCGATGTCACTTCGCCGCCGTGTCATCCGTCTGGCCCATCAGAAGCCCGAGCTACGCCCCCATCTGCTGCCCCTGCTGGCAGAATCACGGAAGGCGTACAGTCACCTCGCCAACCCGCTGTACCCGATCTTCGACAAGGGCTGTGACCGCATTCGTGACGCCATCAACAGCATCACGATGAACAACGCGAGCACGGGCTACAACGATCTGGATGACGTGGACCATGCGGTGACTCGCCTGATCGTTGGCCTCAACGATCAGTGGGCCGAGTACGACGGCTTCGAGCCGGCGACGGACATCATGGATGAGATCAAGGACGAACTCCGGCAACTCCAACAGATGGTCGAGGAGTACAAGGGGGAGATCGACGACCAGGCCCTCTACGACGAGGAACCTGACACTCCGGCGGTCATCGAGTTCATGGAGGATACGGTCGTCTACAACCTGGAAGACCGTCTCGACGACATCGAGGGGCAGTTTGGGCGGGATCTCTCGAAGGTGGACCGCGAGTTCAAGAAGAAGCTCAAAGAGCACGGGTACTAGGCCAACGAACTTTTTTCACCCTCGGTGAAGAAAAACGGTAGAGGATCCCCCTCATCCGAGTACAAGTGTGTAGAAACTGGCTGCATCGCCCCTCTCCCCCACCCTCCCCATCCAGTTCGCCTGTTCCCTCGGTAGTGTGTCTCTACAGCCCACCTAGTAGGGAGCACGCATGGCCGGAAAGCTGATCATCGTCGAAGGGCTCATCGGAGCCGGAAAGTCGTCCTTCTGCAAGCAACTCGGGCGCCAGTTGGCACCGGATGCTGAGGTCTTCCTGGAACCGGATGACCAGCAGGGAGACCGCAACCCCTACCTCAGCGACTACTACGACGACCCCCCTCGCTGGGCTTTCACCATGCAGGTTCACCTGATGCAGGCCCGTTACCGAGCCCACCTCCGGGCCCAGGACGTGGTGTGGGACGACAAGCACGCCATCCTCGACCGCAGCATCTACGCCGATGTCGAGTTCGGGCACCTCCAGCACGACCTGCAGGTGATGCCCGACCGCGAGTTCGAGACCTACTCTGCCCTCTACCACTCGCTGCTGGCCCCCAACATCCGGGAGCCTGACCTCCTGGTGTGGCTGCAGGTGAGTCCGGACGTGGCCCTCGAACGCATCCATCGACGTTCCATCGGTCGCCAGGGCCGCAAGTGCGAGGCTCGCATCAGCCGTGACTACCTCGAAGCCCTGGACGCCCGGCTGCAGGCCATGGTCGAGAGGATGGAAAATAAAGGGGTCGGGGTCTTGACGGTCGATTGGAACGAGGACGCTCCCGCCGTCGAGGACCGCCAGTGGGCCATGGTCGAGGTGATGAAGAGTCTCAACGGCGACGTGTAACACGTTCCGTTCTACAGGTAGGTGGACCGAGATGTCGAAGGACCCGAAGTGGTGGATGAAGCTCGCCGAGGAGATGTCGGAGAACGCCATGATCCGACGGAACCTGGGAGAGCACGGTACGGCTGGCGCTCTCCATCGGTGGGCCCAGAGGCTGCGTCAGGAGGGCCAAAAGAACGACCCTCCAAGAAAGGGTGAAAAACTCCGGCCCAACTGTTCCCAAAACTCATAGTTTCGGAATGCCCTGATTTCGCACACTTACGGAGATTGCCTCCAAACTTTCTCCCTAGTTGGGACCCTAACCATCGACAAAAGTCGTTAGGTGGGTGCCCTGTTTTTGAAGTGCCCGGAAGAAACGCGGTTTTCCTCTACCTCTCACAACCCCCCATAAATCGAGGCTTGGCATTTTCTCTACGTGGGGTCACGATCCTAGGGCGCTGGGGGTCCGGAGGCTTGGGAGAGGGCCCGTTTTTCATGGTTAAAGGGGGGTTGGCCTCTGGAACGTCTAAGTAGCGCGAATTGCTTGGGTTTCCTTGAAGGCTGTCAGATCTAGGTGGTTGCTTCGTCCAGGTGGGGGAGTAGTAGAAGCATGGGCATCTTGACCGAATCTGAAGAACAGACGCTGTTCGTTGACGGCGGCCGTCACCGCATCTCTCGTGTCGAGACCGAGCTAGAGCGATTCGTGAAGCGGCGCTTCTCACATCCGTGCGACCTGGCCCTGTGGATGCACGCCGGGGCTGAGTTCCTCCTCGCCAACCCCATCTACCTTTCGTGGGATAAGGGAGACCTCGACGACGTGGGGAAGTTGCGGGCCGCCGTGGAAGAACAGATCCGCGAGGCGTGGCAGGAGCAAGTGGACTGGCACCGGGAGGACCCCGAGGGCTACAAGAGGTACTTCAAGCAGGATGCTCCCACGAGCCACCCCTGGGGCGTTGAGACCCTGACATCCTTGCGTATCTGGCTCTACGAGACGACCCCCTACACCATCTATCGCATCCACGAGGCCGCGATGCACGCTGCCATGGACGAGGTGACGGATCGAGCCCTGCTGTTCGTCACCGAGCAGGACGACGGGACAGCGGTGAAGAAAGCGGCCTTGGAGCGGTTCGAGCGAGAGATGGATGAGTGGGTCAGGCGGGTAGTAGATCGTCCCGCGTCAGCGTCGGCCTGAGCTTAGGACGAATCCTGGCCTCGTGTTCAGCGAGGGCCTCGACCCCCTCGGGGGTCTCCAACCACCGCAAGAATCTCAGCGCCCCTTGGACGTTCCCCGAGCGTGTCGGCTCGACCATCCCGGCGTCGGGAATCCACCGTCGGTTCGTCTGCGTCCAGAGGTCGTCCTTGGCGATGCGAGAGACGCGGGACTCGAAGCTCGGCACGAGAGGAAGCACGTCCTCGATGTTAGGGACACCCCCGCTGCTTTGAGTGGCGACCTCCGCCTGGAGGCCGAAGGCGCGAAGCAGGTAGTAGGCTCGTGCCGCCTGGTCCCCGACATCCCCCAGGAAGCCTGCGAGGGCTGGGACGCCGGGGTGCCCCAGGACAGCCAGCCAGTCTTCCCGACGCCGGTCCCACTCCACCTCGGGGATGTCCTCGGGGCGGTCGGTCGAGTTCTGGTAGTGGTAGTCCTCGACGAAGGGCTTGTTGAACCACCGCTCCTGGAACTCCGCCCGTTCGGCGAACACGATGCCCAGGATGACGTTCTCCCCTTCCCGTTCGAGGGGGTGGATCGAGAGGTGGCAAGAGAAGTCCACCTCGGGGTCTCGTCGGTCGGTTTCGAGGACATGGGCTTGGCGGTCCAGGAGTTCGAGGGCCGCATGGGTAAACGCGGTCTCGCCCTTCGGGAGGGCGTAGCGACCGAGCGTCCAGTCATCGAAGACCCCGGCGGCTCGTTTGGCGACCCAGGTGCAGTTCAGGGTGCGGATGCGACCTGCCAGTTCTTGCCGGAAGGTCATGATCTCGCGGTGAAGCTCAAACAAGCCCCCCAGGCCGACAACCTTGAACCCCCCGTGGATCTTCGTGCTCATGACTTGGGCTCGAAGAAGATGTTGCCCTTCTCGGCGATGGCCTCGAAGAACTGCAACTCGTCGTGAACCTGCTTCCGCGTTCCGTCGAAGTGGCGGTCCACGAGGAAGCTGCAACGCTCGGGGAGGCCGTCCAGTTCCTTCAACCCCTGTTGCAGGTAGTCGCGGTAGTGGGTCAGGGCGGTGGCGACGAGTGTCTGGGCCTTCTGCGGGGAATCTTCCCGTTCGCCCAGGTTGTCCGGAATTTCGATCACGATCTTTGCCATGTGGGGTCCTCCGATCTCTCTACTCGGATTCAGGTCGTTCCGTACCGTAGTCCTCGAACAGGCCGGAAACCCACGCGGGCTCGGAGGTCGAGGAGTTCGTTGAGCTTGGCGACCATCAGCTTGGGGAACTGCTCGAACTGATCCGACCAGACATGATCGGGGAACAGCCCCTTCATATATACCGCGTGTTCACCGATCCCCGTCCCGATGACGTGGATGCCGGCAGCCTTCGCCAGCCGAAGCTGCCAGTTGATGACGGGCATGTGGCCGAAGTTCGGAGCCCCGTCGGTGACGACCACCAGGATCCGATGGGCCTCCTTGCGGGTGCTCAACGATTCGAGGCCGAACTGCATCCCATCCGAGAGGGGGGTGCCCCCGATGGCTTGGGTGCAGGTGAACCGCCATCGGACGTTGTTGAAGCGCTCGTTCCACTGCTTGAAGATGTCGTGACGGACACCGTCATAGCGGTGGTAGGGGTGCTCCTCCTCGCGGGACTCGGCGTACTCATCGACCGAGATCTCGGCCCTCTTCCCGTCCCGAACACCATGGACCTGGGTCACGCAGCGGGGCAGCCCCTCGAAGGGCTCGGTGAGGGCCACGACGATGCGGGCCGCCGTGATCAACTGTGTGCTCATCGACCAGGACTCGTCGAGGCAGATGTCGAGGGCCATCGACAGATCGACCTTCTTCCCCTTGCTGTAGTAGGCCCGCTGAGGCCGTTGTTTGGCCCGCAGCGACGCCTTCGAGTCCACCAACATCCGCTCGGACATGCCATCCCCACGGGGGAGGCCATGAACGGTCGCGACTCGTTGGGAGGCCCGGATGATGCGTTGGAAGCGCCCGCGGAAGTAGACGACTTCTGCTCGGACCGAGTCGGACAGCGTGACGGCCTGGGCTCGGGCGTCGGCCATGTCTGCAGCTTGGACGAGGTGGATGGTGTCGAGATCGGTGTTGTAGGGGCGCCAGGGGGCTTCGTTGTCTCGAAGCTCGCCGATGAGCGCCAACGTCTCGTCCTTCACCGCCGCCTGCAACGCCGAGCTTCGATCCGGGATCTCTGACCCCAGGTCCGCGTCGTCGAGGATGTTGCTGGCGATGTCCGAGAAGTCGTTGGCCTCGATCTCCGAAGCACCTCCGTCCTCATGACCTCCCCCGAAGGGGCTCGGCTCCGGCGGGGCCTCCTCTCCGTCACCCTCCTCCCCCTCTCCCTCATCTTCGCCGTTCCCATGCTCTCGTTCAGGGGCGGCCTCCTCCTGACCGTCGCGACCCGATTCGCCGTCTCCGTCCTCCTCAGCGCTACCACCCCCGTTGCCGTTGTTGTCGCCGTCTTCCCCCAGGTCCCCGTCACCTTCCGGCTCGTTCTCCTCGGAGGTCTCGCCCCCTTCCTCGTCATCGGGGTCACCGAGATCACGGCCAGGTGGAGGTTGTTGTGGGCCGCTCCCCTCTTCTGGGTCCTCCCCACCCTCCTCGGAGCCTTGGGGTTGAGGAGAGGTCTCGTTCTCGACCTCGTTCTCGGTTTCGTTCGCAGGTTGTGGCTCGGGGGGTGACCCGTTCTCCTGGTCGGCGCTTCCATCCCCTTCACCTGGTCCACCCGTCTCGGCTTCGTCCTCGGGAGAGTCCTCCGACTGGTCGAAGTTGAGGAAGCGGGGCCCTTCCTGGGGCTCGTCCCCGTCTTCATCGTCCTCGGGATCTTTCAGGTCCACCTCAGCCTGCCAGCCGCACTGTGTGCAGGTGATGATCCCCTTGCCGTCAACTTGACCGCCGAAGCCATCAGGCTTGGGTCGCACGATCAGATCCTTGGGTGGGGCACCGCAGGTGGGGCACTTCGGGATGTCCGAACCCTCGCCGGTCTGGGGTTCCTCGGGCATCTCGATTTGATGGATGGTGGTGATGCAGTCCATCGCGTGGGCGATGAACGCGATGTCATCGTCCTCGGTGTCGGCGATGTTCTCGCGAAGGATAGGGGTCAGTGGCCCGTCGAGGACGAGGGCCACCGCCTCCTCGTTCGTCTCGCGATACCACTCCAGGGCTTGCCGCTGTGTCGAGGTGTTGTAGCCGAGGCCGGCATCCCGGTAGAGGCGCACGACGACGGTGATGGGAGGCACCGTGTAGTTCGGTGTCTTCCTCAGCACCTCGTAGTAGCTCTCTAACTCCTGGCGAAGGATGAAATCCTGGAGGTCGTGCATCTTCGTCCGGGAGCCGGGGAACGCCTGGCAGCCGAGGCGCTCGATACGAACGTCGTCACCGATGTTGCCCCAATCCTGTAGCAGGACATGGACACGACCCCAATTCGGGATCTGCGCCCATCGTGGCAACACCATGTCTCGGACCTCATCGAACAGGATGTCCCGCCGACAGGACCAGCGGGTGTGCCACGCCTCGTGGTAGGCGCCCCCGATGAGGGCCATGGCCGTTCGCTGCTTCAGCCGTCGAGGCGTGCGGGCGATCTGGATCTCGGGGTTGGGGACGATGAGGGCGTTGACCTCGTTCAACCATTGCCAGATGACGTCTTCGGTCGGGACGCATCCGGGATTCTCGAAGGCCCACTTGCACATGACGGAGATGAGCATCCGTCCTGTCCAGCGGTCTCGGTTGAAGAAACGGCTCCCTCGACTGACGACCTTGCGGCGAACCCCGGGGGGTAGACACGCGGATACACTGGCTTGGTGCGTAGCCCGCCATTCGGACCCGCGAAGCGTCGGGTTCTCCAGTTCGAGTCTCGCTGCCACGTCCTTACTACTCGCCGTTGCCCCCTTCTAACGAAGGATTGTAGCTAGAAGCCCCCACACGCGAGTAGAGGAAGGTGGAGGGTTCCATGTCTGACATCCCGACCGAGGAGCACCGCTACTGGCTGTTGCTGGCCTTGGACAAGCGGTACAGCACCCGCTATCCCACCCCCCACGTCATGGTCATCGAGGTTGAGAGACGCCCCAACGGCCGCTTCCGCTGGCGCAACCTCTCGGACCCCCTCAACATCTGGAAGGGGGTCAAGGCTCTCCGCGGCTATATCGAGTGGGGCTACAACTTCAAGCCCTTGTTCGACCTGGGCGAGGTCGAGTGGGGGGAGGTGAAAACACTGGAGGACCCCCACTATGCCTGACCTTGATCAGGAGCTTCTCGATCACCTGCGTTCCTTTCATTGGATCCTGGACTCGCAGGAAGACGCCCTCCGGCTCCGGCTGCAGAAAGCAGGCTTCCGCATCCACTCGGTGAAGGTCACCATCGAGACGGAGCCCCGTGGCACGCAGACACCGACCTTCCACAGCTTTGCCATCCGGGGAGAGGTGCAGCCCTCCTCCAGCACCTTGCCGAAGGATGATCGAGACGCCCTGTACCAGGAGATCGCGGAGGCCCTCGGGGTGCCTCCGAAGCGTCGTATGGGCTTTGGCCGGATGCCTGACAAGCCGGGGCTGTGGCAGTTCAACTACACAGGTTTCGACGGTTGGACAGACTGGCACGAGCACGACGAGAACTGAAGCTTCGCGGTATCGTACTGCGAGCGGAGGCAACGTGGCGAAGAAAAAGAAGGGCCAGGGGAAGCGCAGCCAGGCTCGCAAAGAGGAGCTTCGACGAAAGCGCAAGCAGAAGCGGGCCAAGGAGAGGCGGCAAGCCCCGGCACCGAAGGTCCCCAAGGCGATCCTCGACGCCTTCAAGAACAGCCTCGAAGGCTACCCCTGGTGGGTTGTCCACGGGTTGAACTACCTCGCGTCCGACTACGAAGCCGGGACGTGGACCCCGTTGTTCGAGATCTACGAGGGAGAGAAACCCCCCACACGGGATCAGGTGATCGCCCGTATCCTCCGAGACCACAAGCCGGAGGAGGAGCCGGAGCTATCCCCTGCTGGCCTGTTGCTGATGTCCTGGACGCTCTCACCCCCCGCCGCGATCTTCACCTTCGCGGAGGGAGTGAAGGCCCACCTCCAGAGCAAGGGCCGTGACCCCGAGGAGGTTCGCACCCCTCACGATGGAGACGTGTGGCACTACTTCCAGCGGATTCGCGAGGCCCTCGGGAAGAAACACCCCGAGATCAAGTAGCTCGGCGGTAGCGCAGAAACCGACAGAGGACGGAGCCCCCAAAGAACAAGAGGGGGCACAGGATCATGGCCACGATGCCCGGAGACGGCCCCTCCCACCCTTGCAAGTAGCCCATGATGATGGAGCCCACGCCGTAGGTCGCTGTCGTCGTCAGTCCGTAGACCCCTAACGAGACGACCCGGTTGCGAAGGCGTCGGGTAGGGCTCGGCAGCGGCAAGACCGCCATCGCGGCTTCGCGAGTGACGAGAACGAGGCCCCAGGCGAGAACGAAGGGCACCGGGTACAACATCCCCAACACGAAGGCTATCGCAGGGAAGCCCAGACGCAAGGCGGCTCGCCCCCAAGCTGGAATCCACGGCTTCAACGCCATCTGGCCACAGACGATCTCGCCCGAGTGGCTGTCCTCGGCCGGGATGGTGTGGATGTGGACACCCACGGTCTCGGTCACACCGCCAACGTGGATGTCCATGATGAAGGCACCCTCTTGGCGAAGCATTGGCAACGGGTGGGAGATCGCGGCCAGGCGTTTGAGGTGGTCGATGGCCTGGGGGCTTGACCAATCCTCGTTGGCCTGGGGAGTGTCGGGGGTGGCCCACTCGACCTCTCGGCCTCGGCGGTTAAAGAACCGCACGCCGGCCCCCTCATGGATCATGAACCGCGGTGTCCCCAAGGAAACCGCCAGGTGGATCAGGTCATTGAGGTTGCGATGGAGGTGCTCGGGGCGTCCCCGAAGTGGGATGACCTCGGCGGTCATCTAGGCTGCCCCGCTGCGGATATCCTGGGAGCCGTCCCGCTCGGGCGTCTGGTCGAACAGGGACTTGATGAACCCCCACCACTGGCGGTCGCTCTTGCTGTGGCGCTTGTGGTGGATGGCCAGGGCCATGTCCGACCATAGGCTGGGGTCGGGCTCCTCGATACCGAAGGCCGAACGGATGTCGTCATACCGGGCCCACGGGTCGCTCTCGGCGTCCGGGATGGGGAGGATCGCGGTGAGGACGTGATCCTTGACGACAACCCAGGCCCTCTCGGTGGAGGGGCGCTGGTCGATGGTGTCGGGCACGACACGCGCATCATACACATCATCGAGGAGTAGGCCGTGGCCCACCCAATCGAGGTTGATGCGCCAGTCTACGGCGTCACCGACGCGGTAGACGTTGCTACTGTCCCCGCCCCCCAGGAACTCGACACGTTCCCCGGTGTCGGGATGTATCGCTGTGATGTAGGCACCCATAGAGTATCCCTCCGCGAGGGTTCACTCCTACTACTCTATAGGGGGGGAATATCGACCGGATAACGAGGTAGGGAGGGCTAATCGCCCATCAAAGGGGCCTTGTCACGCCAGTGGATCCAGCAGGTTCGCAGAAACGCCACGAACTCGGCATCCGACATCTTCGTGTCGGTGCCCCCCGTCCCGCCGAAGTGGTTGGCCATGGCTGTCCCGGGTGTCATGGGTTCCGGACCCTCGGTCGTCCGGGCGTTGATCGAGATGACCTCCCACAAGCTCGCCGGCACGTAGCCTTCTTCCTCGGCCAGAACATCTTCGCGGTACAGGATGATCGACACGGCGGCGGCCGGCATTTTGCCTCGGCCATCTGCGGGTGTGCCGACGCGCTTGCGGGGGTCTTCGCCCGTCCTTCGGGCGGTGTACTCGCCGGTCAGCTTGTCCCCCTCCTGGAGGCGCACCACGTTGCTGTAGAAGCGGTCGGGGTCCACGGGCACTTCGATCACACCGTCGCGGTAGCCGGGGGTCTGCCGATCCCAGGCTTGGAGGATGAGGTCGATGAGTTCGGCGTCGGTGCCGTCGAAGTGGCTGAACGTGCTGTCGGCGGTCTGCCGGCTGGCGAAGGTGACGGTGATGTCGGAAGCCTGGGGCATCGTTTCTCTCCTTG
>Ga0180433_10005668_pt1 | contig 16737 bp, 17 predicted proteins | sample SS_ome_8_FD_132980 | JGI IMG/M metagenome (GOLD analysis project Ga0180433, IMG submission 132980) | Hypersaline lake sediment archaeal communities from the Salton Sea, California, USA - SS_1_D_1 metaG | ecosystem: Environmental > Aquatic > Non-marine Saline and Alkaline > Hypersaline >... | reverse complement strand
TGACCGGCTTTAAATTCATCGGAGAAAAAATCAAACAATTTGAAGCATCGGGCGAATATGCTTTCCAATTCGGTTATGAGGAGAGCTACGGTTACTTGATCGGCGATTTCGCAAGAGACAAGGATGCCGTCCAGGCAGCACTGCTTGCGGTTGAGGTATGCGCCTTCTATAAAAAGCAGGGAAAATCGCTGTATGATGGGCTCCTCGAATTGTATCAATTGTTCGGCTTCTATAGAGAAGGCTTGAAGTCCCTGACCTTAAAAGGAAAAGAGGGAGCGGAGCAAATCGCAGCCATCCTCAGCACATTCAGAGAACAGCCGCCTCTTTCCATCGCCGGAAAAGACGTTGTATCCGCAGAAGACTATTTGACAGGGAAGCGGACGCTGCTGAAGGAAAACAAAACAGAAACGATCGATCTTCCGACATCCAATGTTTTGAAATATTTCCTTGAAGACGGCTCATGGTTCTGCCTCCGTCCATCTGGCACAGAGCCTAAAGTGAAATTTTATTTCGCAGTCAAAGGCCCAACCAATGAAGACAGTGAAGCGCTTCTCCATCAATTGACAGATGAAGTGATGAAAAAAATCGATGATATTGTAAAAGCGACTTCAAATTGATAATCGCTGAAAACCCGCCTTGCTACACGGCGGGTTTTCAATTTTTATTGATAAGCGGCCATAAATGATGTAATATATATTTAACAATAAGTTAGATATAAATTGCATATGAAAGGGGAAAATGGCTGACATGAAATGGATCAAAACCGGGGATGAATACGTAGAAAAGAAAATGACGCAATTTTTTAGCGAAGCCGGTACGATTGTCGCTGCTATCTTATTTTTGGATATGATCATCCGGGGCCTCATTTTAGGGCGACCGGCATCCGAATACATCGTCAGTGCCATCGGTTTTGCAGTCTATGCAGGCTGGATATTGTTCCGCTATCTTTTGTCGGGGTTTGAATATCCGGAGATTGCAGGTCAAGCGGCGTACAGGAAAAAAAGAAAAGAGATCACGGCTCTCAGCCTCGCTTCCGGCATCATATTTGCCATTTTAGTGCTTATTTTTACCGGCATACCAAAACACCCCGGCAGTTGGTTTGACTTTATTATGATGGTGATGTTGTTTGTATTTTTTCATTTTCTGATCAACTTTATCTCGTTGCGCAAATCCTTTCGGAAAAATCAAGATCTATTAGATGATTAAATGAAAATGGCGGGTGAGCATATGGTTAACCGGGTCAAACTCGCCCGGGTCGAAAAGTCTTTGACACAAGCCCAGCTTGCCGAGCGGGTCAATGTGACAAGACAGACGATCGGGCTGATCGAAAAAAATAAATACAATCCGACATTGCACCTTTGCCTCGCGATCGCAAAGGCGCTGGACAAAACGCTTGACGATTTGTTTTGGGAGGAAGAAGCTTAACGATTCGCTTTGTTCCTTCTCGGTCAAAAGTCTTAGAAAAGTTCATCTCATGAGGTGGCCTTTTTTTTATCAAATATCGATATAATAAAAGAAACTCCGGGTTAAGGGGATGAATTTTTTGCGGGAAGACACGCAGTTTGAAAAATTGAAAACGCTCAAAGAAATAGCGGAAGCTTTAAACGAAGGGAACCATCTAAAAGAAACGCTACATGCTGTTTTAAAAAAGCTGCTCAGCTTAACGGGACTCAAAACGGCGTGGCTTTTTCTGATCGATGAAAAGGGGAGCTTTGAACTGGCCGCTTCGGTCCGCCTGCCTCAGGCGCTTTCTTACCGGCACAACCGTTTATTATGCGAAGGAAGCTGCTACTGTCTTGAACAATATAGGGACGGAAAGCTGGACAGGGCGAAAAATATCATTCATTGCCGGCGAATTACGACGGCCATGAGACAGAAGACCGGAGATCCGGAAGGCATCACACATCATGCAACCGTCCCTCTCAGCGATCAGAAGAAACGGTTCGGTTTGCTGAACGTTGCGGCTCCGGACAAAATTCATTTCAGCCGCGGGGAACTGGCGCTCCTCGAAGCTGTTGCTTTGCAAATCGGGATGGCGATCAAACGGATGCGGCTTGCTGAACAACAGCAAAAACACATGCTGCTGACCGAAAGAAACAGATTGGCTCAGGACTTGCATGATTCCGTCAATCAAATGCTTTTTTCGCTCAGCTTGACCGCTAAAGCGGCGGGGGAAATGACAGACCAGCCTGAGATCAGGGAAATGCTCGAGTTTATGCAACATCTTTCTCATGAAGCACTGCTTGAGATGCGGGCGTTAATATGGCAGCTGAGGCCCCAAGGCCTTGAAGAAGGGTTGGCGGCGGCTCTTGAAAAATATGCGGAAGTGCTCGGCCTTCAGGTGATCTTCACGCTCAGCGGTGTGCTCCGGCTGCCGCCTCCTGCTGAGGAATTGATGTGGCGGCTGAGCCAGGAAGCTCTCAACAATTGCAAAAAGCATGCCAGTGCTAGCCGCATACAAGTGAAAATCGATGTATTCCAATCGTCTGCCGTCTTGGAGATCGAAGATGACGGCAAAGGGTTTCAGTACGATCCTGACGCGGGGCTTCCGACGCTTGGGCTGAAAGGAATGAAGGAGCGGACGGAAAAAGCGGGCGGCACGTTTTTGATCGACTCCGCAATCGGTAAGGGGACGAAAATCCGGGCGGTTTTGCCTTTGAATGAGAAGGGGGAGGCAGGATGGAAAAGGTGAAAATCATCATTGCCGATGATCATCATATTGTCAGAAAAGGCCTCTTATTTTTTTTCAAAACAAAAAGCGATTTTGACGTTGTCGGAGAGGCATCAACAGGAATTGAGGCGCTCGATGTCTTGCGAAGACGGGAGGCAGACATCGTATTAATGGATTTATCAATGCCTGAAATGGACGGAATTGAGGCGACAAAGCGAATAAAAAAGGAATATCCGTCTGTCAAAATCATAGCGCTGACAAGCTATGCGGATGAAAGCTATGTGATTCCCGCCATCCAGGCTGGAGCCTCTGCCTATCAGCTCAAAGACGCCGAACCTGATGAACTTGTCGAGACGATACGTGCTGTTTATGGAGGGAGATATTCCTTGGATCCAAGCATCATGTCCCACGTCTTTCACCATATGTCACAGGCTGATGAGAAAGAAAAAATACATCAATTGACAAAAAGAGAAAAAGATGTTTTATTGGAAATTACAAAAGGGAAAAGCAACAAGGAAATCGCCGCTTCTTTATTTATCAGCGAAAAAACAGTGAAAACTCATGTATCCAATCTGCTGTCAAAGCTTGGCTTATCCGATCGCACGCAAGCCGCGCTCTTTGCAGTTAAACACGGACTACAACAAAATGACGGGAGATGATCAAATGAAAATAACCGTAGTCAGCGGAACCGCAAGAAAACAGGGCAGAACGCGGATCGCCGCTTCCTATATCGCCCGCACGTATCAGGCCGAGCTTATCGATCTAAGCGAGTTCATCCTACCGATTTTCAACGGAGATGAAGAGCAGAGCTCGCTGGAGAATGTTCAAAAACTGAAAACTTCGGTCAAAGAAGCAGACGCTGTCGTTTTATTATCTCCCGAATACCACAGCGGTATGAGCGGCGCTTTGAAAAATGCGCTCGATTTTTTAAGCAATGAACAGTTCTCGGGCAAACCGGTGGCGCTTTTTGCTTGTGCAGGAGGCGGCAAAGGCGGGATGAACGCGCTCGCCAATATGCGTATTGTCGCGCGCGGAGTTTATGCGAACGTCATCACAAAGCAGCTTGTGCTCGATCCGATTCATATTGATGAGGAACACCATACGGTTACTGAAGCAGCCAAAGCCAATATCAAAAATGTAATGGAAGAGCTTCTGCTCTTTGCCGAATTTCAAAAAGCCTGACGCCGATTAGAGCGCCAGGCTTATTTTATTTTACGTAAAAACGAGCACGCCGTTTTCGTGTTCTTGTCCCGAAAATGAGGCGTGATCAATGTATTGCAGCAGATCATAAAGCCTTTTTTCGACAATGGCGTCATCTCTTTCAAAATTGTAGGCGTGCAAAAAATGCTCGATCCGCTTTGATAATAAATCGTCTTCTGTCCGCACCATCAGGATCAGCAGGTTGTCCCACTGCGAGCGGTGCGTATAATACAAAGCTTTGTCATAGTCAGCGTAATTCAATTTCGCCACTCTCCCTTCTTTCTGAGGAGTCATGATTATTTTATGTGGCGGGGTGTTTTTTTCTCCGGGCAAAACTTGGTCTCCCTTGTTTGACGGCCTAGAAATATGAGGATGGTATACGCTATACCGCGAAAAAATGTCTGCATGACATTCTCCGTTTCCGTTCAAGCTAACGTATGTACAATACATGCGGAGCGAATGGAAATGAAAAAACGATATTGCACGTACTTTTTTTGCATATTAACGCTTTTGTCATTCCCGGCGAAAAGCCACTTTCAAGCAGGTGTTTCCGATGCGCCAGAACGGTGGGAGAGAATCGCCTGGAGCGCCCTTGAAGAAAAATACGAAGGCGCAAAGCTTGAGGATTATGAATATTTAGGGCGCACTCAAGTCAATGATGAAGAGACAAAAGATGTCTTCAGGGTAACCGTCAATCAGGAAGGCAAATCATTTTCGGCGCACGCCGAGGTGTATTTTCACCCGGTGACCAATGCGATCATCAACGTGAATATTTTTACTCTATAACAAAAAAAACGAAGGAAGCAGCTTCCTTCGTTAACTCAATAATTTACGTATATGGTCCTGATTAACGATAATATCCTGCAGAGTGTATTGATCCAATACGTCCAAATAGGCGGAAAGGGCTTTGTTTAAAACATGCTTTAATCCGCAGATCGGAGAAAGTATACAATGGTTTTTTTCTCCGTTAAAACACTCGACAAGGTTAAAATCATCTTCTGTATTTCTTATGACTTCACCGATATTAATCAGTTCAGGCGCTTTTCCGAGACGAATCCCGCCGTTGCGGCCCCGAATCGTTTCAACGTAGCCAAGCTTGCCAAGCTCGTAAATCACCTTCATAAGGTGGTTTTTTGAAATGGAATAAGATTCGGCGATGTCTTTTATATTGACAAGCTCGTTTGAGTTTTTGGTTGCTAGAAAAATCAGTACTCTCAATGAGTAATCCGTATAATTTGTTAATTTCATCGCATGACCTCAATCAAACAAGTTTCCATTATCTTATCACATTTGCCTTCGGTTATGAGGGTGAAGCGGAAATTGTTACAAAAATATAAAACATTCATTGAAAATATTGCTTTAATTCCATTAAAAGTCTAGTATAAAGATGTATTCAAAATACATCTTTAATCAAAAGTAACAGTCCCATTTAAAAAAAGATCTTATTGCACCTTTAAAGATGTATTTGAAATACACCTTTAAAGTGACTGGAGAGGAGAAAGCGTTATGCTATCTGAAAAAACCATGCAAATTGTCAAATCGACCGCCCCTGTTTTAAAAGAAAAGGGAACAGAGATCACCACTTGTTTTTACAAGCGGATGTTTAATGCGCACCCTGAATTGAAAAATATCTTCAACATGTCCCGCCAGCAAACCGGCGGACAGCCGAAAGCTTTGGCTTTTACTGTTTTGCAGGCGGCTGAGAACATCGACCGGCTCGGAGACCTGCTGCCGGTTGTCAAACAAATCGGACATAAACACAAAAGTTTGCATGTGAAACCAGAGCACTATCCTATTGTCGGTCAGCACCTTTTGGAAGCCATTGAAATCGTGCTCGGCGAAGCTGCGACAGAGGACATTCTCCAGGCATGGGCAGAAGCCTATGAAGAGATCGCCCGCGTATTTATTGAAGTCGAAAAACAAATGTATGAAGAAGACAAAAAGCAGGATGGAAACTGGGAAGGATTTAAACCGTTTGTCACCATGGATAAGCGGGTCGAATCCGCTACGATTACTTCCTTTTACTTGAAGCCTGCCGATGGAACGGATTTGCCCGCTTTCAGTCCCGGACAGTACGTATCTGTCCGCATTAAAATTCCCGGCGAACCATATTTCTTAACAAGGCAGTACAGCTTGTCAGATGCCTGGAATAAAGACTACTACCGCATTTCAGTCAAACTGGAAGCGGAGGAAGGGCAACCGGTCGGAAGGGTATCAAGCTATCTGCATGAGAACATGGAGATCGGGGGCAGCTTGGAAGTGAGCGCTCCGGCCGGAGATTTTACCCTTTCCGAAGGAACGGATCGTCCGGTTTACTTCATCAGCGCCGGATCAGGCATCACGCCTGTCATGAGCATGGTGCAAACATTGGCTCAAAAAGAAAGCAGCCGCGAGATCACATTCGTGCACGCTGCGAAATCTGAACAGCACCACGCTTTCAAGGAAGAAACGGAGAAGCTGCTCGGCGCCAATCCGGCGAACCGTCTCCTGTTTGTCTACAGCAGGGGTGCTGAAGCGACGGAAGATCATATTGTAAAAGGCCGGGTGAATGAAGAGCTTTTGAAATCGATCGTGAAAGATCCAAATGGCGAATTTTATGTATGCGGTCCGCTTTCATTTATGAAAAGCGTGATTGAAGGATTGCAAAATCTTGGCGTTCAGATGGAAAACATCCGCTATGAGAGCTTTGCTTCATCCCTTGACATGCAAATAGCGAACTAACCAAAGAGGCAGCTGTCAAACCGACAGCTGCCTTTCATCTTTTCAAATCCCGGCTCATACAATAAAGATAAGTCCAACCGGGGGGGATTTGAGTATTGAGCATACGGGAGCAAAAAGAGCTGCAGCGGGCGATAGCAGAAATTACGGAGATCGCGGAAGGATTCGGCCTGGATTTTTATCCGATGAGATATGAAATTTGTCCGGCTGAAATCATCTATACATTCGGCGCATACGGGATGCCGACAAGATACAGCCATTGGAGTTTCGGCAAGCAATTTCACAAAATGAAGCTTCACTATGACTTTGGCTTGAGCAAAATATATGAGCTTGTCATTAATTCAAATCCGTGTTACACGTTTTTGCTGGACAGCAATTCATTGATTCAAAATAAGCTGATTGTCGCACACGTCCTTGCTCATTGTGATTTCTTTAAAAATAACTGCCGTTTTCAAAATACGAAGCGCGATATGGTTGAAAGCATGTCGGCGACAGCAGAGCGGATTAAACATTATGAGACGGTCCACGGCTCAAAAGAAGTCGAGGCATTTCTCGATGCGGTGCTGGCGATTGAAGAACACATTGACCCTTCGCTCGTGAGGCCGAAGCTGTCGTGGAGCATAGATGACGAAGAGGAAGAAGAAACAGACGCGTCGCCCACTCCTTATGACGACCTCTGGGAACTGGATCACAAAGGATCGAAAGAGAAGAAGAAAAGGACGAAAAAAAAGTTTCCGCCGAAGCCGGAAAAAGACATTCTGCTGTTCATTGAAGAACATTCGCGGGAGCTGGAGCCTTGGCAGCGCGACATCTTAACGATGATGAGAGAGGAAATGCTGTATTTCTGGCCGCAGCTTGAAACGAAAATCATGAATGAAGGATGGGCGTCCTATTGGCATCAGCGAATCATCCGCGAGCTTGATCTGACATCAAGTGAAGCGATCGAATTCGCCAAGCTCAACGCGGGAGTGGTTCAGCCGTCCAAAACGGGCATCAATCCTTATTATCTCGGATTGAAAATATTTGAGGACATAGAGGAGCGCTACAACAACCCGACAGAAGATATGAAGAAGATGGGTGTAAAGCCGGACTCGGGGAGAGAAAAAATATTTGAAGTCAGGGAGATCGAATCAGACATTTCATTTATCAGAAACTATTTAACGAAAGATCTCGTGATGAGGGAAGATCTCTACTTGTTTCAAAAACAGGGAAGGGATTATAAAATCATCGACAAGGATTGGAAGGCTGTGCGCGATCAGCTCGTCAGCATGAGAGTCAACGGAGGATTTCCTTATTTGACAGTTGAGGATGGAGATTACTTAAAGAACAATGAATTATACATTAAGCATTGGTATGAAGGGATCGAACTCGATTTAAAGTATCTTGAAAAAGTTCTACCTTACCTTCACCAGCTATGGGGAAGAAGCGTGCATGTCGAAACCGTGCTCGAAGATAAGCCCGTCATGTTTTCCTATGATGGAAAGGCTGTCCATCGCAGATATTTATAAAAAGTTTCAGGCTGCATTCGGGCAGCCTTTTTTTATTTTAAAGCGCAGCGACGTCCGTCACTATGCAGTTTTACGAGTTAATAATAAAAATGTAAAATAAAGTATTTAACACTCTTTCTAGTATTGTAATTTTGGCTGCAGGAAAGTGCGAAAATGTAGTATTTAAGTTACCTTTGAAATGTAAATGAAATATTATCGACCCTTAAAAACTTTTTTTAAAAACGAATAATTAAGGAATTTGACTTAGTAAGTCAAGACTATACCTGATGGAAACCCCTCCTTATAATAGAAGCAGAGGAAGGCTGAAGCAGCCGTTCTCAAAAATCATGAAACTGCTAATTTTTGCCTTTGAAAATATAAAGAATTCTGCTAGTGGGAGGACAACATGAAAAAACAAGTAATAACAGCAGCATCAGCGGTTGTTTTAGGATCGACTTTATTTGCGGGAGCGGCTTCCGCGCAAACCATAACGGTGAAAAAAGGAGATACGTTATGGGGATTTTCGAAGAAGTACGGTACAAGTATCAGCAAGATTAAACAGGAAAACAAGCTGAAATCCGATATCATTTACATAGGGCAGAGGTTGTCGATCAATGGAAGCAGCTCATCGTCTGCAAAAGCGTCGCAAGCTTCATCAGCTACGCATAAAGTGGTCAAGGGAGACAGCCTTTGGAAAATTTCTCGGACATACGGCATGACCGTCAATGAACTGAAGTCTCTGAATGGTTTAAAAACAGATTTAATCCGGATTGGACAAGTATTAAAAGTTAAAGGGACGAAAAGCGTAAAAGCTGCATCAACGACAAAGCCTTCTTCTTCAAGCGGGACAAGCAAAACAAGTAAGGCACCTGCGCAAACCTCTTCAGCGCTGAATACGTCAAAGCTTGTTTCAGATGCAAAAGCCCTTATCGGAACGCCTTATAAATGGGGCGGAACATCTACATCAGGATTTGACTGCAGCGGATTTGTCTGGTACATCCTCAATAAACAGACAAATGTGGCGAGAACGAACACAGCCGGTTACTGGAATTCGATGAAGAGCGTATCAAGCCCTGCAGTAGGTGATTTCGTATTCTTCACGACATATCAGCCGGGACCTTCGCATATGGGGGTTTACATCGGAAACAATCAATTCGTTCATGCCGGTTCTGACGGCGTAACGATCAGCGATATGACAAACAGCTATTGGAAGCCCCGCTATCTTGGAGCAAAACGCTTCTAATGTTGCAGGGACAAGCCCGTTCATCATGATGAACGGGTTTTTTTTCGTTTAGAAACGGAACTCGGCTAAAAACGCTAAAAAGTGTTCGACCTTCTCATTATCTTTCAGACTAATTGCATATCCCCCTGCAACAGGAAGCTTCATGAAATCGCACGGCACCTCTATTAATCTTCCTTCCATCAGCTCGCGGCGCACAGTCGACAGCGGCAAAAATGATATACCGAGTCCTTCTGAAATAAATCGTTTCGTAATATGCGTTTGGCTTACGAGCATTGTTCTGACAAACGGAAATTTGATCCTCAGCTGCCTGACGAGGTCGTCCCAGTATTCGGGGTGATTATGGGTCAACAGCAAATATTCTTCAAGCAAATCTTCGACATCGAGCGGCGGCGCTTGTTCTGAATCGCGGCCGTCATGAGGGGCAACCAAAATCACGGGATCGCTGTACATGGAATAGCAGTTCAGGTTTGACGATTGCACGTTTAAGCAGCTTAATCCGATATCTGCATGGCCGGCTGAAATCAGGGGAGCGATTTCAGCTGATTCGGCGATCTTTACTTTGATCTCCGAATTCGGATGCAGCGCTGTGTATTTTTTTAATACAAATGGGAGAATCGTATCGGCGATAAGCGGTGAAACCGCTAGATTCAATGTCTGCGAATAGCCTTGTCTGATTCTGTGAAGCTCTGCCATGCTCGATTCATAGTCTTCCAGCAGGCGAAGGGCGAAAGGAAGGTAAGCGCGGCCTTCTTTCGTTAAATGAATGCTTCTTCCTTTGCGGGTGAACAGCTGGCACCCGAGTTCTTCCTCAAGCAGTTTAATTTGAACGGTGACGGTCGGCTGAGAAATAAATAAGGTTTCCGCCGTCTTTCTGAAATTTTCGTATTTTGCGGCAGTAACAAAGGTATGAAGCCATTTAAAATCCATTGCAGTCCTCCTGATTAATTTTGTTAATCAAAGACATCAATATAATTCAATATTTTTTAAATATTATATCAACTATAATGATATTTACAAAGGAAAAAGGAGGAATTGATATGGTTTATCATGGATTAAAAGGGATTACTTGTGTTGAAACAGCCATCAGCCGCATTGACGGTGAAGAGGGAAAGCTGATCTACAGAGGGTACAATGCTGATGAACTGGCGCTTACATCCACATTTGAAGAAGTCGCTTATCTGATACTCAACGGGTCATTTCCGACGGAAGCGGAACTCAGCCAATTCAATGAGATGCTCGCTTCATTCCGTGTGCTGCCAGAAGCATGCGAGCGATTGATCCGCAGCCTTCCTGCCGAATTAGACGATATGGCGGTTCTTCGCACGGCCGTTTCTTCATTCGGGGATAAATCGTTTGCGTTCAAGCCAACAATGGAGCAGGCTCTCAGACTGATAGCAGCCGCCCCGTCGATTATCGCCTTCAGAAAAAGGCTGACTGATGGCAAAGAGCCTGTTCAGCCGCTGGATGAGCTTGGCTTTGTGGAACATTATTTTTACATGCTGAAAGGAAAGCGCCCGACAGAAGCTCAGAAAAAAGCGCTCGAAACGTACATGATTCTTGCGATGGAACACGGCATGAACGCTTCAACCTTTTCGGCAAGGGTTACGGTGTCTACGGAATCCGATCTTGTTTCTGCCGTCACATCTGCACTTGGCACAATGAAAGGACCTTTGCACGGCGGAGCGCCGTCAGCGGTTACCGATATGCTGGAAGGCATCGGGGAAAAACAGCACGCAGAAAGCTATATAAGAGAGAAGCTTGAAAAAGGCGAGAGACTGATGGGATTTGGACACCGCGTCTATAAAACGCATGATCCGAGAGCGAAGGCTTTAAGGGTGAAAGCTGAGGAAATTGCCGGGGGCGATCGGGATATCGACCTTGCTCTTCATGTTGAAAATACGGCGATCCGCCTTTTGGAAGAATACAAACCGGGGCGCAAGCTTTATACGAATGTCGAATTTTACGCAGCGGCTGTCATGAAGGCGATCGATTTTGATGCCGCATTGTTTACCCCTACTTTTTCGGCAGCGAGAATGGTCGGCTGGTGCGCCCATGTGCTGGAGCAGGCTGATAACAACATGATTTTCAGGCCGTCGGCTAAATATATCGGGGAATTGGTTTCTCAGTAATGCGGACACACGCCTTCTCAGCGAAGGGCGTGTTTTTTAATAGATTTTTGTATGTTTAAGTAGGGAATTATGCCGGTGTTCTTGAATGTATTCATCAAGAAAATCCTTTAAGGGGGAGACGATGAAAAAAGGATTCCTGATGTTGATCATGCTGTTTTTTCTGAGTGCATGCTCGGAAGGCCGGGATTTTGATGCTGAAAATGAAGCGGCGGCGACAAAAGAAGGCGGAAGCGGTGCCGAGGTCATCGCAGAGCGCTTGGATGTGCCTTGGACGATCGCTCACACTGGCGGGATTTTTTTCATTACCGAAAGAAACGGGGGAATCGTATCCATTGCCGAAGGCAAAAAGGAGCGCATGCAGCTTCAGCTGAAAAAGCCCGTTCATCAAGAAGGGGAAGGCGGGCTGCTCGGATTTGTGCTCCATCCTGATTTTAAAAACAATCAGGAGGCATACGTTTACCATACATACAAAGACGGGAGCCATCTGAAAAACCGGATCGTAAAATTGACGCTTGACCGCCTTACTTGGACGGAAACGGAGGAGCTGCTTGCTGATTTGCCAGGAGGCGTGATTCATAACGGCGGCCGGATGGCGATCGGGCCGGATCAAAAGCTGTACATCACGACAGGTGATGCGGGGGAAAGGGAATGGGCCCAGCAGCCTGAAAAGCTGGCGGGGGTGATTTTAAGGATGGAGCTTGATGGTGCGGTCCCTGCTGATCAGCCTTTTCGCTCGTCTTATGTATACAGCTATGGACACCGGAATCCGCAAGGCCTCGCATGGATCGGCCGGCAGCTTTACAGCTCCGAACACGGGCAGTCTGGACATGATGAAGTGAACAAAATTGAACCCGGAGCCAATTATGGCTGGCCGGTGATTGAAGGAAGCGATGAGAAGCGGGGAATGAAAGCGCCGCTCATCCATTCGGGAGAAAAAACGTGGGCCCCATCCGGTTTAGCGCAGAAAGGGGATGTCCTCTATATGGCCGGGCTGCGGGGAGAGGGGGTTTTCCGGGTCGATCCTGCGGAAGCCAAAGCGGTCAAGTGGCTTGGCGGATACGGCAGAATCAGAGATGTAAAAGTAATCGGAGATGATCTGTATTTCATTACGAACAATGGCGACGGAAGAGGCGAAAAAAAACAGACAGATGACCGGCTCATCCGCGTGCCTCTGTCTGACCAGTAAACATGTCTCGTGAGTTCTTGCGTTTAAGGATGCCGGAATCGTGGTAACTGTGCACTAAACAATGGTGAAGAGGTGAGACGAATGAATCCGGCAAACAGACAGACGGATGGACAGAAAGCGCAAAAACAAGAAAAACAACCCGGGGCTGAGCACAAGATGGTGCCCCTTCCGCTCTCGGAAGATCGCGACTACAAAGGAAGCGGCAAATTAAAAGGTAAAACCGCCATTATTACCGGAGGAGACAGCGGAATCGGCAGAGCGGCCGCCATTGCATACGCCAAAGAAGGTGCCGGCATTGCCGTCATGTACTTGGACGAACACAAGGATGCCGAGGAAACGAAAGAACGAATCGAACAGGAAGGCGCAAAATGCCTGTTGATTCCCGGAGATGTCGGGGATGAAGCACATTGCAAAACATCTGTCGAAAAAGCGGTGAATCACTTTGGCGGACTCGACATTCTTGTCAACAACGCTGCCGAACAGCATCCGCAAAAAGGGATCGAAGATATTTCGACCGAACAGCTTGAACAAACGTTCAGAACGAATATTTTCTCCATGTTTCACATGACAAAAGCCGCGCTCCCGCATTTAGGGGAAGGAAGCGCGATTATCAATACCGCATCGATCACAGCTTATGAGGGCAGTCCGGCGCTGATTGACTATTCGAGCACAAAGGGTGCGATTGTCGCGTTTACCCGTTCGATGGCTGCATCCCTTGTCAAAAAAGGAATACGCGTCAACGCGGTAGCGCCGGGGCCCATTTGGACGCCGCTCATTCCGGCTACTTTTTCGCCGGAAAAAACGGAAAAACACGGTACAAATACGCCGATGGGAAGGCCCGGACAGCCTTCTGAACACGCTGCGGTGTATGTTCTGCTCGCTTCAGACGATTCTTCTTATATGACAGGACAGACGATCCACATCAACGGCGGAAGATATGTGACGACATAACCTTTCAACCGGCTGCTATTGTAAGGCAGTCGGTTTTTTCTGTTTATTTTTTCGGAAAAATAAGAATTTGAAAGATCACTTTCAAAAAAGCTGCCCCGTAAGAGATAATAGAAACAGAAAGAGAAAGGATGTGTATGAATGAGCGATCGCAGAATGACAGCAAAATGGGCATCCAAACTTGGATTTGTTCTCGCTGCAGGGGGATCCGCCATCGGCCTGGGGGCGATTTGGAAGTTTCCCTATGTGGCTGGAACGAGCGGAGGAGGCGCATTTTTCCTTGTATTTGTCCTATTTACGATCCTGCTGGGATACCCCTTGCTTTTGGGGGAATTTATATTAGGCCGAAAAAGCCAATCGGATGCTATCGGCACCTATCAAAAAATAGCGCCGGGGACGCCTTGGGTGATCACAGGCTGGATCGGAATCGCCGCCTGCTTCCTTGTTCTGTCGTTTTACAGTGTGATCGGCGGCTGGATTTTGCTTTATATCATCAAAGCAGTAACCGGTTCATTGTCGGGTCTCACGCAGGCCGGATACGGGGAGCTCTTCGGTTCGATCATCCAAGATCCGCTGCAGACACTGGCAGCGCAGCTTGCGTTTATCATCATGACGATCCTCGTCGTGGCGAAGGGTGTGCAAAAAGGAATCGAGCGCGTCAGTTCGATTATGATGCCGCTATTATTTATTTTATTTATTGCGCTCGTTTTAAGGGCTCTGACGCTTGAGCATGCGATCGACGGCGTGCGTTTTCTGCTTGTGCCCGATTTTGGCAGCCTGACGCCGCAGGCGATTCTTTTTGCGCTCGGACAAGCTTTCTTTACGTTGACGCTTGGCGTATCTGTGATGGTAACGTACAGCTCCTATTTGTCAAAGTCACAAAACCTTCCGAAGTCGGCGGTCTCGATCGTGATCATGAACCTTGCCGTCACGCTGCTTGCCGGTTTGGCGATTTTTCCGGCCGTCTTTTCATTTGGGCTTCAGCCCGATCAGGGTCCGACTTTATTATTTACGGTTCTGCCGGCAGTTTTTGACCGGCTTCCATTCGGGATGCTGTTTTTTATCGGATTTTTGACGGCCTTTTTATTTGCTGCGCTGACTTCGGCTTTTTCGATGATTGAGATCATTGTTGCCGCTATTACAAAAGGCGATCAAACAAAAAGGGGAAAATGGACGTGGGCGATCGGCCTTTTGATTTTTGCCGTCGGCATTCCTTCCTGCTTGTCTTACGGAGTGCTCGATGAGCCGTTCATTTTTAAGAAGACGTTTTTTGATGCGGCGGATTATGTCGTCAGCAATATTTTGCTGCCGCTTGGCGCGCTTTTTATTTCGATTTTTATTCCGCTGAAATTGTCCAAACACGATCTATATGAAGAAATGAAGAGCGGATCAAAAGCGGGGAAAGGCTTTTTTATCGTGTGGTTTTATCTTCTCCGTTTCCTTGTGCCGCTTGCAATTGTACTTGTCTTTTTAAATTTAATCGGAGTGTTTTCATTTTAAAAGATCAGGAGATGGGTGAATATGGTGTTAGACTTTCAACAGATGTTTCCGAGCGAGGATGGCAATCACGAGGCGCGGTATCAGCTGCTGGCATTGCTTGAAGCGGTATTGGCCGGAATGGACAGGCTGAAGGATCCCGCCCGGATGACGCTTGGCCGCGAGTCTGAAGTTTCCTCTGACTTCTATCAAAGCGTCATTGAGGAGGCCGCCTTGCCGGAAAAAGGCTTCGGGGCGGAAAAAAGCGTTGAAGAGCTATTGAAATTGCTTGACGGCCACCGTTTTTTAAACAGGCATTATGTGGCCAACGCGACACCTTTGCCGAACACCGCCAGCATCGCCGGGAATCTTTTAATGGTTCTTTTAAACGGAAACAATTTATGGGATGTCGACGGCACGGCTGCAGCCAAGGCGGAAGTGCAGATCACGGCGATGCTTTCGGACATTGTCGGCTATGACAGGCACAAGAGCGGCGGTTTTACCACATGGGGCGGGCAGGGAGCTGTTTTTCAGTCGCTCAGGCTGGCGATCGCAAGCGCGTACCCTGAAGCGAATCAGCAAGGAACGCCGCATCACCTGTACGCGTTCTGTTCAGAGCTTTCGCATTTCAGTCTTTACAAATCGATGGAAGCTTCCGGAATCGGGACGGACCATTTGATCAAGGTCAAGACGAATCGCGATCATTCGATGGATCTGGCCGATTTGCGGGAAAAAATGCAAGCCGTGATTGAAAAAGGCGGACATCCGATTTATGTATTGGCAACGCTTGGCACAACTGACTCATTTGGCATCGATGATTTGGCCGGTATCAAAAAAGTGACTGAGGAAATAGAGGCCGCCTACGGTTTGCCTCCTGTCTATATTCATGCCGATACGGCGATGGGTGGGATGTACGGTTTTTTTAACGGATACGATTTCATCGGAAACCCGCTTCATCTTGAAGATGAGGTGCTTGAGACGCTTGCCCGCTACAAAAAACATTTTCAGCATTTGCACCTGGCGGACAGCTTGGTCTTTGATTTTCATAAACTTGGACAAACGCCGTATATCACAAGCCTTTTCTTGGTGAAAAACCGTGAGGCACTGAAAGTCGTTGATTTGGATCCGGATGAGACGCCTTATGTCGGTAACAGAGGGTTTGGCAGCTATCATACGAGCTATACGCTAGAGTGTTCGCGAATGGGAAGCAGCATACCGATTTATGCTTCTCTGCTCGCATTCGGAATCGAAGGCTACCAGGAGATCTTGGCCAATTACATCAGAGTTAACCTGGCATTTCGAAAAAAACTCCTGCAGGCTTTTCCGAATGCAGCCGTCACCAATGATGTATCACCTGTAACGACATTCCGCTTCTATCCGGGAAATGTCCACTATCACGAAGAAATCAGCGGCGCCATCACGGAGGAAGAAGTGCGGAATATTAACAAATTCAATGAAAAAATCGCCGAAACATTGGGAAGGTACCGCAGTCACACCTATTTTGGCAGCACGAAAAAGCAAACATACGTTTATCCTGCTGACAGCCGTTTGCCCGTGCCGCTTTATGTCCAGAAATTCTACAGTGTCTCGCCTTACACGACGGTTGATACAATTGACCATTATATCGCCTTTTTAAAAGCGCATGTTGAACCGTCCGATGTAGCAGCCGGATAAAATTT
>Ga0180433_10005665_pt1 | contig 16751 bp, 7 predicted proteins | sample SS_ome_8_FD_132980 | JGI IMG/M metagenome (GOLD analysis project Ga0180433, IMG submission 132980) | Hypersaline lake sediment archaeal communities from the Salton Sea, California, USA - SS_1_D_1 metaG | ecosystem: Environmental > Aquatic > Non-marine Saline and Alkaline > Hypersaline > Sediment... | reverse complement strand
GTTGAGCGGGTGTGCGGGGGAACGGAGAGCGTCTGCTCGGCGACCGTGCTGTCGCCCTTCATGTAGGTCAGCTTCACGTCGGCAAAGTCCCCGCCAGGGTTCATGATGCAGAAGTAGGTATCGAAGTTGGGGCGAGTGGTCCCCTCGGCGAAGAAGTATCTTTGCGATGTGTCCGTGCATCCGCTGTTGACGGTTCCGCCGCACCAGTTTCCCTGGTAGGAGAAGTAGGTGGGGCGCTCCGCCAGGATATCCACCCCGTTGGTGGATTCGATGACGGTGGAGAAGTCGCAGGAGATATCGTCGGACGAGCCCAGAAAATCGTCCGCACTTACGGTTGAGCGGGTGTGCGGGGGAACGGAGAGCGTCTGCTCGGCGACCGTGCTGTCGCCCTTCATGTAGGTCAGCTTCACGTCGGCCAGGCCCTCGCCCGGGTTCATGATGCTGAAGTAGGTATCGAAGTTGGGGCGAGTGGTCCCCTCGGCAAAGAAGAACCTTCTGGCTGGCTTTGTTACGCCGCCCTCAGTATGACCGCCGGCCAACTCTCTGTTGTAGTTGAAGTACATGGGTCGCTCCGCGACTATAGGCACACCGTTGGTGGACTCGACGCTGGTCGAGAAGTCCTGGGAAGGTGTGTTTGTGTCGCAGCCCTGTATCGCCTGATTAGTCGCGATGTCGAGAGCACTACCTTCCGCTCCGGGAAGCGAGGTTACCAGTGCTTGATGCCAGTCGTTGACCATTACGTCCATCCCCCCCGGCCCATTCGGCAGGACCGACTTGACCCAGTCATCGAACTGCACTTTCTGAGTATTGAAATCCGCCTGTGTAGTGGGGGGTTTATTATAGAATTCCTGGAGGTCGCGGTACTTCTCGGTGATTTGACCGACTGTTCCCCACGCCGTCTGCAGTATGTCGTACTTCTTCACTTTCTGAAGCTCGTCGTATATTACCGACAGCTCTTTCTGTATCTCATCGAGGCTTTGCTGGATGGCGATGAGCCTGTCGTTTATCTCGTTCAGCTTTTCCATGACCTCCGGGTCCGGGCCACCCCCACAGAAGAAGTTCGCTATGTTGAAGCCGCCTGAGGCAATCGCGACCAGGTCCCTGCCTATCGTAAAAGCGTCATACAAGCCTTGTGCGCTCACTTCGCTTGTGTTCAGCGCCAGGCCCGAGATGCCGGTGATCAACGTGGCGACCAGAACAAAGCACAGGATCTTCTTTGTCAGCATGCGAATATACCTCCAACCTGATTGAAAAATAATATTAACGAATGTCTTTCTCTATCTATGTCTCGTCCTTATTTCTCTGCTTCTTTATCATGCACCGCTATGCCGCTGCATACTTCCTACGCCCGATCAGCCCGGGAGCCAGCCCGCCGGGGCCGTTTTCGATAACGTCTCTATATAAAGAGAGCAGGCCAGAGTTTATATATCTTGACCTGCTCTTTTACCTGGTGGGCCCAGCAGGACTCGAACCTGCGACACGCGGATTATGAGTCTGAAATTTAGGTGTTCTTCCTGATATATCCATTTATTGCTTGCCATTGCTTGTAACGCTCTATTCCGCACCAGCACTATGTTTGATCTATATCCTGGTATCGCTTTCTGTTTCTACCCTTACCGGCATGCATCCTGTTTTGTGGTCATATTGTGGTTATGGGAGCATTCATACCGCAAGCTTCCTCTTGACCGTCCAGTATCTCCAGTAGGGAATAACTTCGACTTTAAAGTCGCCGTCCTTGAAGGTCGTTTCGAGGTTGGAGGATATGATTAAGCCCTCGTTGATGCCGTACTTCGTCATGAACTTAAACAGAGGCTTTGCATCTCTTGCCTTGATGTCGCTCCTCATCTTTATTTCAATGGGCACAACTCCCTCCTCCGAGGCAAGGACCAGGTCGACCTCGTCCTTTTGCGGAGATCTCCAGAAAAACCCGGCCTTGAGCGTATTCGCGAAGAACTGTTCCGCAAGCGCGGAGAAATCGCTCTCTCCAGAGAGGGCGAAACTGAAGGCCGTATTGGATGTATAGACCTTGCGCATCTTTTTCTCACTGGTCAGGCGGTTGGGAGAGTAATTATAAAGCTTCCTCACGAGCATGGCGTATTCAAGGTAAGAGACGTAATCCGAGACGGTTCTCTGGTCGTACCCGAGATCGTTTCCTAGATTCCTGTAGTCGAGGATCATCCCCGGATGCGCCGCGAACACATTCATGCAGCGGTAAAGCAGATCGGCGGACCTGATGGAGAAGCTCTCCGGCAGATCGCGAAAGATCACGCGCTCCAGCAGGCCTTCCCGGAAGTACTTCCTCCTGCGGATGTCATCGAGCTCCAGCGCCTCGATGAAACCACCCGTGATCATGAAATCCTTCAAGCTTCGCTTGATCTCCGCCTCGTAAACTGTTTCCCTTCTGCGGTCGATTTCGATGTTTTTGAAATCCAGGTACTCGTCGAAGTCCAAGGGCTCGATCAGGAATTCGAAAAACCTCCCCGCCAGGCTCTCCTTCCCTCCCTTGGAGAGATTTAATGCCGCGGAGCCAGAGAGGAAGATCTTGACGTTCGGATTGAGATCATAGACGATCTTTACCTTATCGGGCCAGCTTTCAAGTTTCTGTATCTCATCCAGGAATAGATATATGTTCCTGCCGTCGGAGACTCTCTCTCCCAACACCTCGGTTTCGTAGGTCTTGAGGATCTCGGCAATATCTTCGCTCTCTTCGTCGAACGAGAAATAAAGGACCTGCAGGGGTGAGACGCCCCTCTTCTTCAGCAGTTCCTCGATGATCTGGAACATCAGCGTGGTCTTTCCCGCCCTGCGCAAACCGTACAGGATGAGAATCTGCCTGAGGTCGAGGTAGGGCAGGAGCTCTTCGAGGGCCCTTCTCTTCCTGCCTGCAAGGCTCGAGGGCACCTCTTCCGTCCTCCACCAGGGATTAAAGATATTTATGTCCATTAAATCACATACCTATGTTATTATTATTAAATTACAATGACATTGTATACGTATTGTTTCTTATAGTCAATGCAGCCTGTCCGAGGGATATAATCGAAGTTGCCACGGTTTCTGAAATATTGATGTCTGCGAGCTATCTACAGGGGGTATGTATATGTTCGAGCTGATATCAATGGAAAAACTCCCTCCCTGGGAGTGGCCAGAGAACTCTGAGGAGATACTCCTGGGCGTTCTAAACGACGCCAGCGCCGAGGAATCCAACCGGCTTCTTGCGGCGGAGCTGGCGGGCGAACTCCCCGCGAGCACGGACGAGCTTGCGGGCGCGCTGCTCTTCATCGTGCGAAGTGGCGACGAGCCGGACGAACTCCGCGCCATGGCGGCGATCGCCCTGGTGCCGACACTCGAGTATGCATACCTGTCCGATTTCGAGGACCCCGATGAGGAGACGATCACCCAAGGCATATTCCTCAAGATCAAGGAATCACTCCATAAACTCTACCTGGACGGCACCGTACCGGAGGAGGTGCGTCGCAAAATCCTTGAGGGCTCGGTACGCGCACCGGATGAGTGGCACCGGGATGCCGTCCGCGCCGCATACGTGAGCGAGAAGGATAACTGGCGGCTGACCGCGGTCTTCTGCATGCGCTACGTCAAGGGATTCGAGGATCAGGTCCTCGAGGCGCTGGAGAGCGAGGACCCGGACATGCTCTACGAAGCGGTCTGCGCGGCGGGCAGCTGGCAGCTTAACGCCGCCTGGCCCCGGTTGACCACGCTCCTCGCCTCGGAGGAAACCGATAGGGACGTGTTGTTCGCCGTCATCGAAGCCGTGACCGATATCCGCCCCCGGGAGGCGGGGGTCGTCCTCGTAGACCTTGCCGACTCAGAGGACGAGGAAATCACCGAAGCTGCCACCGAAGCCATGGTACTGGCGGAGGATTACCCGGACGACTTCGACCTCGACGATGAATAATCAATCCCCTGGAGGAAACTAATTGGATAGGAAACGCCAGCAAAAGGGAGCAGCAGATGACCTCGACTTGAGCAGCCCCGTCGAACTCGTGGTGCTCGCGGTGAAGGAGCGCGCCGCCCCTTGTCTTCTCCTGGGAACCAGCCGGAATATAACGCTTCGCGCCAGCGGGCTCTGGGATGTGGTGCCCGGCGAGATCGTAACCGTCGAGCCTCGTAAGCATTGGCGCTTCTCTAACCATCCCTACCTTTCGGGAGAGATCCTGTCCACCAGGCTGGACGTCACCGAGCTCGGGCTGGTGCCCCTGCGCCTCGAGGACATGGGCATGTGGGACCCGGATGAGGAGTACTGGGGCGAGGAAGATGAGTCGATCGAAGCATGGGCTGAGCCGATCATCGCCCGCGGTCCGCGCCGTCAGTACGAGATGGAGCAGGTAATACCCGGCGAGGACCCTGACGATCCCTTCTCAGACCCCATCATCGAGTCCAATGAACTCAAGCACGCGGGCTTTCCGGCGGAGGCATACAGAATGCTCATGGAGCTGTGCAGGTCCGACCTGCGCTGCCTCGACGCCCATTCCCATCTCGGCCACTTCTTCTTCGACAGGGGGCCAAAGACAGCCCTTCGCCATTACGAGGTGGGCGTACGTATCGGCGAGTTGTCCCTCGGCGAGGGATTCGATGGCGTTCTGCCATGGGGGCTCACAGACAACCGCCCGTTTCTCCGCTGCATGCATGGATATGGACTATGCCTGTGGCGCCTGGAGCGCTTCGATGAAGCCGAGCGAGTCTTCGAGCGCATGCTGTGGCTGAATCCTTCGGATAATCAAGGCATACGCTTCCTGATCGACGACGTCAGGGCAAGGAAAGCATGGGAAGACCGTCAAGCCGAGTAGGAACTCGCGTCTGACGATGGACTCCTAGCCCTGGCCTCCCGGGTACTTCGCCCAGAAGCTTCTCTTGCGACCATGGGCAGCCTGTAACCTCTCCTTATATTCTGCGTGAGGTTGCAGGCTTTTCCAGTCGTCGACTCTGGCCTCTAGCTGGTCGAGCTTTTTCAGATACCTAATCCCGTGGTTATAGTATTTGGAGATAGCCCGGGACAGGATTGAGTCGAGCAGGGCGCGGTACAGGACCGTTGCCCCAAGCGGCCGTTCTTCCTCCAAAGCCTCCGCTATCGGTTTCAATACGAAATAAACGTCCCCATCCAGCGATTCACGGTGGCGTAGCAGATATGCCTCCGCTTCCTCGAACCGCCCGGCCTCTACCATAAACGATGCGTCCGAATAGGAAAACCGGTCCGATGCCAGTATTGCTTCTGTTTCACAATCTACGATACCCTCGCGCTTTTCATCTCCCACAACCTTGAGGAGCTCCTCCAGGGCCAGCATGCCGCGTTCCCTTCGGAATAACCTCCAGGCCATCTCTTCCGTCTTTGTCTCGTCTCCCAGCCTGCCATAAATAGCGAGCAGAAGCTGGTCCCTTTCGCAAACGCGATGCATCTCGAGGTTATCTATGCTCTGCACCCGCTCAAGCGCGATCTCTGGTAGTCCCGCCTCAAGATATGCCGCGGCGATATCGAGGAAGGCCTTATTGTGAAGCGCCGGCCAGGATTTCCTGTATGCCGCCTCGAAAAGAACGGGGTCTTTTAATTGCCGTGCAATTGACGCTATACCTCTGTTCCAATGCCAGCGCTTGCGCTCATCTTCTTCGTCCTCGCAACGCTCCCACATGCGGTCCGAAAGCCTGCGCATCTCCTCTTCACCAAGATAATGATGGGCTTCATCGATCAATATTGAGCGCACCCCGTAATCGTCACTCTCGTAGAGATCAAACAGGAGGTCGCAGAGATAGCCCTTGTCGTCTAAAAGCTCCGCATACTCGGAGAAAAGGGCACCGGCGGAATACCTGAAGAAGTCGCCTACTTTACCGTATGAGTCATCACACCTCTCGAAAATCGAGGAATCGCAGGCGAACAGGTCTGATACAAGGCGTATGCCGGTAATGGCATCGGGTTCGGCGGAGGCAAAGTCGATCAGCATATCCTCGAGCCTCTGCGCCAGCTGTCTCGCGTCCCTCCGCTCGACGAATCGCTTGGACCTCTTAAGCCCCGAGAGCTGGGCCTTAAACCGCTTGATGATCTCCTCTTTTGAGGACGTCAGGCGGTTGACAAGCACTCCTGCGTCTTCGCTTCTATATGCCAGTTCTAGCAACGCGTCCGCGAGCTTCTCAGGACCCAGCCCTATGAGCTTCTCGCGCCTGTCGTCCTCTCCCATGGTGGTTATCCTTGCCGCTCGATCACGATTTTGAATCTGCCTAGCCTCTAAGTCTTATGCCTACGAAAAAGGTCACGTGTCTTTTTATTCGGTCAATATTTTTATTCGGTCAATATAATCAGAAACCAGGTCTCGACCATAGGCCTCCAGCCACAGTCTATCTTTTTTGGGAATGGCAGGCCAGACAATACCGTGGCTTTACCCACCTGAACTCCAGCAAGTTATTTCCCTGCCCCCCTGTTGGGATTTCTAGTGGTCATATTGTGGTTACGAGATTTGCCGTCTTCGTCTATTCGAAATCAGTTGAGGCGATTATAGCCACAATTGCCTGCACTTTTGTCCTTAAGCGCTGAGTGGGCTCCTAATCGGACACGCTGACAGGTGTGTCCGCGTGTCATGCAAGGAAAGGTGCTTTACCTGCTATATCGCTTCAGCGTCATGTGGTTACGGCTGAGCCTTATCCCTATCCCAAAAAGACGAGGTCAGATTGCACACTCTCTGACCTGCTCTTATGTTTGGTGGGCCCAGCAGGACTCGAACCTGCGACACGCGGATTATGAGTCCCGGCCTTGAGAAGGGAAGAAACCGCAGGTCAAAAGCACTTTATCTGATCTGCGGTTTTCCCTTGCGTTTTGCGGTGAGTTACGCTGAGTTGCGAGATTTAGCGATATGATAGCCACAATCACAGCCACAGTGATGACCTTGTTTGCCGGGTTCTAAGAACACCCTGACCCTTATATGTTCCTCAAACAAACCCGGCACCCTGTGTTTACCTGCAAAATGATATAATCCCAACTAAGAGGGCATTTAAGGAATACGGGCATCTAAGACAATGGGGCACCCAATATAGCCATCGGCCTGGTCTTTAATAATCCCTCCAGTAGGCAGCAGACCTCCCGGGTCTGCCCGGTATCCCGATACAGGGGGTGTGGGATGGGCTGCATCTTCATAAGCCACGTCATAGACGACGCTCCCTTGATGCAGGAGATAGCGGAGGGACTGGAGGCGGCAGGCTATACCGCCTGGTACTTCGAGAGAGATGTACTGCCCGGCACTTCCTACCTCATCCAGATAACCCGGGCCATAGAGTGCTGCGACGCCCTCATCCTTCTGGTTACCCCCAAGGCCCTGGAATCCGACCAGGTTACCAAGGAGGTGGTGGGGGCCTTCGAGAGGAGGGTCCCCTTCTTCCCCGTTCTTGTAGAAGTTACCCCCTCCGAGCTCAAGGAACACCAGCCTGAATGGAGGCACGCCTTAGGAGGCACGGCCATGTTCACCGTGGGTCCCGAGGGCCTACCCCACGCCGTATCCCGGGTCGTGGAGGGCCTCCGGGCCATGGGTATAGAGCCCGGGGAGGAGAAGGCAAGCTACTTCAACCCCGTCCTCTCCACCCCAAAGAGCGAGGCACCCAAACACCTGGCCGACAAGATCATCGCCTCCCGTTCCGCTATGGAGGGGGAGAGAAAACAGGTCACGGTGCTCCATACCGAGGTCACCGGTCTAACTTCCTCGGACAGGTTGGACCCCGAGGAGCTGCACGACCTATTGCGACCCTGCATCGACATCATGGCCGAGGAGATACACTTATACGAGGGAACGGTGGCTCACCTAACGAGTCACGGGCTCATGGCCCTCTTCGGAGCCCCCATCGCCCACGAGGACGCCCCCCAACGAGCTATCCATGCCGCCCTGGCCATACGGGACCGCATCAGAAGATACAAGGCCGAGATCGAAGACAGGGAAATGGATTGCGACCTGCACGCCGGCATCCACACCGGCCTGGTCATAGTGGGCAGGATAGGCGACGACCTATCCATGGAGTACTCGGCCATAGGGGACACCGTGAACCTGGCATCGGAGATAGAGAAAGAGGCCGAGCCCGGCTCTATTAACGTATCCGAGGATACCCACCACCTCACCTCAGGCTACTTCGACTTCGAGGAGTTAGGTGAGATCGGGACGGCTGATGGTACCTCAATCAAGCTCTACAGGGTCCTATCCCCCAGGCATGCCGCCTCCAGGGTGGAGGCCTCCCTCGCTAAGGGCCTCACCCGCTTCGTGGGAAGGGAAAAGAAGCTGGAACACCTCACCGATTGCCTCAAGAGAACCCAAGAGGGACAGGGACAGGTTGTGGGGATCGTAGGAGAGCCGGGAGTGGGCAAGTCCCGGCTCATCCTGGAGTTCACCAGCTCCCTACCGGAGGGGGAGTATACCTGCCTTGAGGGCGGCTGCTATCACTACGGCGAGGCCATTCCCTATCTACCAATACTGGAGATCTTAAGGGATTACTTCGAAGTGGGCGAGGAGGAGGACCAGGAGACCATCAAGGTGAGGATAGGCGAGAAGGTCGCACAATTCGACGGACACCTCGATGATATAACCCCACCGCTGCATGAGGTCCTTTCTCTCAAGGTGGAGGATGTCGAGTATCTCAAGTTGGAGCCCGCCCAGAGTAGGGAGAGGGTTTTCGAGGCCATCAGGCGCCTGCTCATATCGGAAAGCCAGGTAAAGTCTCTTGTGGTGGTTATAGAGGACCTGCACTGGGTAGATAAGACCTCTGAGGAGTTCCTTGCCTTCCTCATCGACCACCTGGGCAGCGCTCCAGTGCTGCTCGTCTTACTCTACCGTCCCGAATACGCTCCGGCATGGACGAGCAAGGCCTGCTACAGCCAGGTGAGGGTGGACCAGCTACCCCAGGAGAGAAGCGCCGACCTGGTGGCCTCCATCCTCTCGAAAGGCGAGGTAGCCCCCGAGATATCTGACCTCATTGCAAGCAGGGCCTCGGGCAATCCCCTGTTCATCGAGGAGCTCACCCATGGCCTGCTGGAGAACGGCTCCATCGTAAAGGACGATGACAGCTACGTGCTCTCGGGAAAGCCCTCGGACATCGAGGTGCCGGACACCATCCAGGGCATCATCGCCTCCCGCCTGGACCGCCTGGAGGAGAGCCTGAAGAGGCTCATGCAGGTGGCCTCGGTGATAGGAAGGGAATTCGCCTACCGGCTGCTCGAGGCCATCACCAGCCTCAAGGAGGAGCTGAAGTCCTATCTATCAAACCTGCAGGAGCTGGAGTTCATCTACGAGAAGAGCCTCTTCCCCGAGCTGGAATACATCTTCAAGCACGCCCTGACCCAGGAGGTGGCCTACGGGAGCCTCCTCCTCAAGCGCAGGAGGGAGATACACGAAAGGATAGGACAGGCCATAGAGCATATCTATGAGGACCGCTTAGAGGAGTTCCATGAGATGCTGGCCTACCACTATCAGAGGAGCACAGATACCGAGAAGGCCATCCATTACCTCAGGCTCTCCGGGGACAAGGCGGCGCGCGGCTACGCCAACTGGGAGGCCATATCCTTCTACAAAGAGGCCATCCGTCTGCTGGATGATCAGCCGGAGGGCGAGGAGAACGAGAAGGAGAAGATGGAGGTCTACGTCTCTATGCTGAATCCGTTATTATTCCTGGGTTTCCCCGAGGGCGGCCTCGAGGCCCTCCAGGATGCGGAAATGCTTGCCAAAGAACTAGGGGATGACGTGAACCTCGCGGCGGTCTACAGCAAATTGAGCCACTACTATTCGATGAAGGGAGAGTTGTCCCTGGGGATGGAGTACTCCGAGAAGTGCTACTACACGGCGGAGAAGGTTGGTGATGTCGAGTCCATGGCCACTATCGCAATGGATATCGGTTTGGCCATGAATTTTACAGGCCGCTTTTTAGAGGTAGCGGCCATGTCCCGCAGGGTCATCGAACTCCTCGAGGAACGACATATAGAAAAGGACCTCTTCGCGGGCGGGAGAAACGTATTTGTGAATCAATGCGGATGTTGCGGGCTCGCTTTGGGGGGTCTGGGGGAGTTAGAGGAGGGAAAGGCCTTCTTGGAGAAGGGGCTAAAACTTGCCCTAGAGGTCGGTGACGCCTATGGAGTGGGATACGTGGAATATCTCCACTCCAGTCTATTGCTTTGGGAAGGAGACGGGAAGGGCATCATCGATCACGCGCGCAGGTCCATCGAGCGCTGGGAGGAAATGGGGATCGAGTTAATGCTGGGTCAAGCTTGGTCTTTTCTGGGTGCCGGGTATTACTTACTCGGGGACTATGAAGCGGCGCGGGCTCATGCTGAGAAGGGCCTGGAGATACAGAGGCGATCCGCCTTTCCCGTATTGGTGCCTTTCATCTGCTGCCTTTTAGCCCCCATTCGTGCAGCTGGCGGAGACCTAGACGGTGCCATGGAGAGTGCTGGAGAGGCATTGAATCTGTCCCGGGAGTTCGGGGCAAGAGCCTTCGAACCGTTGGCCTTGGTGACGCTCGGGAGGATAGCGGGAGAGTCGGACCCGTCGCAGGTCGAGGTTGCGGAGGGATATATCCGGCAGGGTATCGCAATGTCCGAGGAAATGAAGGGAAAATGGGGGTCCGCCTGTGGCTATCAATATCTTGGGGAGACCTTCGAGATCGCCGGCCGCAGGGAAGAGGCACTGGAGAACCTGAGGAAGGCGGAGGAGATGTACCAGGAGATGGGGGTGAGCCCTAAATCCTACTGGCTTACCCGCGCCCGGGAAGCGCTGACGAGACTGGGCCAGTGACCGTTGGAGTTTGGGTATGAAGAAAATCCTCTTCGTCAGCGGTAATATGGGTCTGGGGCATGTGACCAGGGATATAGCCATCGCGAGAGAGCTGCACCACTTGTTACCGGGGGTCGAAATCTCATGGCTCGGTCCGGAGCTTGCGTGCCGCATCCTTAAGGATGCCGGGGAGAAGCTTGTAGCCCAGAGTGCGGAATGGGCAGATGAGAACCCGGTTGTCGCGAAAGCAGCGAATGGCTATAGGCTGAACATTATGAAATATGGGCTTATGTTGATGAAGGGCTTTATACACAACATGATGTTATTTGGCCGGGTTGCCAGGTCAGAAACCTATGACCTCGTCATCGGGGACGAGTGCTATGGTGTTTACATGGGAATGGCCATCTGGCGCAAGCTGACCCCTGCTCCCTTCGTGGTCATCCAGGATTACTATGCCTTTAGTAGTGTGACGAAGAATCCGCTTGATCTCGCGGGTGTCTATTTCTGGAACTGTGTTTGGGAGGCTAGTTTAAGAAGAGTTATTCCCTCTCCTGTGATTTCGATATTCTTCATAGGGGAGAAAGAGGATATACCCGATGACAAGATTGGGTTCCTGTTGCCGCGACGCAGTGATGCCGCAAAAGCACTCGGAGTTATGCCCGTTGGCTACATCCTCTCGTTCAACCCTTCCGAATGTTCCGATCGAGAGCAGATCAGGAAGTCATTGGGATATGGGGATGAACCGCTGGTCGTCTGCACCGTTGGGGGGACCGCCGTGGGGAGGGAATTACTTGAACTCTGTGGCCAGGCCTACATACGCGCTAGAAAAGTGCTGTCGGATTTGCATATGGTGCTGGTATGCGGACCCCTCATATCGCCGGGATCGCTCTCGGTTCCAGAGGGAGTTGAGGTGCTTGGCTATGTGCCGGATCTCTACAAACATCTGGCGGCAAGCGATCTGGCCATTGTTCAGGGCGGGGGTACGACAACTCTCGAGCTTACCGCTCTCCGGCGGCCCTTCCTCTATTTCCCCCTGGAAAGGCATTTCGAACAACAGGGGGTGATCGCGGACCGGCTGGCCCGGCACCGTGCCGGCATAAAGCTTAGATATTACGAAACTACGCCTGAAAGCTTGGCAGAGCAGATTGTGACCTATGTCGGAAAAGACGTTTCCTATGCTTCCATTCCCACGGACGGAGCATTGAGAATTGCCGAGGAAGTAACCGTGCTGCTTGAGTGATTCTTGTCTTGATCACTTTTGTTAGGACCATATCGAAACCTTACAGGCACATTTTAAGCACAGTTCTAGCCACAGTGGCGGTTCCGTGGTGAGTTTTCTTATCCCCCCGAACAAAACCTCCCAATGAGGTCCTCTCCCTATATAATCCCTGATAAATAATGGTGGGCCCAGCAGGACTCGAACCTGCGACACGCGGATTATGAGGCTCTTCAGCTGGTGTTTTGCTTGATATTTCTATTTGCTGCCTAACTTTGCCTGTATCTCTCTAGTCCGCATCACAGCTTATTTTCATCTATATTCTGTTAATCCTAAGTCTTTTATTGTATTCCTAAACCCATCCTGTTCGGTGGTCATATAGTGGTTATAAGAATGCCCTACATTTTATGTTAAACATAAAAGATTGAAGCCTAAAAAAATCTTCTCTGATTTCACCTCACTAAACCTCTCCAGTGGCGGAGGAGTAAAGCCAGGTCAGCGCTCAGCCTGTACGACTCTTACCTTAGTAATCCCTGAGTTTACTGAGGTGGGTGGAGAAAAGGATCATTATAATTACTACATGTATATATCTGGTTAGTAATTCATTCTCACATATCAATAATTAAATCTTCTATAGCAACCTGGACCCGCCCGTCGAACACGGAGCGAGCATCATCCAGTGCACGGTCCACGCTGAGGGTCGGCCAGATATGAGTTAGAAGGAGCCTTCCTACACCTGCATCGGCTGCTACTCTGCCCGCTTCCCTCGCGAAGAGGTGTCCGCGCATCTTCTCACGCACCTGGCTCGTGTAGGTAGCCTCGCAGATAAATAGATCCGCCCCCCGGGCCTGTTCGAGGAGCGCTTCGCAGAGGTCGGTGTCGCCCGAGTAGCAGACGGTCTTTCCGGCAAAAGCAACCCTATATATTAAGGAGTCGATCACCTTGTGTTCGGCGGGCAAAGCGGCGATCTCGAACCCGGCGATGTTGTCCCGGACTTCAGGAAATAACCCACGCACTTCGAGGGAGAGCATAAACTTATCCCTGCTGCTCTCCTGCAAGGGATTGGCTATCACATCAGGCGCATGCGGGGGTGCGAGCAGGGGTAACGGCGTCACCGATGCCTCCCAGAATCTCCTGGCGGTGCAAAGCCCATAGATGTCCACGTAGTGGTCATAATGCATGTGCGTCAGAGCAAGGCCGTCGACATCGTCGGGAGGTATATACTTCAGGAGGTTAGCGAGGGCCCCCGCTCCCAGGTCCAGGACGATATTGCCCTCACCGTTCTGAAGCAGGTACCCGCTGCAAGCCCGGCCAGGACCCGGATATCCACCGGAGCTACCAAGAACGGTGATTTTGAACGCCATCTCTCCTCATTATCGACATATAGTGTATCACCCGGTCATCGGGCTGGCCTGGCCATTGCTTTCTGGGTGCGGGTGAGCCAGTAGGACTTAGGGCCCACCCCCATATCCCGATACATCTCCTCCGCCCTTCTTAGGTTTTCAATGGCCTCTTCCCAACGACCAGCATTCGCGAATAACTCCCCCAGGGAAAGGTGCCCCTGGGCGGACATGGGTTTCAGTTTCATCTCATCTGCCATTAAGAGCCCCCGATGTATTTGTCTCTCTGCAACATCGATCTGTGATGGATCCGCCTCCCCGATTACGCTTCCAAGGACTATTCTTGCATATGCCTCGGTAGGTGTTGTTTTGAACTCCTGGGACAGCCTCAATGCCTCTTCAGAACTCTTCCTGGCGCTTTCGATATTACCTATACCCATCTCGATCATCGCGGAGTGTACATAAATCCACGGCAGCAAGATGGGCGTTCCAGCTTCCTTTTGTAGTCTGAGGCCTTTCTCTACATTACTTTTCGCCTTTTCTAACTTATCAAGAAATAAATAACCATGACCAAGGTAAGACCATGCAATGCCAAGAAAGATCTCAAGCCCTATTTCCTCTAAGTGCTCTATAGCTTTCCGCGAATGGTCAACAGCGGCATTCCCGTCCCCTTTCCCCAGGGACAAAAAAGAGTAACTAAGTTCCAACCAAGCTACTCCAAAAACATAATTTATTTCACACGCCTTTTCGAGCCCTTTCTCCAGTACTATCTGTGCTTCCCCGAATTTTCCTAGAAACACCAAGGCCATCCCGCACCATCCACACATGCGTGAGAATACGGTCCGCCTACCCGCGAGTATATCCCCCTCTCCACCCCGTTCCTCGAACAGACTCAGGATCCTTTGGCTTATTTCGACTACTTCTTCGACACCGCCCGCAAATAACCGAGCATTGCATATATCAGGTGCGACCTCAAGCATACAGTCGATTGCTCCCATGTTTTCTGCCTTTTTAAAGCACTTCTCGGAGTACTCCATCCCAAGCAGCACGTCACCTCTAAGTGAATGACAAAAACTCAATTTGTTATAGACGGCAAGGAGGCTCTCTTCGTCTTCCAGTTCTTCTGCTAGCCTTTCGGCTTCCTCAAGTATTTCCACACCCTCTTCATGGAGATTCAAGGCTACCAAGGGGATTGCCATTGAGATGAAGACATTTATCTTTTCTTTTTTTCTCTCATCCGTCTCCGGCAGGGCATCCAGCAGGCGTATGGCCTCCCGATAGAAGCGTATCGCCTCCCAGTCGGAGTAGCTCTTGGTGGCTTTTTCCCCGGAGAGCTTGAGATAGGTGAGGGTCTTCTCGGGATTGTCACTTGTGGAGTAGTGGTAGGCCAGCGTCTCATAGTGGTCCTCCAGGCGGTCGGGGTAGAGCTCCTCGATGGCCCGGCCTATCCTCTCGTGCATCTCCCTCCTCTTCTTGAGCAGCAGGCTTTCGTAGGCCACCTCCTGGGTGAGGGCATGCTTAAAGATATATTCCGGCTCCGGGAAGAGGCTCTGCTCGTAGACGAACTCCAGGGACTGGAGCTGCATGAGGTAGGACTTAAGGACCTTGCCCTGCCCGGCTACCTCCTCCAAGAGGCGGAAGGAGAACTCCCTCCCAATGACCGCCGCTATCTGCATGATCTCCTTGAGTTCCTCGGGAAGGCGGTCCAGGCGGGAGGCGATAATCCCCTGGATGGTGTCGGGGACCTGGATGTCCGTTGGTGGGGTGGAGAGGACGTAGCGTGCGTCGTCTCTCTGGATGGAGCCTGCCTCCAGGAGTCCCCGGGTGAATTCCTCGATGAATAGGGGGTTGCCTGCGGTACGATCGACGATGAAGTCTGAGAGATCAGGGGATACCTCCCCCTCTGAGAGGATGACCTCCACCAGCTCAGTGCTGGGTTGCTCCGGGAGGTGGTCCACCCTTATCTGGCTGTAGAAGGTCTTGGATACCCATTCTGGGATGTATTCAGGGCGGTAGAGCAGGATGAGGAGGATGGAGGCTGCGGGCAGGCCCTCGATGAAATAGGTGAGGAACTCCTCGGTAGTCCTGTCTATGCGGTGCAGGTCCTCGAGGGCCAGGATGAGGGGATGGGTCTGGCTCTCCGCAACGAGGAGGTGACGGATGGCCTCGAAGATCCTCTCCCGCCTCTGGGCGGGCTGGAGGTTCAGGTATCCCTGGTCCTCAACCTCCAGGGATAGGAGCTCCTGCAGGGGAGGGAGGATGTCCTGGAGGTGGCCGCCCAAGGAGGAGAGCTTGTGTTCCATCTTCCTCTTGCTGGCCTCCCCTTTTTCTCCCTCATGGATCGCGAAGTAAGACCTCAAGATATCCAGGATGGGGAGGTAGGCGATGGCCTCCCCGTAGTGGATGCAGCCCCCCTCCAGGTAGGTGTATTCACCCTCGGGGAGGAGCTCCCGGAATTGGAGGAGCAGGCGGGACTTGCCCACTCCAGGCTCCCCCACTATGCCTACCACTTGGCCAGAGCCCTCCCTGGCCTGGTGGTAGCGGTCGCTGAGTTGGTCCAGCTCCTTCTCCCGGCCCACGAAGGGGGAGAGGCCCCGGGCGAGGGAGGCGGAGATGCGGCCGCGGGCGGGCAGAATCCCCAGGACCCTGTAGGCATGCACCGGCTCCTCCTTGCCCTTGACTGTGATCTCCCCCAGGTCGAAGAAGTCGAAATAGCCCTGGGTCAGGCGGTAGGTGTTCTCGGCTATCTGTACCGTGCCCGGTTCGGCCGAGCTCTCCATACGAGAGGCCATGTTCACGGTGTCGCCCAGGGCGGTGTATTCCATGGTCAGGTCGTCCCCGATGCGGCCCACGATGACCAGGCCTGTATTTACCCCGATGCGCATCTTGAAGCTTATGCCCCGGGATTCTAGCTCCCTGCCGTACGCTCCCAGGCGCCTCTGTATGGCCAACGCTGAGTAGAGGGCGCGGTGGGGGGCGTCCTCGTGAGCCAGGGGGGCCCCGAAGAGGGCCATGAGTCCGTCCCCTAGGAACTGGGCGATGGTGCCCTCGTAGCGGTGGATCTCCTCGGCCATGATGTCTATTGCGGGCCGGATGAGGTCGCCTACCTCCTCGGGATCCATCTTCTCCGAGAGGGGGGTGAAGCCCACCACGTCTGCGAAGAGCACGGTGACCTGTTTGCGCTCCCCCTCCAGGGAGGAGCGGGTGGATAGGATCCTATCCTTTAAGTGAGGAGGGGCGAAGGCGGCCGGGGTTTGCAGTATGGGAGAGAAGGGGACGGCCTTTTCCTCAGAAGGAGAGATGCCCATGGAAGCAAGCCCATCCACGATACGAGGGAGGCAGGAGGATAATCCCTCCTCCCCTACCACCAGCATTGCCGTTCCGCCCAAGGCGTGTCTCCACTCCGGCTGGCGCTCCTTGAGCTCCGGAGGGGTTACATTCACCAGGACGGGG
>Ga0180433_10005664_pt1 | contig 16753 bp, 15 predicted proteins | sample SS_ome_8_FD_132980 | JGI IMG/M metagenome (GOLD analysis project Ga0180433, IMG submission 132980) | Hypersaline lake sediment archaeal communities from the Salton Sea, California, USA - SS_1_D_1 metaG | ecosystem: Environmental > Aquatic > Non-marine Saline and Alkaline > Hypersaline >... | reverse complement strand
CGCAGCGATTAAAAATATTGTTATATGTCTGGTACATGTGTTCGTAGGTTTGATGCAGGCTGTCTTCATTCAGATGGAATGAATAGGCATCCTTCATCAGAAATTCACGGGCACGCATCAATCCGAAGCGCGGACGGATTTCATCACGGAATTTGCTCTGAATCTGGTAGAAATTGATGGGCAGCTGTTTGTAGCTTTGCAGTTCATTGCGTGCCAGTTCAGTGATGATTTCTTCATGGGTAGGACCAAGGCAGAATTCGCGTTCGTGTCGATCCTTGAAGCGCAGCAGTTCAGGGCCGTATTTTTGCCAACGACCGGTTTCTTGCCAGAGTTCGGCAGGCTGTACACCGGGCATCAGTACTTCCAGTGCACCGGCCTTGTTCATTTCATCACGAACGATGGCTTCGACCTTGCGTAATACTCTCAAACCCAGAGGTAGCCAGTTATATAAACCACTGGCCAGTTTGCGGATCATTCCGGCTCGCAGCATGAGGCGATGGCTGGCGATCTCGGCATCAGCCGGGGTTTCTTTCAGGGTTTGTAATGGGAATTGGGAAGTACGCATGGATGGAGGCCTGCTCAATAAATCAGGGGTACGATTCTATCGGCAGGGGCTGTCGTCATCAAGGAGGAATGCCATAAGGTTGTAGCGCTAACCCATGTGTTCGATAATCCCGGTAAATTTATGAAACCGGAAACTTGAATAATGAGAATCGTATCCTTTAACACCAATGGTATTCGTGCCCGTCCACATCAGCTGGAAGCCTTGAGAGACAAGTACGACCCTGATGTCATCGGTATTCAGGAAACCAAGGCCCAGGATAAGGATTTTCCGCTGGAAATGGTTGAGTCACTGGGCTACCACGCTGAATTCTTCGGTCAGAAAAGCCATTATGGAGTGGCGCTGTTATCGAAAAACAAGCCGCTGGAAGTGACAAAAGGCTTCCCGGGTGATGATGAAGATGCCCAGCGTCGTGCCATTACAGCCACCTATGAAATCAACGGTCAGCAGGTTTCCGTGTTCAATGGCTATTTTCCCCAGGGTGAAAGCCGTGATCACGAAACCAAGTTTCCAAACAAACGCAAGTTTTATGCAGATCTGAATGGTTATCTTCAAACCACTTTCAAGCCGGAGCAGCACCTGGTAGTGATCGGTGATATGAACATTGCTCCACTTGACCTGGATATCGGTATTGGGGCCGACAACGCCAAGCGCTGGCTGAAAACTGGTAAATGCAGTTTTCTTCCGGAAGAAAGGGAATGGCTGGATAAACTGGCAACCTGGGGATTGCATGACACCTATCGCACCATTAATCCTGATGTTGATAATCAGTTCAGCTGGTTTGATTATCGCAGCCGCGGTTTTGAACGGGAGCCAAAACGTGGCTTGCGCATTGATCTGATTCTGGCTACAGCTTCGTTAAACGAGAAATGTTCCGGGGCAGGTATCGCCTATGATATTCGGGGTATGGAAAAGCCATCGGATCATTGTCCGATCTGGTCAGATTTTGATTTAGGCTAAACAGGTTTATCGAGGAGTTGTGCGGTCAGTTCATCGTTAGATAGCGATTGTTCTAGTTCAACAGCCAGAATCTGATTACATAAATCATTTCGCCTGGTGGTGGCTTTTACCCGCTGAAAATTAGGCGTATAACCGGACCAGGTAATTGAGGCATCAGGGTTTAATTGCTGATTGCCTTCAAATAACACCGTCGTTTTCTGACCCAGCATTTTTTTCAGGTTGTTGCGTTTCATCCTGGCTGCAAGCTGATGAAGTTCTTCACTGCGCTGACGCTTGATATCGCGCGATATCGGGTCAGGCAGGATAGCCGCCTTGGTACCTTCTCGCGGTGAAAATGCAAAGATATGAATATGCCCGAAGTGGCATTGTTCGATAAACGACAGGCTTTGTTGCCATTCCTCTTCAGTTTCGCCAGGAAAACCGACGATGATATCGGTCGTAATGTTAAATAGCGGGTTTACAGCACGAGCCTGATTTAACAGTTGTGCGAAATCTTCAGTTTTACAGCGTCGTGCCATTCGTCTTAATACACTGTTTGTACCGCTTTGCAGTGGCAGGTGCAGATGAGGCATGACCCGGTGGTCTTCAAATAATTGCCAGAAATCATCGTACAGTTCCCAGGGCTCCAGTGACCCCATGCGGATGCGCTGCATATCTGTTGACTTCAAAACTTCCTGTACCAGCTCTGCAAGATTGGTATTATTTCCTGCTCCATATCCCCCGAGATGAACGCCTGTCAGTACAATTTCCTTGATATCCTGTGAGGAGAGACTATTGATTTCATCAATGATGTCGTTAATCGAACGACTGCTTTCTTCACCGCGGGCCAGCGTTACAATGCAATAGGTACAGCGGTAGCGACAGCCATCCTGAACTTTAATAAAAGCTCTCTGGCGGCCACTGAAAAGCAGGGGGCTGGTATCATTTTCGATTAAAGGATTTTGCTCTTCGGGCAGACCCAGTCGCTGGTGAATGATGCTCACCAGGCGTGGTTTATCGGTGTTGGGGATGACCAGGTCGACACCTTCAATGTCCGCTGTTTGTCCTGGTTCCAAAGAGGCATAGCATCCGGTGATGACCAGTTTTGCTTGGGGATTTTGACGCTGGGCTTTGCGTAACAGCTTGCGGGATTTTTTCACCGCTTCTTGTGTTACAGCGCAGGTGTTGATGATAACCAGGCCGGCTTTTTCAACGTCTCTGGTCATCTGATGTCCGCGTCCATGAAAGTCACGTGACCAGGTTTCCAGTTCTGCTTCGTTTAAGCGGCAGCCGAGAGTTTTAAGGTGTACGAACATGTTTAGAAAAACAATAGTTGATCGAGTAGCAGCTACCAGTTCCCCTTTTCAGAAGTCTCTGCAGCAGGGATGCTGCAGTGAAGTCTACAGGGATGTATTCACGACGTCTTCTGAAAAGGGGAACTGGTAGCTGGTACGGGGCTCCGAACCTGATATTTTCTTCCAGTTCCAGGAATGCAGAAATCTAGCTCTGCATTTTCTCCTGCGTTGGAGGTTCCATCGGTAATGGAGAGTTCTGATGCATCGTCATATGCCAAGAACCACTATCATCTTTCTGGAAAATATTGGTGGCATAAACAGATTGAGGCGGCGCATTGGGTACCTTTACGGCCTCTTCAACCAGGTGAATGGCCAGGTCATCGGTCTTGATCCAGTGCATGTGTCCAACCTGAATCTCGAACCCGCTGTCATTTTGTAAAAGAGGTTCATATGCCTTGCGGATTGCCTCAGTACCCTTGATTGCCATTAACATCGGAAGCAGACAAACGGTTTCATCTGAATCTGCCCAAACTGACATCATTTTATCAAGGTCATGCTCATCAAAAGCATCATAGTAAGCGTCTTCCGCTGCTTGCGGATCATCAAAAGTAGCCATGGGGTAGTTCCGTAATTAAAGTTAAAAAGTACCGCTGTTCCAGCCCCAGAAATGTCTGGCCGGGCTGGAAAATTCAATATAGGTTCTGTTCGGGAGGATGTTCATCAGATGCTCCACATGTTGACACAGTGAGTCCGAAAAGTCAGTGGTTTTGTCTTCAGGAAGGCCCAGGCTTTTCAGTTCAATATAGGCCAGGGGGTCATGGGAACCGGCAAATGACATGGCTGGATTGATCTGTAAGACTACCATGACATAGCTTTCCGGCTTGCCGAGCATTTCTGCAACTAATGTTGAAAGCTTAAGCGTGATTTCCTGCTGCCTGTCGCTGGCAATTTCCTGATTGGTTGTAATGCGTAACAGGGGCATGACTATTTACAGTCCCGCTCGACGATCTCCCTGGCTTTTCTGATCTGTTCCTGGCGCTGGGAATCAGACATCTTCATTGCCTTGCCATCACTGTCAACCAGTGTTCGTTTGTCTTGTCCCTGTAAATATTCAAGATTTTTCCTGGCAGCGTCACAGTTCTGTTTGAGTTGTTTTTCTCTGGTTTTTTCCTGTGCGGCTTTTTTCTGGGCCACTTTTCTGTTTTCCCGGGTTTCTGCCTGTTTTACCAGGCTGTCGATCAACTTATGCTGAGAGTCTTTGGCCGTTGAAGGAGGCGGCGCAGGTCCTCTTATGGTTTCAGCTTGTACGCCGGGGTCCGGGCGAAATTGTGTGTAGACCACCTGGCCATTTTCATCAATGTATTTATACATTTCTGCAATAGCACTCAAACTGGTGAGCAGCAGAAAAATGGCTGTAAAAGCAGCGAGTTTCATTTTATTTTCCCTGATAAAAATACTGGAATACTTCTGGTTTTGTTTAAAAATATCAGTTTTTTGCTGACTTGATAAGGTTTTACTTGACCCTGTAAGCCAATATTAGTAGTTTCTCAAATTCTCGCATGTATATTTGAAAGTTGGTCTGGAATTATCCGGCCAGGGCATAACTGTCACAAAAAATTATGCGTTAGTTTCTTTAAGATTTTCCGGCAATGCCGGGGTTTATTTACAGGAGAGTCCAGTGGAACTCAGTGGTGCTGAAATCGTCGTCCAGGCACTTAAAGATGAGGGGGTCGAACATGTCTTCGGTTACCCTGGCGGTGCTGTATTGCATATCTATGATGCTTTTTTCCAGCAGGAAGACGTGCAACATATACTGGTGCGCCATGAGCAGGGGGCCACTCATGCGGCAGATGCCTATGCACGTGCCACCGGCAAGCCCGGTGTTGCACTGGTTACTTCAGGTCCCGGTGCGACCAATGCAGTGACAGGTATTGCCACTGCCTACATGGATTCTATTCCCATGGTTGTGCTGACCGGCCAGGTTCCCAAACCGTTTATTGGTTCCGATGCTTTCCAGGAAGTCGATACCGTTGGTATTACACGTCCCTGTGTAAAGCACAACTTTCTTGTTGAATCACTGGATACGTTGGCAGAAACCATCAAAAAGGCCTTTTATATCGCGACTACCGGTCGCCCGGGGCCCGTTGTGATCGATATTCCCAAGGATCTGACAGATCCCGGTATCAAAATTGATTACCAGTATCCTGATTCCATCAAGATGCGCTCCTACAATCCCGTAGTAAAGGGACATCTTGGTCAGATCAAAAGAGCTGTTGACCTGGTATTGAATTCTAAACGACCAGTCATGTATACCGGTGGTGGCGTCATTCTAAGCGATGCATCCAAGGAACTCACAGAACTGGCCAAGAAGCTCAATCTGCCGGTAACCAACACGCTGATGGGACTGGGTGCCTTCCCGGGCACTGATCAACAGTTTATTGGTATGCTGGGCATGCACGGTACTTACGAAGCAAATATGGCGATGCACGATACGGATGTGTTGCTGGCTGTCGGTGCACGTTTTGACGATCGTGTGACTGGTCATATCGAAAAGTTCTGTCCTGATGCAAAAATCATTCATATTGATATCGATCCGGCCTCAATCTCTAAAAATGTTCGTGTTGATGTACCGATTGTTGGCAGTGTCAAGACAGTTCTCAAAGATTTTCTGCGTGTTCTCAAGGAGCGTTCGGATCTGAATCTCGACTTGACAGCCTGGTGGCAGCAGATCGACAAATGGCGTGGCATGGATTGTCTTAAATACGATCGTGATAGCGATATCATCAAACCACAGTTTGCGGTTGAAACCCTGCATAAGGTTACCAATGGTGATGCCTACATCACATCGGATGTGGGGCAGCACCAGATGTTTGCCGCGCAGTTTTACCCATTTGACAAGCCGCGCCGCTGGATTAATTCCGGTGGTCTGGGCACCATGGGTTTTGGTCTACCCGCAGCGCTTGGTGTTAAGCTGGCTTACCCTGATGCCGAGGTTGCCTGTATCACAGGTGAGGCCAGTATCCAGATGTGTATTCAGGAACTGGCAACCGCGATGCAGTACGACCTGCCGGTCAAAATTATTCTGCTGAACAATGGTTACATGGGAATGGTGCGCCAGTGGCAGGAATTTTTCTACGACAAACGTTATTCAAATTCATATGTCGATGCCTTGCCTGATTTTGTCAAACTGGCTGAAAGTTACGGGCATGTTGGTATGCAGGTCACCAAGCCAGGCGATCTGGAAGGGGCCATGTCAGAAGCCTTTGCGATGAAAGACAGGCTGGTTTTCATGGATGTCGTTGTTGATCCTGAAGAAAATGTTTACCCAATGATCCAGGCAGGAAAAGGGCATCATGAAATGCAATTGTCACCTGCCAGTGAAATGATATAAGCGAGAAGTAAAGATGCGTCATATAATTTCGATTCTGATGGAAAACGAAGCCGGTGCATTGTCTCGTGTTGCCGGACTTTTCTCTGCTCGCGCCTATAATATCGAGTCACTGACCGTGGCTCCCACCGAAGATGATTCCCTGTCACGCATGACAATTGTCACCACGGGCAATGAAGAAATCATCGAGCAGATTCTCAAGCAACTCAACAAACTGATCGATACCGTCAAGGTGATGGATCTCTCCGACAATGGTCCGATCATTGAGCGTGAGTACATGCTGATCAAGGTAAAGGCAGAAGGTATCCTGCGCGAGGAAACCAAGCGGCTGTCAGATATTTTTCGCGCCAATATTATCGATGTATCCAGTTCTTCCTACATCATCGAAATGGCAGGCAACGAAGATAAACTCAATGCCTTTATCGACAGCATCGGTAATGAACACATTATTGAAGTAGTGCGTTCAGGAGCACTTGGAATTGCACGTGGTCCGAAGGGCATAATGTAAGATTTCACAAATGTCATGTCGAGCCAGGCCGATGGATCTTGAGTTAGTCAGTTATTTAGCTCAAGGTTTTTCATCAAGCTCAACATGACAGATTTTTTATTTCTATTTTAACTAATATTCAAAAGAGTAAAGCCAATGAGTATCAACATTTACTACGACAAAGACTGTGACCTGTCCCTGATTAAGGGTAAGAAAGTAACCATTATCGGTTATGGCTCCCAGGGACATGCCCATGCCAATAACCTCAAAGATTCTGGTGTTGATGTCACGGTGGCACTGCGTCCCGGTTCTGCTTCTGCAGCCAAGGCCGAGTCTGCTGGTCTGCCGGTAAAAGGTGTTGAAGAAGCAGTTAAAGATGCTGATGTTGTTATGGTGCTTACTCCTGATGAGTTTCAGTCCCAGCTTTACAAAAACCAGCTTGAGCCTAACCTCAAACAGGGTGCAGCGCTGGCATTTGCGCATGGTTTTGCTATTCATTACAACCAGATCGTTCCTCGTGAAGACCTGGATGTGATCATGATTGCACCTAAAGCACCTGGCCATACCGTTCGTTCTGAGTTTGAAAAAGGTGGTGGTATCCCTGATCTGATTGCGATTTACCAGGATGCAACCGGTCAGGCTAAAGACATTGCGCTGTCTTATGCATCGGGTGTTGGCGGTGGTCGTACCGGTATCATTGAAACCACTTTTAAAGACGAAACTGAAACTGACCTGTTTGGTGAACAGGCGGTATTGTGTGGTGGTGCGGTCGAACTGGTTAAAGCCGGTTTTGAAACCCTCACTGAAGCGGGTTATGCGCCTGAAATGGCTTACTTTGAGTGCCTGCATGAGCTGAAACTGATTGTTGATTTGATGTACGAAGGCGGTATTGCCAACATGAACTACTCAATCTCCAACAATGCTGAGTATGGCGAATATGTGACGGGCGCCAAGGTTATCAACGAAGAAAGCCGCTGGGCGATGAGAGAGTGTCTGCATAACATTCAGACCGGTGAATACGCGAAGAAATTTATTCTCGAAGGCCAGTCTAACTATCCTGAGATGACTGCACATCGTCGTTTGAATGCAGCGCACCCAATCGAACAGACAGGTGAGAAACTGCGTGCCATGATGCCATGGATCAAGAAAATTGTTGATAAGTCCAAAAACTGATTCAGATTTTCGAATGCAAAGACTAAAAAAACCGCCGAAAGGCGGTTTTTTTTATATACTTGCAGATAGTTTTTACTTCAAATTGCAGCTATGACGACTCATAAATCCAAACGCCCCCGCGGTATTTACCTGCTACCCAACCTGTTTACCACGGCGGCATTGTTCAGTGGTTTTTTTGCGATTCTCGCGGCAATGAACGGACAATATGAACAGGCGGCGATGGCGATTTTTGCCGCCATGATTCTCGATGGTCTGGATGGTCGGGTTGCGCGCATGACCAATACCCAGTCTGCTTTTGGAGCAGAATACGATTCTTTGGCTGACATGGTGTCATTCGGCCTGGCTCCTGCCCTGGTGATGTATCAATGGGCACTGACAGGTTTAGGCAAGGCCGGTTGGCTGGCTGCCTTTGTGTACGCGGCAGGTACTGCCTTGCGCCTGGCCCGTTTTAATACCCAGGTTGGAATTGCAGATAAACGCTATTTTCAGGGATTGCCCAGTCCATCGGCAGCAGCGATTATGGCAGGAGCTTTGTGGATAAGCGTCGACAACGGTATAGAAGGAGCTGATGTTTCTTATATTGTTGCGTTTCTTTCGGTGATTGCAGGCCTGTTAATGGTCAGCAACGTGCGATATCACAGTTTCAAGGAAGTGGATTTCAAGGGCAAAGTGCCATTCTTTGTGATGGTCATTGTCATGCTGGGTTTTGCCGTGGTGCTGCTGCAGCCACCGCTGGTGTTGTTCCTGATTTTCTTTGCCTATGCTATATCCGGTCCGGTAATGACCCTGATGAAACTGAAACAACACAGGGAAGATCGAAAATCGGTTTCAGAGGCTGAATCGGTGGAAGACGAGAAAAATGTTTGAGTTATCATCATTTTTCGCGTTATAGTCTGACCATGAATGACATGGGCAAAAAATCTTCTTTTAAAGTGAATGCAGTATCCACTGTAGATGCTTTCCTGCCTGCCCATCTGTTTCTGTCTTTTCTGCGACTACTGCCCTGAGGGGCGATTCATATAATCCCGGCGGGGTAGAACACGCAGCAGAAAAACTTCTTTAGAAATACACAAATTTACAGCCAGGTCTCGTTTTGTCATTTCCGTGAAGGCGGAAATCCAGTACTATCAAGCGGTTAATTCAGCGAGACTTTTCTGTGAGACGGAGACAGAAATGAACCAGACATCGGATAACGATAAGTTAATTATTTTTGATACCACCTTGCGTGACGGTGAACAAAGTCCGGGCGCATCAATGACCAAGGATGAAAAAATCCGTATTGCCAAGGCGCTGGAAAAAATGCGTGTTGATGTCATTGAAGCAGGTTTTCCCATTGCCAGTGTGGGCGATTTTGAAGCCGTTCAGGCCGTGGCCCGCAGCGTCAAGGACTCAACCATTTGCGGTCTGGCCAGGGCGCTTGATGGAGACATTGATCGTGCTGGTGAGGCTTTGAAAGAGGCCAACTCAGCTCGTATTCATACCTTTATTGCCACTTCACCGATTCATATGCAGCACAAATTGCGCATGTCACCTGACGAAGTGCTGGAACAGGCAGTACATGCCGTCAAACGTGCCCGACAATATACGGATAATGTCGAGTTTTCAGCTGAAGATGCCGGACGTTCTGAAATTGATTTTTTGTGCCGTATTTTTGAAGCTGTAATCGATGCCGGTGCAACTACGCTGAATGTACCGGATACTGTTGGCTACAATTTGCCGCACCAGTTTGGTACCACGATCCAGCAATTGCGTGAACGCATGCCGAATTCCGACAAGGCAATTTTCTCTGTACATTGCCATAATGACCTGGGACTTGCTGTTGCCAACTCATTGTCTGCTGTTCAAAACGGTGCGCGACAGGTCGAATGTACCATTAATGGTCTGGGCGAAAGGGCCGGTAACGCTTCTCTTGAAGAGGTGGTAATGGCAGTTCGTACACGTCGCGACATCTTCGACTGCGATACCGATCTGGATACCACGCAGATCGTGGCCTGCTCGAAACTGGTATCAAACATTACCGGTTTTCCGGTTCAGCCCAACAAGGCAATTGTCGGCGCCAATGCTTTTGCACATGAATCCGGTATTCATCAGGATGGCGTTTTGAAGTCGCGTGAAACCTACGAAATCATGCGTGCCCAGGATGTGGGCTGGACCCAGAACCGTATGGTCATGGGCAAGCATTCCGGACGCAATGCCTTCAAGACCCGTCTTGAAGAACTGGGTATTTCTTTTGCATCAGATCAGGAACTGAATGCAGCTTTTGCGCGTTTCAAGGAACTGGCTGACAAGAAACACGAAATTTTCGATGATGACTTGCAGGCCCTGGTGACGGATACCGGTTCTTCGGTTGATAACGAAAATATTAAACTGGTTTCCCTCAGAGTTTGCTCTGAAACCGGTGAAACACCCGATGCTTCTATTGTGTTGAGTATCAATGGTGAAGAATCTTCCGGTCATGCGCAGGGCAGTGGACCTGTCGATGCTGCCTTCAAGGCGATTGAGACCATTATTGAAAGCAATACCGAGTTGCTGCTCTACTCGGTCAATAACATCACCAGCGGAACCGATTCACAGGGTGAGGTGACGGTCAGGCTTAAAAAGGATGACATGATCGTCAATGGACAGGGTGCAGATACTGATATCGTTGTTGCTTCTGCCAAAGCCTACCTGAATGCCTGGAACAAACTGGTTGAGCCGGTGAGAAGGGCGCATCCACAGGTAGGCGATGTCTGATGCATGAGACTGCCCGTAAAAGTTACCTGAAAACCATGGGGATTCAGGTATATCGTTTGCGGGAGGAGGTGGCTGATGAACCCGTGACATCAGCCCCGGTTAAAGCTGTCAGTACAAAACCAGTTGATAGGCCACCAGCCGCTGACGACCTCATGTCCTATATGACCATGGATCAGTCCATGCCAGAAGCTGATTCAGAAGATGAAGTGCTTGAATTTCCACTTAAAGAAAAGCCTTCCATACCTGGAGTGGAATCACTTGACTGGGAAGGCCTGCAGCAACAGGTGGCAAACTGCGAACGCTGTGAATTGTGCAAAACACGTACAAATACCGTTTTCGGCGTGGGTAATCCGGACGCCGACGTCATGGTCATCGGCGAAGCTCCCGGAGCTGATGAAGATGCCAGGGGTGAGCCCTTTGTTGGTCGTGCAGGACAATTGCTGGATAATATGCTCAAGGCCATCGGGCTTGATCGCCAGCAGGTATTTATTGCAAACATCCTGAAATGTCGCCCGCCGGAAAACCGCAACCCTTCTTTTGAGGAAGTAACTGCCTGTGAAGCTTATTTAAACAGGCAAATTGACCTGATTCAGCCTAAAATTATTCTGTCGGTTGGTGGTGTTTCAGCCAAGAACCTGCTGAAAACAGAAGAATCGGTAGGGCGTTTACGTCTGCAGCAGCATCAACTGGTCAACAGAAAACTGCCGGTTCTGGTGACCTACCACCCGGCTTATTTACTCAGGAAGCCATCTGAAAAGGCTAAATCCTGGGAAGATCTGAAGAAACTGAAACAGGCGATGTCACAGTGAGTGCCATATTAAAAAATCCCCTGCTAAGACTGCGTACCATGGAGCAGGAAGATCTGGAGCATGTCATGGATGTCGAGGAACTGTGTTACTCGCACCCATGGACACATGCCATTTTTAGCGATTGTCTGCGTGTTGGCTATTGCTGCTGGGTAATGGAACTTGACGGAGACATCATTGGTTATGGTGTTATGTCTGTAGCCGCAGGAGAAGCGCATATTCTCAATATTTGTATCCTGCCAGAGTTTCAGGGCAGAGGACTGGGGCGAAAAATACTTGCCCGGTTGTTGTTACTAGCCAAAGAACATAATGTAGACACCGTTTTCCTGGAAGTACGCATCAGCAATCGTATAGCCCAGGTGCTTTACGAATCGGAAGGTTTCAACGAGATCGGCCAGCGTAATGGCTATTATCCTGCAGAAAATGGCAGGGAAGATGCGCTGGTTTTTGCCAAGGTAGTTTAGAGTTCAAACTTTGGGGCTTACGCGAAAAACTTTTCCAGAGAGTTTTTTCGGCAAGCTCAAAATGACAAGCAATATCGGTTATAATCCAGCCAGTTTTTTCCAGCTGTTCTTAATCAATGTCTGAATTTTTACAGGAAGTCGAGCGTCGTCGCACGTTCGCAATTATTTCTCACCCTGATGCCGGTAAAACCACGCTAACAGAAAAGTTGTTACTGTTTGGTGGTGCTATCCAGCTGGCCGGAACCGTGAAAGGGCGCAAGGCAGCCCGTCATGCTACCTCTGACTGGATGGAGATGGAAAAGCAGCGTGGTATTTCGATTACCTCATCGGTGATGCAGTTTGAGTACAAGGACCGTATTGTCAATTTGCTTGATACACCGGGTCACGAGGATTTCTCGGAAGATACCTACCGTACGCTGACAGCAGTGGATTCGGCGCTGATGGTCATCGATGTTGCCAAGGGGGTGGAGGCCAGAACCATCAAGCTGATGGAAATCTGTCGCATGCGTGATACGCCGATTCTGACCTTCATCAACAAGCTGGACCGTGAAGGCAAGGATCCTATCGAACTGCTGGATGAAATTGAAGACGTGCTCAAGATCAAGTGTGCACCAGTGACCTGGCCGATCGGCATGGGCAAACGTTTAAAAGGAGTATTTGATCTACGTACCGAAACCACTCATATTTTCAGTGCTACGCATGGTGGCAAGATCATGGAAGGTGAGATGATCGAGGGGCTGGATAATCCCCGTCTGGATGAAGTCATTGGCGATATGGCAGATGAACTGCGTGACGAGATTGAGCTGGTGCGTGGTGCCAGTCATGAACTCGACCTTGATGCCTACATGAAAGGTGAACTGACACCGGTATTTTTTGGTTCAGCCATCAACAATTTCGGTGTGTCGGAATTACTGGATGCCTTTGTTGACTATGCACCTCAGCCCATTCCACGCAATACACGCCAGAGACTGGTAGAAGCGACTGAGTCCAAATTCTCGGGCTTTGTATTTAAGATACAGGCCAACATGGACCCCGCCCATCGAGACCGCGTGGCTTTCCTGCGAGTGTGTTCCGGCTCCTACAAGGGCGGTATGAAGATGAAACAGGTACGTATCAACAAAACCGTTCAGGTTTCCAATGCGATTACCTTCCAGGCGGATGCACGCAGGCAGGTCGAAGAAGCTTATCCGGGTGATATTATCGGCCTGCACAATCATGGCACCATTCAGATCGGAGATACCTTTACTGAAGGCGAAGAACTGCGTTACGAAGGTATTCCCTATTTTGCGCCTGAATTATTCCGCCGGGTGGTTTTGAAGGACCCTTTGAAACTTAAACAGCTACAGAAGGGCGTGGTACAGCTTTGTGAGGAAGGCGCGACACAGGTATTCCGTCCATTGAAAAATAACGACATGATTCTCGGGGCTGTGGGTGTGTTGCAGTTTGAAGTTGCTGCACAGCGTTTAAAAGATGAATACAACGTTGAGGCTGTAGTCGAGCCGGTACAGGTCAACACGGCACGCTGGGTTTACTGTGACGATGAGAAAGAGCTGCAGCGATTCAAAACCAGGAACCACGATAACCTGGCACTGGATGGTGATGACCAACTGGTTTACCTGGCACCAACACGCGTCAATTTAAGCCTGGCAGAGGAAAGGTGGCCTGATGTTAAATTTACGGCTACCAGGGAATTGTAAAATAAAGAGCCTCTTCTTTGCAGAGAGGCAGGGTGAGAAAAATGGAAACTGAAAAAATCAAACAACTTATTGAAGCAGGCCTGGAAGGCTGCAGCGCTGAAGTCACTGGTGATGGTCGCCATTTTGAAGCCGTCGTCGTCTATGAAGGCTTTGCCGGCAAAACCATCATCCAGCAACATCGCATGGTGATGGACACTGTCAAGGCTGAACTAGAAAGCGAAGAACTGCATGCGCTGTCAATCAAGACCCGCACCGAATAAGCCTTATTCACATCGAACAAATTCCCCTTTTCCCGGGTTACAGTAAAACTCGAGACGCCGGGTGTTGCGGGGGGGATTTACCACCAAACCGGAAACGCCATGCCTGGATTGAGTGTTTTGCTGACTGTCCGGTTTTAGCTGTTGCCTGGGGCAACCGCTATCAGTGAAATAACTATGGCCCCTTTCATCAATACAATGAATGATCTTGGCATGGGAAACACTGGTAACAGAAAGTACCAGGCAAGCTGATACGTACAGATTTTTGAACATATTACTTCCTTGTATATAGACGCCTTCTTCCTGAAGACGACTTGATGTTATCGAAAAATTCCGGCTGTGTCTTTAGTGGCTTTCGGCTGCCGCGGTTTTGGGCGCGCGCTGATATTTACGATACACGAGTATCAGAATTGCCGGCAGAATAATCAAATCAAACAGCAGCGCTGTAATCAGGCCAATGCTGGTCAGTAATCCAAAGTTAGTCGTAGGGATAAATTCAGACAACAATAAAATAAGGAATTGTGAGGACAGGATAACCGTCGTCGTCATAATGGCTCTGCCGGCATGGGCAGTGGTTCTGATCATGGCAACAGAAGGCTTGCTGCCATTTTTTACACGTTTGATAAAAGCATGAAACATGTGAATCGTGTCATCGACTGCGATACCGACTGCCACGCTGGCAATCATTGCCGTCGCCATATCGAGCCAGATATTCAATATGCCCATGACAATGAATATAAGCAGGATGGGTGACAGGTTGGGAATCATGCAAATCAGTGATTGAAGCAAGGAACGCCATAAAATCAGCATTAACACAAAAATTAACACAAGCGCACCACCCAGACTGTTGACCTGTCCATCAATAAGTAACACTTCCATGTCAGAAAACAGTCGGCCTATACCAGCTACATCCGTATCCATGTTTTCGATATTTTCATCCAGATAAACCCGGATCTTCTCAATGACCTGCCCAATATCATTTGCGCTATGAACATTCAGATTCAGTGAAACACGGGTAATCTGGAAATCCTGGTCGACAAGGTCATAAAGATCATTGCCATCATAAACCAGTAAATATTGACTGATGAGGTCAGCATTATCTGGAATTGACCTGAACTCATCCTGTTCTTCGTTAAACCCCCAGTGCATTTCTTCAATAAAATCAGTCAGAGAAGCTGAATTATCAACTTCATCCAGGGTGTCTGCCCATTGCTGGAATTTTTTTATCTGCACCAGGTTTTCAGGCGATTTTAATGCATCCATTTCATCTGTTTTAAAAACCACGTCCAGCGGAGTGGTACCAACCATGGTCTTGTCAATGTGATCCGTGCTGCGTCGGATTTCATGGTCCTCAGAGAAAAACTCCTGAAGATTGGTTTCTACCTTGATATTTGTAATGGATGGCACACCTGCACCCAGCAGAATGACGGCTCCTGCAAGTACCCAGACGGGATACTTCAGTCCAACTCGCGTCAAAAACATGATAGAGCTATCCATCCATTTTAATCCGTTTCCACGGGCAGGCCAGGTAGCAAAGTCCCAGCGAATGAGAATTTGTGGAACAACAAAAATAACAATGAGAAATATCAGCAGGACGCCGAACGCAGCAATCAAGCCAAACGAGGCAATCGCAGGAATCGGGCTTAAGCCTAATGATGCAAGACCCGCTGAAGTGGTAAGTGTTGCATAAAGTGCAGGCCGTTTAATTTCACTGACCGCTTTTTGTATTCTGTTGCGACCAATTTTTCCGCGTTGGGATTCATAGTGCACAGCATTGAAAAGGTGTACAAGAACAGCGATTGTTAAAGCCGTTAACAGTGGTGGGGTAATACTGGCAATCAGGGTGAAGGGCTGGTCGACCAGGACATAGATGGCAATGGTCGTGCTGACAATCACACCAATGACCGCACCGCTGATAAATACAGCAAGTAAACGATGGAATAACAACCAGATCAGTAACAAACCGATGGCGGTGGTCAGGGGAATAAATATCATATTGTCACGAAGCATGGACTTTATTTGAGCAACATCCATTGGCACTTCGCCGGCTACGGCCGTGACATACCCGGAAAGGCGTAATTCATCAATGACGGCATTGATATCATTGAGAAGCTCCAGCCTGAGGATGCTGTTGTTGACATCCTGAGGTATCACCACCATGCCGATAGCGTCATCTGTTTCAGAAACCAGGCTGCCACGTGCAAAACGGTCAGCCAGCATCATCTCCTTACGTTCCCTTGGGTGAGATTCATCCAGTTCTTCGATATCGATTAATGGTGTGACTGAAAAGCCTTCGGCACTTCCTGAAATATGATCCTGTGTTGTAACAGACATCACCTTTTCGATTTTAGGGTGCTCTGTTAGTTGTTCAGCCAGTTCATTGTATGCGGTCATGAAACCGTCTGAATAAAGGGCAACACCCTCAAAAAGAAAGACTATGACCTGGTCCGACGGAAAGTACTCGCGTAACTCATCATCAATGACAACAGCAGGTTCATCTGGTGGAAAGAAAACCGTGGGAGAGTTATTGATATTCAATTTCAACAGCAGCATGTTTGGTAGTGATGAAAGAAACAGCAGTACCACGATACTGAGGTAGTAACCCCAGGAAACGGAACGTATGAAGTTGATAAACTTTGACTGACTGGCCGGTTTAACTGAAATCTTAATGCAATCTTCTTCATCAAAAACAATGCTGTTGAATTCGACATTCGCTGACAGCGCAGTGCCATCAGCTTTTTGCATGGAAAACTGTTTCTCCTGTCCACTCTGGTTTCCGGATTTATCAATGGCTGTCTGGTGTAACTGCAGCTTGATCTTTTCCTGGTCCTGATCATTAACCAGGTCCAGAAGCGTGGTAGCTTCCAGGTCTTCAAAATTATCAAACCCGAACATATCCAGATAGGCCTGGTTGGCAAACACAAACATACCGCTATGGATAATTGCCACGGG
>Ga0180433_10005663_pt1 | contig 16754 bp, 13 predicted proteins | sample SS_ome_8_FD_132980 | JGI IMG/M metagenome (GOLD analysis project Ga0180433, IMG submission 132980) | Hypersaline lake sediment archaeal communities from the Salton Sea, California, USA - SS_1_D_1 metaG | ecosystem: Environmental > Aquatic > Non-marine Saline and Alkaline > Hypersaline >... | reverse complement strand
TTCCATCCGTACGATTGTAGATTTTCTATTTGAGTGTTCATTATGTTCGCGGCATATCCACTCGGAGAAGCGGAACTAACTCTTATTAGATAAAATTCAGAAAGAGAAATGATCGCTATAGACACCTGCAAGACATAGATTCCGAAGATTTCTGAATGACTGATGGTTGCTTGGGCAGACTGCATTAAGTTTAATATGAAGTTGTCGGTGATTTTTGAATTATTGATGTAGAGTTGAGAATTACCTGTAGCGACAAACGCTGGTGGACTGAGGAGGGCAGAGAGCATAACTCGTGGAGCTAATAAGCTAATAATAGAAATACAAGGATTGTATATTTCAAAGTATGTATATTCCATCTTTTTGGCAATGTGACGTATTGGAATGGGGAAACTCGAAAGTATAACGTATTTAATATTGAAAGTATAAGTTATTTTAATACTTATACGGTATCGTATGGTGTTAATGAATCGATTATAGAATATCCATACTTGGGTCCAGTCGATTTATCCTATTTTCCAGGCATGTATCAGGATAAAAATATGACGGAAAGTGAATTCTGGCAGTGGAAACGATATGAAACTTGGTTTTATTCCTATGGACTCGTAGCGAGTGTTTTTCTTGGAAATTATGCAGGGGTTGACAGTTGCTCCGTACCAGTTCGATTTATGCTGCCTCAGCCGAATATTATGAGTAATGAATTAATACACGATGAAATTACTCATACATTTATTAGGACGGATTTTATCCCAGATAATTTTGATGCAAATTATAGAGGTCTTGAAAATACTCTCAGCTTGAATATACTCCCCATTTGAGAGGATTAAAATAAAAAAAAGAATGAGAAAAACTGATTCTTTAAATGTCTCCTTTAAACAGGAAGAGTTGTAATCCATCCGGTGCTCGAATCATCGCATTTCCCGAGTCGATGCTGAAGTCTTGGAACTGTTCCACGGGGATCCCTTTATCTTGTACCTTAGGGATGATTTTTTCCATGTTTAAATCAAAATAGGTTAATGTAGGCTCGGTATTTCCAGTTGCCCATTCGTTTTGATGAAACCCAAGGACCATTAAGTCATCGATTAATATCGCCCATGGATACGGTTGAGGCTGTTTTACGGAAACAATATACCCTAACTTTGTCCAAAAATCGATTCTTACTTCGAGATCTTTTACGCTATGAGCAAATTCTCCGAATTTCCCAAAATTAACCGTGGATTTTCCTTTGATATCGGGTTTTTTGGTTGCATCATAATCCTTGTTTACAATATTGATGCCAAACCCTTCGGGATCCATGAAAATAGCGCTTTCGGGAAGCGATTTAGACTTCGGAGTTTTGCTATGAAATTTAATTCCAAGGGCTTCCATCTGATTCACAGTTTCCGCAAAATTCGGATTAAAATAGATCAATCCCGTATATTTCATGTCTCCTTCATCTAATAGTAGATTTATTCTCCCATCCGTGAATAAAGCCCAATTATTTGGTTTTGAAGATTCGTTAAGTTTATGATAACCTAATTTTTCATAAAATGGTTTAGTTACCTCAAGATCTAAGACTCCTCGTACAATTTGAACAGCTTTTCCTAATTTCAAAACATTTCACCTCGAGAGGAAGTTAGCCATTTTAATAATTAAATGTAGCTATTATGACTCATAATTTTTCCTAATTGTAGGCTAACTTAAATTATTTAAAAATCCAGAATAAATTATTTTAAATAAATATATCAAATTGAATCTGTTATTTTTTTAAGTACCATAATAAGGCTATTCGCACTTCTTTTGGTGCCGATCACAATCTTACGCGGTTTAGATTTTTGTACTGCATATTGGACAAAAATATCAATGGGAAACTTATGATCTTCTGCTTTCTCAACATTGGCTGCATCCGGAACAGAATCACGTTCGGTAAGTTTGATATAGTAGACACTTGTACTGCTATTGCACATTGGACAGCCAGGCATAAATTCTGAACTGATAAAGATGACGGGATCTGTGAATTTGGGGATATTTACTTTTAAGTATTCACGGAGTTCTCCCATTGCGATGATTTCCATGCTATTTAATAAAGTGAAACTTAGTTTTTAAATAGCATATAATTTTACCTTGATATCCATAGAGTATCATCAATATTGGTAATTTCTTAAAAATACGGTGGAGACAGAGATAAGAATTCCTAACATTAGTATTAAAATAATTGGCATCAGTACAATCAGACTAAATTTCTAAACTTAATTTTCAAACTAAAAAGAAAAGAAAAGAGTAATATACTTATTAATTCTTCTTGAATGGTAATTTCAGTCTTTCTAATGAGATTATTCCTTGTTTCTTCAAGATAAGTAAAACTACGATAACAACCGCTACTCCTCCGATAATTGATATGGTTATTATAAATGCTATAATCACAGGATCTAATCCCTCTATGACTGGATAATAAGGTGAGATTGGGAAATAGTCAATGCTTCCCGCTGATCCTCCGATATAGGTATATGGAACATCAACAATTCCATCCTTACCCGCATCTGGTTCGGTATGGTTATCCCAGTAATTTCCAATTGTAGAGCTATTCCATTTATTATAGAGTCCATCGTCGTAAGCGTGTAACCCATTATTGAGAAAGTAGTTTAGATAAATTGAATTATTGTTACTATCCAGTTCGATATAAATTCCAAAATTAGTGTTATTTGCAATTAAATTCCTGATGACGGTATTGAAATTGCCTACTTCAATTTCTATTCCGCTATAACTATTATTAACCACGTTATTATCCGTAATGCTATTGAAATCACTATAGTATAATTCAATACCATAATTATTGCCATTGAAATCATTCTTATTGATATCATTATAATCACAACCTTCTTCTAAATATATTCCATTATTCTGGTTTCCAGTAATAATGTTTTCTGTTATGGAGTTATATCCCGACTCATATAAGAACATGCCAATCCCGGTATTATAATTTATAGTATTGCCAGATAATAAATTGGAATTGCAGTTTTCACTTAATTCAATCCCATCACCATTTTTGCTTATAATATTATCTATTATGCGATTGTCGCTACAATTTACAGATAGAGAAATGCCCTCATCGTTATCATTACAGATATTTCCTGTGATCTCATTATCCACGCAGTTATTCTCTAATGATATTCCTTTACGATTATTATTAGAACAGTTATTGTCATAGATTAATGACTTATTTACTCCTTGCAGTAATATTGCGGTTCTCGCATTGTAGATTTGGCATCCCTGTATGATGAAGTAAACGTTCGAGTTTAAAATTTCAATTCCATTCAAGTTGAAAATACCGAATCCACTAATTTTAAGATTTTCAATAATGTATGGTTGTTGCTCTGTACCAAGCCCTCCACTAAACCAGCTTTGCTGTTCTGCCCACGTCCAATTATGAGCTCCAACACCAGTTGCCGTTCCATCAATGAAGATGGGTAAATCCACCGTAGGAGTTGAGCAGTCATTATATTCAATATTGTTTCCGCTAGCGTCAATTTCATATATACACCAATTATTATCAAGTAAATTATTTCCGGTTATGTTATTGTCTTCACTCAGTTCAATGGCTATTCCTAAATCGTTTCCATTTATTGTATTGTTCTTAATCAGATTGCGATCGCAATTAAAGTATAAGTAAAGCCCTATATCTCCATTGTTTTTAACGGTATTTTCCGTGACGTTGCAATCAAGAGAATCTACCATGTATATCCCTATTTGGTTATTATTTACCATGTTACCACTCACATTTAGATTAAGTGAATTTTGGGATGCAATCCCATATCTAAGGTTATTATTAACTGTATTATAGATAATAGAATTATTATGATTAGTGGATGTTATAAATATTCCATCTCTATCGTTTTCATTAGTAGTATTGTTTACTATATGGTTATTATCACAACTACTAACAAAATTGTTTATAAATACGCCGTAATTATCGTTATAGTTGGCCGTGTTTAATTCTATAACATTATCATCACAGTTTGTGATCAATTGGATACCATACAAATTATCGTTGATTGTATTTCCTGTAATATTATTATTATCGCAAGTAGTATCAAGATATATTCCATTGTATTGATTGAAGTATATAAGGTTCTCGGTTATATTGTTTTTGCTGGAATTCTTTAAATAAATACCCTGATTGTTAATAGAACATGTATTATTAAACAATGTTCCATTAAAAGAGTTTTCCAACCATATTCCTGAATCAAAAAATCCATTATCTGCGTTTAATATAGTACAATTTCGAATCACAAATTTCTCGTTTATAGAATTATTAATCATAATTCCACTTCCCGTGGGGGAACTACTGGCATCAATCGTTAGATTTTCAATTACATAAGCACCACTTTCGAGATTACACCATGGCTCTGCTAAAGTATCTGACCAATTATTAGCAATACTTCCGTCAATATGAATGAAGGATTCGACATAACTTCCCGAACTTTTTGGAAAGATTAAATCAACTCCATCTTGCTCTTTAAATGTAACATCATCAATAGCAATTATAGAACTAGCAAGTAAAACCACAACGAATACTATTGATTGTCTTATTTTATTTTTCATATAACATACCCTTAATTTTAATTAGATCTGAATTTAAAGTAGGATAGTATCCTATTTAACTTTATATAATCGAAAATCAACTTGGGAATTGATTGGATATCTACTGTTTTAGTCAGAAAATTAAAATAAGAATAAAAAAAAAGAAGAAATTTATTTTATTTTTGGTATGATTTCTTTTTGTAAAGATAAAATCTTATCACCCCAATGACTCCTATAAGAATGATTATATCGTAACCAGGAATATCGGGAGTAGGACTGGGTGTGCTTATTTCAAAGTAATCACTATAAGCAAAAATCGATGAGTTGGTGGTATCAATGATCTTTATGCGGTAATCGGAGGAATCAGTGAGCGTAGAATCAACGAGTCAATAGAAATTTCCAGCATTGGGGGTGTTTGAGACTATTTCCATGACAAATGCAGCATTAAGATATAGTTCAAGCTTGATTAACAGTAGAAGTCCAGTTAATATATTGAGTTGATCCAGGTTCCTAGAAACTAGATGAATCTGGATTAAAGATAATTAAGCTTTTAGGTATCTCTAACTCAACTTCAATGCAATTCAATAGAGAACTACCATTTTCATTATAAGCAACCACAGTTAAATAATAGGTTCTATCTAAATTATCAATCAATGCTAAACTAAGATCAGTTATCTCTTCAGCTAATTGGGTCAAGCTTCCGTTAATTTCTACAATGAAACTTGAATAACGATAGACAGAGTAGTTATTTGCATCAGAAGATGCGGTCCAGCTAAGTGAGAATACACCATCAGGATCTGGATCACCTGCATTTGAAGAAAGTACGAACTTCTTAGCTTATAAAATAATCAAAAAGTAAAAGACTCTCCGTCTTTTAATAAGATGGCATTATCATAATTATCTTTAAACCAATCTGGATTTTCAGTGTGAACGGGAATAATATAATCGGGGTCAATCGTGTCAATTGCCCACTGTAAGTCGCTTTTGGAAGCGTGACCCGACGCATGGAGGCCTTTCGTAAATTCTGGACGTATTTTACCCCTAGTTTCTTTTATCTCAAAGCCATGAATATCAAATCCAAGATGTTTAAGCCAGTTGTTTAAACGCATAAAATCAAATTCCGATTCTTCTTGGAATGCTTCGCTCGAGGAGTAGAGATAGGTCCCATTTTGCGGTTTGATATCTAGAAGATGTTTGATTTCATAGAGTGAGAAGCAGAGGATATATTTCTCAGGGGAATCTGCGATAGCGTGTGGTTCAATATACTCCACCTGATCTTTCAGAAAATTTTTTTCCCAAGAAGAAGTGCTTGTGTTATATGCATCAAAAACCTTAATCTGACTCGTTCTATCGACGGCATCTACTTGTTCAAGCGCTTTTAATAGAAATACTTGTTTTGCTGGAATAATAATCTCTCGACCGAGCTTGCTTCCAATTTCTTCGAAAATCTCAAGGCGCTCGAAGTTTCTTGCAGAAAAATCTGCTACCACAATTCCTTTGGCATCTTGAACGAGATTAAAGCAATTATCGTAGACTTCCTCTTCGGATTCATCAACATCTTCTCGTGAGGCCCGTGTGCCCTCAATAATTAACACTGAAGCGTCCTTTGCAGCTTGAATAAACTTCTTGCTTTTATATCCATTTTTTCCATGAAGTCGGAAATCACCAGTATAGGCCACGGTTGTCTCACTAGAAAGGAGAAATCCCGTAGCGCCATAGATCGAATGGTCAACATCAAAACATTCAATATCAAATTGACAAGGATTTGATGTAAGGTCGCAAAGTTCTCCACATGCCATTGGTTTCAGTGTTCCATCGTCGTTTGCTTTATTTTTAATATTAGTGGTGAGAAAATCCATTAAATTATCAGAAATCTTTTCGGTACAAACTAAATTTCTTGTCTTGTAAGCCCCACTTACAGATTTTAGAGCATATTCGCAAGAAGTTTTAGCCTTTTTGCGATAAAAAGCAGCTTCCAAATTTAATGAGAGATTTGAAGAGTCTTCCATTCCTTTAATTAAAGCAAAAGAAGTTGGAGAGGAAATAATGGGAATTTCAGGGTCTAATAAGCCTATATTTCCGAAATGATCCATATGTGGGTGGCTAATTAAGACGGCTTCAATATTTAATTTAGGAAAGGTAGTCATATCTAGATCGGGAGGATTAAGGTCCTGGCGATAAATATCCAATTTAGGAATAAGATCTAGATGAATATGATCATAAATCCCGCGCGTGGATCGCTCTTTTAAATATTCCTGAAAGAAGTAGTTATATTTTTTGAAATTCATACCAAAATCAAGAAAGACTCCTTTCTTGTTTTCTTCTACAAAAATTTTGTTTCCCCCGATGGTGTGAGTTCCATCGTAGACAGTAATTTTCGTCATTATCCTTCTACTAAAACTATCTATCTTATTGTTATAAATTTATGGAAATCATCATTAGGATGTTTGAATTTGGTTTTAAGAATTACTTTCTAAGATTACTTTAATTCCTGTATTTTTAAATAGATTCTTAAACATCTTAGCATTTTCGGTGTGGATGGGAAAGAGATATTGAGGATTTACTTGTTTAACAAAATTATAAATGTCATGGGGTTTAGCGTGTCCTGATGCTTGAACTCTGTAGGCGGGAAGGCCTAGTCTTCTTAAGTTAGAGACCAATTCTTTATTATTATCAAATTTATCTTCAGCGTAGGGATCAATATCAGAACTGATAAACGCTCCGATTAAATGACGTGGCAAGGTGTGACTTAGGGGTTCTTGGAGGGCGGTATAATACAAAAAAAATTTCGATTCTAACTCATCCAAATCCTCTTGTTTACACAATCTCCATTCCTTATGAATTTCTGCGAAAACGCTTCTTAATTCGCGTTGCCATTTAAAGGTTTTTCCTTCGAGACTTTCATCGAGTAAAATGAGGATAGCGTCGTCGTTTAGTAAGTTCGGGTCCCTCATGGTGTCATGGTTTGGATCTTGATTAAGGATGTGATAAAAATAGGCATCTCTCTCTGAAATAATGTATTTCCACCCAAATTTTTTTGCGATATTGATAAAAGTTCTGAAACGGTCCCAATCCGTTCTGTTATATTTTACGATTAGGTAATCGAATGTGATGCTTTCTATCAATCTCTCTAATTGCGCCCTTACATTGGCCTCAGATTCTATAGATCCCTTATGAATGAACGTTCCTTCACAGATTAGGGCCAATACCTGATCCTCCGAGGGATAGCTTTTAATCTTTTCCACAAGATCCTCCGTCATATCGCTAAGAGGGCCGTGCATACGAAAGTCTCCCGTGTATACGACTAGTCCACCGGAAGTACAAAATATAAACCCATAGGCAGCAGGGATTGAATGATCCACGTGTACAGGAATTACTTTCATCTCTTTTATGTGTTTATTTACTCCTGTTCTGAAGCAACGCCAATCCAATCCATAGTAGAAATTTTCAAAACTCGAAGGGGAGGATTTAGAGTTTGCCTCTATGATGCTTCTTGTCATAAGACCTGTGTAAATGGGTATATTGCGATTGACGAAAGAAAGCCCGTAATAATGGTCTATATGAGCGTGAGAAATAAATATGCCATCACAATTACTTGGCGGGTCTTTCTTCCCTTTGCATTGATTAATTTTTTCTAAAAACCTTTGGCCTGGTTCAAATATGAAGTTCTGTGAATAAAGGTTTTGAATTGGGAGAGTACTCTCTGAAGGAAGAAATGAGTGATCAATTAATTCTCTCAGTTCAGCTGGTGGCCCATATCTTTTTTTATGATCTGAGAGTTTTTTAATATTCGCGCCAAAATCCATGAAAATCTTTACATCTTCTTGGAAGTCTTCCAATAAAACTTTATTTCCACCAACTTCGTTAGCCCCTCCATAAAATGTTAACTTGATTTTATTGTCGATTAATGTCAATTTTTAATATCACGAAATACAATTACAATGATGTCTAATTTATCCTATTAGATAATTAAAGAATTGCTATAAAAATCTTTTTAAAAGTATGAACAGAGCATTTTTAAATATTAGCTCTACTCTATTATTAGAAAAAGTTGTGTGGTTTTCCTATGGAAAGAGTCAAAAAAACATACCACTATACTCTCATTTTTAGGGATATTGACAGATTTGAAGTTGAGGAGGACGTGCGTGAAGTCTACTTTCCGATTACGAAGAAAGCAATGGAACAGCGCAAACAGTTTTTCCCTTCAATGACTGAGGTAATAGAACCCCGAGTAAATTTTTTTCAAGGTCGCGATAATCAGGATTGCATGGCAACATTATACGGTTATGTGCGTGAAGTAAAGCTTCCACTCGAGGATGAAGAAGATAGAGAGGGCCAAGAATTGTGGATTACGATCCTCCAATTAATTCTGAGCTTTGTAGGTACCATGCGAAATACCCATGAGTTCGAATTGTATGCTTATGGAATGGCGTTTGATAAGAGTGAGTATGGATGGTTTGACCCTCTTACCAAAGATCAAATTAATACTGAAGATGTTTACCAGATTTTTCCAAAAAAATATCTTAGACGCTAACTAATTAAAATTCCTAAGCTAGTAGTTAGTGAAAAAATATTTATTCTTGATGTTTCTTCTTCATATTGAGTAAACTCAAAATTCCAATTTAGGATTTATGTTATAATTTTTAGTATTGGGGATAATTGAATGTACTTTTTGCTGAAATCAGAAGTGGAGACTATCGATATTGAAAAGGATTATTACAAAAAGCGCCTATTTTGTCCATTTTGTAAAAAAAATCAATTAAAAAAGTTAAACTCAAACGATTTATATAATAAATATCATTGCTGGAATAAAGATTGCGAAAATAAAAACGTCCCCTTCATTTTATTAAACGAGTATATTCAAAAAGAAGAGTTATTTAATGATATCTGCGACACATGCCAGCAGCCACTACATCGTGAATTTAAAGTTAATGAAAATCATGATGTACTTTTATTTTTTCGATGTGGTTCAAAGATGTGCGAATCCAATATGAATCCTTATTGTTATAATCTTACGAATCAATCCTGGCAAGGGACACAACCGAAATTTATTCTTTATGATGATTTAGAAGTTGATACTGAACCAAAAGTAATGATAAAGGCCAATATTCCAAAAATTGAAGATGATAAAAAAGAAAAACTCAAGTTGGCTTCCAAAACAATCTTGGAAATTCCAGAACCCGAACCTCCTGAAATATTTCACAAGATCGAAGAAATACCATTGCTTACGATGAACAATGAGGAATTCACCTTATTTTTAGAGAAACACCAAAATAAAGTAATTATATTAGTGGATGTCCCTAATTTCGTTCGAACATTGCGTGAAGTTTTTCCACGAAATTTCGAAGATGTCCTCAGAAAAGCCCATCAACTCTTATTAGAATACATTGAAAACTCGTTTCATACGTCCAGTGATTATATTGTACGCTATTTCTCGAAACCTGCAAAAGACCTTGACGTTCCAAATAAGATTATTATTAAATTCTGTACACAAAATTTAGATAAGGAGTATTTTCACTTACTCAAGATCCCAAAAGGTTCTATATATAGCGATATCGATAATTATTTGATTGCCAACGCTGTCGAGATTCTTGAGCGGTGTGACATAAGGGGCTTTATCATTGTGAGTAGCGATAAAGATTATTTACCCGTGATGCGCATCGCAAGCTATAAAAATGTAAAGGCACGTATCCTTGGTATTAATACTCCAGAAATTTATGAGGAATATCACATCGAGAACATTAAATTTCTTGGAATCATGAAATTCTTTGAGAAATAGTTATTTTAAAAAAACGAGATTAAAAATCGTTCGTATTCTAATAGATCCATTGAGTTCTCATAAATAATGTTAATATTAGTCTCACTTTTCAAATAGTGATTTGATTTATTGTGAATATTATAAATAATGAGTTAACAGAGATTATCTCGTGGAAAAATTTTACTTTCCCTAAGAGCTGAAGCAGAATTTTGCTTAAAAGAGAGAAAGATTTAAATATTTGGAGATTTCATTATCCCATAGCGAGGTAAAATTCAAAAAATGAGACTCAGTAAAAAGTCTTTGGTTGGTATGATTATAGTAGGAATACTCACCAGTATAATTTTGCCCATCACAATAATTTTCTCATTTACTAATTTTCTAATCAGTCCTGAGGTACAATATACAAAGGGTTTTCAAGTAGCATATGATGAGATGCCCCTATCAGAACCCATCGTCATATTAAATCCTAAGGGGACGAATATCTTCTATCAAACTGGAGCTCGATATATGGGCTTTGATCACGAGTATATCCTTATTAATTATCGTACGGCACCTGGTCTTATCGCGGAAGAATACATTCTAGATGGTGAGGCTCCACAATTAATACCCTCTGATAATCTTATTCCCACACCAGAGATTGGAAATCACACATTAATGTTAATTGGAACAAATTCCACAGGGCATGCGTGTAATTCGACTTTGGTTAATTTTTTTATAGGTAGTGACGTTCAAGGGGTTTGTGGTGCAGCTCCAGAATGTTTTGATCATTCCTATAGTTCCACGGTTCATTTTAAAATATCTACATATGGCTTTGGGCTACTTACGGATACGATTTTTGATCATGAAATTTTTTTAGAAGGGCCGGAAAAACCTATTACAGAACCAGAATACACAAAAAATGTTAATTTAACCTATGAAACAATAAACAATTTCGTTCCTTTTATTATTCTGAGAAGTGAGCTATGGTATAACCATACTGTAGAAGTGGTAAATTCCCACTGGGTGAATTTGGTAAGTGATGGTGAATCTGTGGGTCGTATATGGATGACTTCTGGATTTACTGAGATAGCGAAGAATGGAACAACAAGGATATTGTATTTTAAATCGAATATCTTGCATGTTTTCGGTACGGTGACCTACTGGAACGGAGAGACACGATATTACGATGTCATTGGTATTGAAGGAATTTTTTATGATAATATTTATGCTATGTCTTATGATGTTGGAGAGAAGGTTTATGATAATCCAGTTCTTGGTTCAATCGATTTCTCACAATTTCCAGGGTTGTATCAAGATAAGAACATGACTGAAGATGAATTCTGGGAGTGGAAAAGAGAGGAAAATTGGTTGCAATCATATGGAATCGAATCGAGTGTGTTTCTTGGAAATTATGTAGGCAATCTTAGTTGCCCTGTACCAGTTCAGTTTAGTCTACCCCAACATAATATAATAGATAAGGAAATGATACCTGATGAGATCATACATAGGTTTACAAGGACGGGGTTTGAACCCGAAAATTATGATGCAAATTATAGAGGTCTTGAAAATGCATTTAGTATGAATATAATCCCGATTTGAGAGAATTAGGATTTCAAGCTCAATCTAAAAAATACTCTATCTCATGTGGAAATTAAATATAAATAGTTAGATTGTATTGTCAATTATAAGGCGAGTAAAAAGATCAGATGTCTATTTTTTAAAGCAATAAAAAGGAGTATGGTAATCTCATAATGAGCCAGAAAGTAAAAGATTATATTCAATGTATAGGGTTTCTGGCTTTTTTCCTGCTTATAATTATTGGATTTCCAGTAATAGCCTTTATTAGGGGATATGAGCATACTATATATGCAAATAAGGATAGTTATGTCTTAGAATCTACTCCCAACGCCAATTATGGTTCTGAAGATTATTTACGCATAGGAAAATTCGATGATGGAAGAGCTCGTACGTACTATCATTTTAATATATCTTCTCATTCGATGGAGTGGAGGGAGGCTTGGATTTATGTAAAATTCGATCTTGGAACAAATCTAATAGACGTTGGATGCTATCTTACGAATAACAATTGGGATGAAATGGCTATAACTTGGAACACACAGCCCGAGCCAACTGCTTATAAAGGACATATTTTATGCGATGGCTTTGATTTTCGAATTCCGATAGACTTAGATGAAATAGTCGATGGGGGTGTGAGTATATGCCTATGTGAAATGCGAGCAGAGGAGGAAGGATACATTCAAGGATACTCAAAAGAGGGGACATCCTATAAGGGTCAGGCGGCAAGAATTGAGCTAACGTATACTGGCTATGACCCGATTGTATTCTGGACATGTATGAGAATTCTAATTTTCATAGCTGGTCTTATAGGACTAATTACTTTAGGTATTATTTTTGGAAGGCATTCAAAACCAATAAGAATAAAGCATAAACGTAAACATAAACAAATCCCATTACCTCCAAATTTTAAGTGGGATGAACAAGGGAAGGTTGTTCCGAAAAAGTTTGAACCACCACCTCAGATGGATCCAATTGAAATAATGGCGCGCTATTACCCAAAAAGTGTACCTGCTCTTGAGAAACAAATTAATCAATATATCATCTTAAAATTGGAACAAGGAAAGACTTTTATTTATGTAAATGGAAGAAGGTTTATTCAGTGTATACGATTAGTCTTGAATATTCAAAAGGAAGATATACCCATGTACGATGAGATCGATTCGATAGATGAGGCGGCGAAAGTCTATAAGAACCATATGTATCAAAATAGAATTGTACGAGGTCCCATGGCAGCTCCCGTTCCAGGTCAGCGCCATGACATTACTCCTGAGCAAGAATTCTGGGGGCATTGCTCCAATCTTGAAGCATGGGTTGAAAACAAATATGATACGAGGATTCTTATGAGCAATATTTCTTTTCCACTACTCAGAGAATTATCCAGAGCGGGTGATCCTGTTGCAAGAGGGGTATATAAAGAAGAGATCGCATTAAGACTAGAAAGTGGTTATCCCTCTGTAGTCCAATACCTCTTAGCTCAAGGATATCTTGGAGAGTTCAGTCCAGATGAATTTAAGACAATTTTAGAATCTACAGGACTCATTCAAAAATTATCTTCTGACTCGAAAGTACTTTCTTCACTGCTTAATGCTTGTATTCTTAAATTTCCAACTCTTTCCGAGAAGATAATATTAGACGTTTTAAATCTTCCAAATAGCGAAGATCTCTTTTTATCAATTATAAACAGAGATATCTTATATAATAAGTTACCAGGGATTTTCCAATCCCGTATTAAAATGAATAGAACCCGATTCTTGCTTAATTTAAAGGGATTTCTCGAAAGGTCTTTAGATCAACTGAACGAATTTAAGCGAGGGACAGTTCTAAATTGTATTAAAGCTATTGATGAACAACTGAGTAAGTATGATGTGAATTCTCCCTTATTTAAAGGAGAGTCCTTCGTTAATAAATTCCCGCTTATTCAGAATCCTTTGATTAAAAATCATCTCTTAGAGAAGTTTGAGAAAGAAAAACTGAAAGAAAAAGCTTTAAAGGCTCAAAATAAGGCGCTATCGCGGTGCAAATTCTGTGGTAAAATCATTCCAAAAGATAAAGATTTTTGTGAATGGTGTGGTCATAAAAAAGATGATGATGAAGGTGGCTTTTTTCCGTTTCCATTTATATTTAAACCTCCAGGTGGTGGAGGTTCAATGAAAGCAGTTGCTATAGCCGTAGCTGAAGGTAAATCTAAGGCATAAATTTGTAAACACTAATTTTTTATCTTTTTACTGAATATAATTACACAAATAGATAAAATGCCCAGTAGTAGATATATGTTATATCCAAGAATTATAGGCTCAGGGCTACGACAATCATTATTTTGAAATATATTTCCTTCAGAAAGTGAATCGATATAAAAACATTCTGTATTTCCAATGAGAATATTTTTGGAGATTGTGTTGTTTATACAGTAGAAGAAACGAATTCCATAATTTTTATTATAACTTATATTATTTTTTGAAATTATGCTATTTTCTAAACGATAGCAATAGAATCCATTGTAATTATTATGACTAACGTTGTTTTCTGTACAGAGATTATTGATACTATACTCTAATAGTATTCCCTCCTGCATGTTATAACGTGCTGTATTATTTGATATGGTAATATTTTCTCCCCCAAAGATATAGATTCCGTCCCGCTGATTATTATCAATAAAGCTTTTAGTTATTATGTTATCATGACAATTTATTAGTGTAAGTCCCGTACCAGTATAAGATAGATTTACATGTGTAATGAATGTATCACTACAAGAAGCCATTATTATTTGTCCGGCGTTCGTAAAATTGTTTGGACCAAGATAATGTTTGTTAGTATAATAATAGAGCGGTTTTCCATTAACTAAATTGGAAGTATCAATATATTGAAAATAGAAATTATCGGTATTTGAGACAGATATTTGTAATCCGCATTCTTTCATAATATTTCCTGATACATTATTAAACATTCCCCCTAATTCTAATCCACTATTTATTATATTGTTAAAAATTCCATTATTATCACTATCAAATAGAGAGATTCCATAATGGGAGTTATTGTGCTCAATATTTTCCGATATATTATTCTTATCGCTATCCAGTAAAGTAATTCCTTCAAATTCATTATCAAATGAGAGGTTCCCGGAAATTGAATTGTTTGAACTAAAATATAAGGAGATGCCGAATAAGTGGGATAAACAGGTATTATTAAGAATATGAACGTTTTTCGTGTATGATAATCTAATTCCTAAGTGTGCATTAGCGAGTGTACAGTTCTTAATCGTGACATATGAATCAGAATTTTCAATCAAGATACAAATACCGGAACCAAAACCGTCAATGACTTTATCTTCGATAAGATAGGGGTCGGAAAAAGTTCCCAAACCGGTACATATTCCCGCAATTTTAGCTTCGGACCAATTATTAGCAATGTGGATTTTCGCAGATAGTTCTGATATTTCTAATAAATGCTTACTATCACTCATTACTTCCCTATATTCAAAATAATTATTATTTCTGTTGATAATGCAGACAGAACTCTTATTTATTAATGCTAAGCAGGAGAAGAGGATACCTATCAGTAGAAAAATTTTAACTTTTAAATTGATAGTTGAGTTCATCTGAGTTTCAGATGAAATATATTTAGTAATGTATTTATAATTAACTTCAGATGTAAGTTAGAGCAGGTTAATAGACGTATTCCTAATCCATCGTATCGAAATATTTGATGATATTTATCATATCTATCATGATCTTTGCTTTATTTTTCTAAAATGAAGTTAGAAAATCATAGATCTCATTCTCTTATTTACGAGAAATCAAATTTGATTTTTGAAATCAAAATTTATATATAATTGTTTTTATAAGAAAAAAAGAAATTATATGATGTATTTGATTTATTTCGGATGGGTAATATGGCTGTCCCATACTCCAAGCATTTTACCATTCAGTAGAAATCTGTTATATAAGTCAGTAAATAAGTTTTCTTCTTCAATTTGTTCTTGAATGAACCAATTTAATAAGTCATATGCATAATATTCATTTTTAGCTTGAGCGAGATCCATTAAATCTTTTATTTTACTAGTGATATGTTCTTCATGTTTAATCGCACCCTTTAAGACTTCTTCTACATTCGAATAATCTGTTGAAACCATTTCAATTGTGCCATATTCTACTTTTCCACCTGCTTCTTGGATATATTTAACAAATTTCATAGCATGTTTATACTCTTCCGTTTCAGCATGAATTTTCAAGAAATTAGCGAGTCCTTTTAATCCTTGATCTTCAGCCCATGCGGCCATTCCTAAATAAATATATGCAGATCGAAGTTCTTCTACAATTTGTTTATTCATTAACTCATTGAGTTCTTTTGAGATTAATTCCACCATTATATATCAATTAAAGTAAAAATTTGTACTTTTTATTTATTATTCTTTAAAATTCTAAGACTTTCCGTCAAAATAGTTTCAAAATAGTGTTAAATTACAACTTTAACTTTTAGTTTATAAAATTATAAGATAATTATGAAAATAGGACTCGTAGACTCATGATAAATGAAAAGTAAATTCAGAAATTTGTGAAATATAATATCGAAAGGTTTAAAAGTCTCAATGATATCTAATTTTTTAAAAAAAATGAGATTTTAAATGAGGTATTTTCTATGACGAGGAAAGATAAAAAGAAAAAAAAGAAGAAGCCATGGGGAGTAGAAGCGGGAGATTTAGAAGAGGACTGGGAAGACCACTCTGATTTTGAGGAGGATGAGGATGATGATTGGGATGAGGAGGACGAAGAAGACTGGGACGATGAGGATGAGGATTGGGATGATGAAGAGGACGAAGATGACGATGAAGATTGGGACGATTACGATGATGATTAATACAATGAGTTAGCGTATGAATTTCACT
>Ga0180433_10005662_pt1 | contig 16754 bp, 14 predicted proteins | sample SS_ome_8_FD_132980 | JGI IMG/M metagenome (GOLD analysis project Ga0180433, IMG submission 132980) | Hypersaline lake sediment archaeal communities from the Salton Sea, California, USA - SS_1_D_1 metaG | ecosystem: Environmental > Aquatic > Non-marine Saline and Alkaline > Hypersaline >... | reverse complement strand
CCCTATAACAGATACAGAAAGCAGTTCGTATAATATTCTTCGTCATGCTGGAACAATTTATTCGATGCTACAGTTATATGATATAACAAAAAATAATGAACTTCTTGATTCTGCTGAAGAAGCAATAGAATATTTATTGCTATTTGAAAAGCCATTTGATGATAATTGTACTTGTATAGTATATAATGATGAAGTTAAATTAGGCGGTTCAGGGCTTGCAATAATTGCCCTTGCAGAATACGCAAAAACCACAGGGGACACTAAATATCTATCTTCAATGCAAAATCTTGCAAAATATATTAAAATATCTCAACTAGAATCCGGTAAATTCATCAGTAAAAGATATTATTCTTCTGGTGAAATTGAAGATTGGGACTCTGAATATTACCCAGGTGAAGCAATACTAAGTCTATGTAGATTATATTCATTAGATGGAAACGAAACCTGGCTCGATGTTGCTGAAAATGGGTCAAAATATTTGATCGATTTAAGAAAAAATATTGAAACTAATAATCTTGTACATGATCATTGGCTTATGATGTCTCTTAATGAGTTATACCGTTATAGAAATGATTTATCTTATTTTAATCATGCTATAAGATTAGCTAAATCCATCATGAACAGTCAAAGGGATGATGTAAACGAAATATTAGAAAATCCAGGATGGTTAGGCAGTTATTACACACCTCCTCAATCAACACCTACAGCTACACGTTCAGAAGGACTTATTGCAGCATATCATCTATCAAACGATTTTGGTGATGAAAGAACAACTGAAAGGATTCTTAATTCAATAAAACTTGGAATACTATTCCAGCTTCAAACACAATTCACGTCAGATAATGTTGTAAGTCTATCAAATCCGCAAAAGACTATAGGTGGTTTTCATGAGTCTTTAACAGATTATGACATCCGTATTGATTATGTACAACATAATATATGTAGCCTACTTGGTTTATATAAAATATTGAAAGAATAAAGGAAAAAAACTTTTAACAAAAGTTTTCTTCTCTTTTCTTAGATTTATGCGAATAGCAGTATTATTAAAAGACAGATGCAAACCAAAAAATTGTGCTAAAGAGTGTAAAAAGTTTTGTCCTAGAGTACGTGCTGGCGACGAGACAATTATAATAGGAGAAAATGGAAAACCTATAATTTCTGAGGAGTTATGTGTAGGGTGTGGAATCTGTATAAACAAATGTCCATTTGATGCAATTAAAATAATAGGGCTTGCAGAAGAGTTAAAAACAGATCTTATACACCAATTTGGAGAAAATGGCTTTAGATTATTCCGTTTGCCTGTTCCAAAAAAAGGCACTTGTACGGGAATTTTAGGGCCAAATGGCATAGGTAAAACTACGTCAATAAAAATTCTTTCGGGACAAATCATTCCAAATTTAGGTGATTATGATAAAAAAGAATCCTTTGAAAGAATTCTGAGTTATTTTTCAGGTTCAGAACTCCATGAACATTTTAAAAGAATTGCAGAAAAAGATATAAAAAGTGTCGTAAAACCACAGTATGTTGATAAACTTCCAAAAGTAATGAAAGGAACTGTAGAAGATGTGCTTAAAAATGCTGATAGTTCAAATGATTTTGATAAAATTGTTGAAAAATTAGATATCAAAAATATTCTTGATAAAAAAATAGAGAAAAAAGAAATATCTGGCGGAGAATTACAAATTGTATCAATTGCTGCAGCTCTTTTAAAAGACGTAGATCTTTATTTTTTTGATGAACCATCAAGTTATCTTGACATACATCAAAGATTAAAAATTGCACGTATAATAAGAGAATTATCAAAAGAAAAAATGGTTATAGTAATCGAACATGACCTTGCTGTGCTTGATTTTTTGTGCGATCAAGTACATTTGGTATATGGTGACGAAGGAGCATATGGGGTTGTAACACATCCTCGTGGTGTACGTCATGCAATAAATACATATTTGTCAGGTTATCTAAAAGAGGAAAATATACGCTTTGGTGAAAAAATAGAATTTTTTGCACATCCTCCAAAACAAAGGCAAGAAATGAGAATACTAATATCATACGATACTCTTGTAAAAAAGTATGATGATTTTATTTTAAAAGTTGACAAGGGTGTAATTAGACAGGGAGAAATTATTGGAATTGTAGGGCCAAATGCTATTGGTAAAACTACTTTTGTAAAAATGCTAGCAAAAGACGTTGAACCAAATGAAGGAAAAGTTGATTTTGATATAAAAATCAGCTATAAGCCGCAATATATTACTCCTAATTTTGATGGGTCTGTTAGAGAATTTTTTGAGAAAAATGCACAACAGATTTTTACTTCATCTTTTTTCAAATCAGAGATTTTCGAACCAATGAATCTAAAATATCTTTTAGATAAAAATATAAATAACTTATCAGGTGGAGAACTACAAAGAGTTGCAGTTGCAAATTGTCTCTTACAAGAAGCAGATATATATTTACTTGACGAACCATCAGCATATCTTGACAGTGAACAAAGAATGATTACATCAAGAACAGTTAGAAGAATAATTGAAAAAAATGGTAAATCTGCAATGATTGTTGATCATGACGTGTATTTTATTGATCTTATAAGTGATGCATTAACTGTTTTTGATGGAAAACCAGGAATATCTGGTCATGCTCAGGGACCATTTGGTCTACATGAAGGTATGAATCGATTCTTAAAAGATGTAGACATAACCTTTCGTCGAGATGAGGATTCGCATAGACCACGTGTAAATAAACCAGAGTCATATATGGATCGAAAACAAAGGAAAGAAGGAGAATATTATTATAGTCTATAAAAAACAAAATGATTATATTCTTTATCCTTTATTCTAAACTGAATTATGCCGCGTTCAGGGAGGCTTAGGAACTTCATTCAGGAATACAATGAATCATCTAAAATACAGAAGATGTCTTTTATACCTCCATTTTTTATTCTTTTTGTTGAATTAATATTACTTGTACATGCCTTAGAAATAGATCATCCTGACATAATTGTGGTCGAACTAACTGGGATTTTACTTTTTATATCAGTTATAGAAATAATGTTTGTATCTAGAGAGATGAATGAGAAATACCAAAAAAGTAATTTTGATAAAATTTTAACAATCCGGCTCGATGATTTTATTACTAATATTACTAAGACAAATAATAATAATGTTAGAAAAATTGTGGAAGAGTTTTTAGAAAAATATCCAAAATATGGTAGAAACAGAAATGAAATTTATCACACAGCATGCCAAATCATGGAAACACATAAAGAAGAAAAAATAGAAGAGGACATAGAAGAAAAAATCAGACGATTTATTAAAAAAAGAAAAAAAGAAGGAGTTGATGATATCATCGAAAAGTTTGTAAAAAAATATCCCAAATATAAGGGATATAGAGGAAAAGTATACGAAATCACATGTCACATAAAAGCAGATTCTAAGATAAACAAAAATTCCTAAAAATTTTCTTTTTCTTTATCCCAAAAATTAAGAATTACATCCCTTAATTCATCAATATCTTTAGCATTAATCCATTTTTCATCAAAATCTTTTTGTTCAGAAATCTGTATAATCCACATAAGAACATGCATGTAGAAACTTTTTTGATCAGGTGATGAAACAATTATAAAAAAAGAATGAATAGAATCTTCACCATCAGATAAAAATATACCCATTTTACTTCTTACAAGAAGTATTTCAAATTTTCCTTTACCTTTTATATTATGAGAGATAATTCCTACACCCGGATGAGTAACAACATTAGAATCTCTTTCTTTTTCACGCAAAAACTCATATAATTTTTCAGATTTAACGTTTAATTTACTTGATAACTTATTTGCAATGAGTAATGCAAACTTATCTGGCCTCATATATTTATAAAGATCAATCACTTCACAATCTTTAATTAATTTTTTAAAACGTTTTTCCTCAAGATCATCTCTTTCAATTAATATTTCACGTAATTCTTCATCAACAAGGTATCCTGTATTTTTTTCGCCAGTAATCCTTTCTATAACATGAAGTAGCGAATATTCTCTCCAAATTTTATCGCGTGCAAAAAACCAATACCATAAAAATGCACATCCGATAAAAAGTGCAACTATAAATAGTAAAATATTTCCCATTTCTATTATTAAAAAACTATAACCTATCACTCCTGCAATCTGAATCCATGGATAAAGAGGAGATTTGAAACTAGGCCGGTAATATCGTATTTTACTCTCACGCATCATAATAAGCGATAAATTAATAAAGATAAAAAGAAGTAAAACCAAAGTGGAAGCAATTTTTACCAACCCTTCTAAATCTAGAAATAAGATAATAGATATCATAAACCCTGATGTGAAGAAAATAGAAATTATGGGTACTCCTCGTTTTGACATTTTTGAGAAAAACCTGGGCAATAGATGATCCTTACTCATTGCTATTGGATAACGAGATGCAGATAGAAGACCTGCATTTGCAGTTGTAATAAAAGCCAAAACTGCTGCTACAGCCATAATAATAAAACCAATTTCACCAATAAATTGCTCTGCACCAAGAGAAATTGGCATATTTGACTTCATAAGAGAATTATGTTCCAAAAGTCCAACTGTAACAAAAATTACAAGAGCATATAACGTTGATATTACGCCCCAAGCAAGAAACATACCTAGTGGAATATTTCTTTTGGGTTTTTTCACCTCTTCTGCGACACTACAAACCTTTGTAAGACCCATGAAAGAGACAAAAACAAAACCTGCTGTTGAAAAAACAGCACCAATTCCAAGTCCTTCTCTTATGAAAGGATCGAAGCGCGTAGGCTCTATAAACAAAAACCCAACAATTACATAAAATAACAATAGAGATAACAAACCAATTACTAGAAAAACCTGGGTTTTACCGACGTGTTTAACACCTCTCAAGTTTATAAACATAAATATAAGACAAAAGAAAATTGCAATGAATTTTATTGTAAAATCATCTATTTGAGGATAAAATAAATCAAAAAAAAGACCAATTCCAATTAGAGCAAAAGCTGTTTTTGATGCAAGTGAAAACCAGGAAGCGAAACCGCCAATGGTCCCAAACATAGGGCCCATGCTCCTATCGATAAAAAAATAATCTCCACCACATTTTGGCATAGCTGTAGTAAGCTCAATTTTTGAAAATAAAGTTGGAATAATTAAAAGGCTAGCAATAATATAAGCGACAACCACTGAAGAGCCTGATTTTTCGTAAGCAATACCAGGTAGCACAAATAAACCAGAAGAAATCATCGCACCAGAAGCGATACAAAAAATATCAAGTAATCCAAGTTCTCTTTTGAGACATTTCTCTCCTTTTTTACTAACCATCTGAAATTTATATGATTTACATATATTTGTATATTTTCTTTATATCAAAATTAAACCTTTTTTGATTACTTTTTCAACATGATTTACTCCAAGATGGTATGGAATATGAAAGAAATTTGGACAATCCATGATCAATATATCAGCCTGTTTTCCTTTTTCAAGACTTCCAACTGTGTTTTGTTTTTTAATCGAACAAGCTGCATTAAAAGTTGAAGCACATAAAGCCTCAGCTGGAGTCATACCCATCTTAAAACATCCGAGCTGAATCATGAATTGCATATTTTCTACCCAGCAGTTTGGATTTAAATCTGTTGCAAGAGCAACAGGAACACCAAGATCTATCATCTGGCGAGCATTAACATATCTATTTATCATAAGAGAGAAAGGAGTTCCAGGAAGTAAAACACCGATAACACTCTTTTTTGCCATTTTATCGAGGTTTTTTTTATTAGAATTTAAAAGATGATCAGCGCTTATCGCGCCTATGTCTGCTGCAAGACTGGCACCACCAGTATCTACAATTTCATCTGCGTGAATTTTTGGTATCATACCGTGTTTTTTACCTTCAGTTAGTATTTCTTTTGATTGTTTTGTTGAAAAGACACCTTTTTCGCAAAATACATCACAAAAACTACAATAATTTTTAACTTGAGGTATCATCTCATCAATCACGATATTTGTATATTCATCTGGATTCATTTCTTTTGGTACTGCATGTGCACCAAGAAAAGTAGATACAATATCAACAAAATGGCTTTGATTTAGTTTTTTTTGGACTTTTAAAATCTTTAATTCATTTTTTAAATTAAGACCGTAACCACTTTTTCCTTCACAGGTCGTGGTGCCGTTTCTTAACATTGTATCAAGTCGCTTTTTACTTTCTTCAAATAATCTTTCTTCACTGGCTTTTCTAGTCTCATTTACAGTATGAAAGATTCCTCCACCTCTTTTCAGAATATCTATATAACTATGGCCTTTTAGTTTCATATCAAGTTCAAATTCACGCGATCCAGAAAAAACAAGATGGGTATGAGGATCTACAAAGCCAGGTATCACTATTTTTCCTTTAGCATCTATTGTTTTATCAGCCTTGTATTTTAAATCTTTACCAATATCAAATATGAAGTTTTCTTTTATTGCAATAGAACCTTTTTTAATTATAGATAAATCATTCATTTCTTCTTTACAACGTGGTCTATTAGGGCCTTTAAGTGTGACAATTTCATTTGCGTTTTTTATCAATAAATCAACGTGTTCCATGACCTATTTCCCAAATACTTAAAAGAAGAACTTAGATTAAGGGTTTGCGGTGGAGGCAAAATCCATGAAAGAAATAGTGGAATGTGTACCAAATTTCAGTGAAGGCAAAGACAAAGCAGTAATAGCTGCTATAGCTGCTGCAATAAGTTCTGTTAAAGATGTAAAGCTTTTAGATGTAGATTCAGGTGAGGATTTCAATAGAACGGTTTATACTTTTGTAGGTACAAAAAATGCAATAGTTAAAGCTGCATTTGAAGCAGCAAAAGTTGGAACCGCACTAATTGATATGAGAAAGCACAAAGGCGAACATGCAAGGATGGGTGCCTTAGATGTGTGTCCTTTTATTCCGATTAGTGGTGTAAAAGATAAAGATTGCATCGAACTTTCAAAAGAATTTGGAAAAAAAATGGCAAAAGAATTAGATATACCTATTTTTCTTTACGCAAAAAGTGCAAAAAAACCTGAACGAATTAAGCTACCTGATATTAGAAAAGGCGAATATGAGGCACTTGAAGAAAAATTCAAGGATCCTTCATTTAAACCAGATTTTGGAAAATCAGAGTTTGTTCCAAAAAGTGGTGCTACAGCAACAGGATGTCGTGATATTCTTTTAGCTTATAACATAAATCTTAACACAAAAGACAAAAAGATTGCATCAGATATTGCAGGAAAGATACGAACAAGTGGAATAGTAAAAAAAGATAAAGATGGAAATAAAGTAATTGGGACTAATGGAAAAACAGAAAGAATACCGGGTAAATTTAAAGGTGTACAAGCAGGCGGTATGATGTATAACGAAAACATTGCTCAAGTTTCCATGAATTTACTTAACTATAGAAATGTAAATCTACATCATGTATATGAAGAAGTTAAAAAACAAGCAAAAAAATACAATGTAGAAGTGACCGGCAGTGAAATAGTAGGTCTTGTTCCAAAAGAATCCCTTATTATTGCAGGTGAATTCTATTCTAAAAAAGAAAACAAAAATTTTTCTGACGAGAAAGAAATTGTAGATTTAGCAATAGAAAAACTAGGATTATCTGATTTAGGTACTTTTAAAGCAAAGGAAAAAGTAATAGAGTATATGATTGAAGAAAAAGATAAATTAGAATCAATGAAGATTTATGATTTTCTTGATGAATTAGCTTCTTCTTCACCAGCACCTGGTGGAGGAAGTGTAGCTGCTTTATCAGGTGGATTGGGTGCAGCACTTAGTTCAATGGCATGCAATTTGACAATCGGTAAAGAAAAATATGCTGATGTTCAAGAAGATATAAAAATTGCTTTAAAAGAAAGTGAAAAAATTAGAGTAAATCTAACAAAATTAATTGACGAAGATACAAAAGCATTTAATGATGTTATAAAGGCGTTTAAGATGCCTAAAGATACAGAAGCACAAAAGAAAAAGAGAAGCAATGCTATTCAAGAAGGTTATAAAAAAGCAGCAAAAATCCCTCTAAAAACTGCATGTGAGTGTTATAAAATATTTGATGTTGCTAAAATTGTTGCAGAAAAAGGTAATGCAAATTCAATTACAGATGCTGCAGTTTCAGCAATTATGACAAGGGCAGGCGTAAATGGAGCAGTTTTGAATGTAAAAATCAATCTAAGCTCTATAAATGATGAAAAATTTATATCAAAGACTAATAATAAGTTAAGTGAATTAGAGGAAAAAACAAATAAAAAGATTAAGGACATATTGGAAATTGTGAATAAAAAAATTTAAAAAAACTACTTTTTTGTTTTTATCGATATAATATTATTATTTTATTCGTTAATTATCGAAAAACTGTACAATATCTTTAAATATAATGAATATATATGCATTTCTTGAGTAAGGAAAGGAAATTTGTTTCATTTTTATCACATCATTTCAAACTTACTTTTTCCTTACTCTTCTTTACTCAATTTAAAGGAATTAATATTCGGTAAGTTTATAAGTAGAATTTTTTTTGGATTTTTTGAATATAATATGAAATCAGATATAGGAATTTCAAGAGAAGCAGAAATAAAAGACATCTATTCAATAGCAGAAAAAATTGGGATTAATAGAGATGAAATAATTCCTTGTGGTGAAAATAAAGCAAAAGTCTCTTTTGATATATTCAAACGTATTGAAAATAAAGAAGATGGTAAACTTATTCTTGTAACAACCATAAATCCAACTTCCAGCGGTGAAGGAAAAACCACAATGACAATTGGAGTTGCCCAAGCTCTTTCTAAACTAAGTAAAAAAACAATGGTTTGCATAAGGGAGCCGAGTCTTGGCCCAGCAATGGGCATCAAGGGTGGTGCAACAGGTGGAGGTTATTCACAGGTAGTTCCGATGGAAGATATAAACTTGCATTTCACAGGGGATATGCACGCTATTACAAGTGCACATAATTTACTTGCGAGTCTTCTTGATAATCATATCCATCACGGAGATAAATTCCATATTGATCCAAGATATATAACATGGCCCCGTGTTTTAGATATAAGTGACAGGGCTCTCAGGCATACTGTCGTAGGATTGGGAGGACCAAAAGATGGTGTCCCACATGAAGAAGAGTTTGCAATAACACCTGCATCTGAGGTTATGGCTATACTATGTTTATCAAAAGATATTAATGATTTAAAAGAAAGACTTGGAAATATTATTGTTGCATATACTTATGATAATAAACCCATTTATGCAAAGGACTTAAAAGCAGTTGGTGCTATGGGCGTTCTTTTAAAAGACGCTATGAAACCAAATCTTGTTCAAACAATTGAGGGTGTTCCTGCTTTTGTCCATGGCGGTCCATTTGCAAATATTGCCCATGGTACTAACAGTCTAATTGCTACAAAACTTGCATTGAAACTTTCTGATTATGTAGTAACAGAAGCAGGATTTGGCTCAGAGCTTGGAGCTGAAAAATTCTTTAATATAGTTTGCAGAGTAGGAAAAATAAAACCCGATGCAGTTGTTATGGTGGTAAGCATAAAAGCCTTGAAAAAAAATGGAGAAGGAAACGATTTAAATGCAGTAAAAAAAGGTTTATCAAATCTAGAAAAACATCTTGAAAACATCTCCTATTTTGGTGTTCCATTTATAGTTGCACTTAACCGATATGAAGATGACAAAGAAGAAGAAATAAAAATCGTTGAAGAGTTTTGTGATTCAAATAATATTTCTTTTGCAGTCGCAGATATATGGGCACAAGGAGGAGAAGGTGGCATTGAATTAGCTGGTAAGCTTATTAGCTTAATTCATAATACAAAACCAGAATTCAAATTTTTATATGATCTTAATCTGCCTGTCAAGGAAAAAATTGAAATTATTGCAAAAAAAATATACGGTGCAGATAGAGTTGTGTATACAGTCGCAGCAGAGCAAGACTTAAAATTATGTGAAAAAATTGGTCTAGATAAATTACCTATCTGTGTTGCAAAAACACAATATTCTCTATCTGATGATTCAAACCTTTTAGGAAGACCAAAGGGTTTTAAGATTACTGTTCGTAAAATTAGATTTTCAGCAGGCGCAGGTTTTCTTGTACCAATGACTGGAAAAATTACAACCATGCCTGGCCTTCCAGAAAAACCTATTTCAGAAAGAATTGATATTGATGAAAATGGAAATATCATAGGTTTATATTAAGGAAAATAAAGATACATTGAAATATCAAGTAATATATTGCATTTTAAGGGAGGCTAGGATTTATGCCAATGGACGTAGATTCTCATGTAGATGAGATTTTAAATATCTTAAAAGACAAATCTGACGGAAAAATCTCTAAAGAAGAAATTAAAAAAGAATTTGAAAAGTTTATGGAATACGGTGTTCCAATAAATCAAGCTAAACAGACTATTGTAAAAAAATATGGTGAAGAAGTTGTTTTTACAGGAAATTATTCTTCAGAAAGAACTTTGATATCAAAATTAAAACCAAATCAATCGAGTGTAAAAGTTTTAGGACATGTACTAACTATCAATCCAAAGGAAGTAACAGTTAAAGGAGAAAATAAGAAAATATTTTATGGAATTATAGAAGACGAAAGTGGTACTGTTCCTTTTACATCGTGGACTGATATAGAAGTAGAAAAGGGAGATGTAGTAGAAATATCAAACGCTTACACTCGTGAATGGCAAGGTGCTGTACAGTTAAATATTGGCGATAGAGTAAAAGTAGAAAAAACTGAAAAAGAAAAGCTTCCAAAGAGTGCCTTTCAACCTAAAAAACATAATGTTGGTGATTTAAAATCAGGTATGGGTAGAGTAGAAGTTACAGCGAAAATAATTGAAATAAATGAAAGAGAAGTAACAGTTGATGACAAGAGCAAAAAAGTTTTTTCAGGAATAATTGCAGATGAAACAGGCAAGGCACAGTTTACATCATGGCATGATTTCAAAATTAAAAAAGACGATGTATTGAACATATCAGGAGGATATGTAAAATCCTGGAAGGGAGTCCCTCAGCTTACATTTGATGAAAATGCAGATGTAAAAAAACTTGATAAAAATAAGATATCAATTAAAGACATTAAAACAAGTGTAAGTTCCATATTCAAAGTAGTCGAAAAGCGTGGAGGGTTGGATTTAGAAATAAGAGGGACTGTAATAGATCTACTTCCAGGATCAGGTTTTGTTTTAAGATGTCCTGAATGCAACCGTGTTTTACAAAATGATGAATGCAGCATACATGGTAAGGTAAAAGGTGTTTCAGACTTGAGACTTAAACTTGTTGTAGATGATGGGACAGGCTCAGTAGGAGCAATTGTAAATAAAGAACTAACAGAAAAAATGATAGGTAAAAAGCTTGATCAAGTAAAAAATATGGATAATAATGAATTTGTAAAGTTGTTTCATGAAAAACTATTTGCAAAAAAAGTGATTTTTAATGGAAATGCTCTAAGTGATCAATTTGGAATAACTTTTATTCCAAAAGATTTTGAAATTGTAGAAGTTGATGTTGGTAAAGAAGCTGAAGAGATAATAAAGGAATTGGAGGACTTATAAAATGAAAAGAGAAACAGCATGGAGAGTTTTTGCAGGAGAATACAACGATTCAACTTTCGAAATTAAATCTGAAGAAGAAATGATGCCATCATATGTCATTACTCCACTTGGGGCAAAGATAAATCGTGTTTTTATAATAGGTGTTCTTACTGATGTAGAAAATGTTTCAGAAGGAGGAGAATTTGTAAGAGCCCATGTTTCTGATCCTACAGGTGTTTTTACACTTTATTCTGGATCATATCAAAAGGAAGTAACTGATATTATTTCAGAAATCGATGTACCTGCTTTTGTTGCAGTGACAGGTAAAGTTCGAACATACATACCAGAGGAAGGAACATTATATGTTTCAATTAGACCCGAAAAACTAATTGAAGTTGATTCTGAAATAAGAGATAAATGGATTCTTGAAACATGCAAAAGTACAAAAGATAGAATTGGAGCAGTCCTTGAAGCAATGAAAATGGATGAATCATCTGAAGATGGGCTTAGAAAACTTGGTTATAGCAAAGATCTTTCAGAAGGAATTGTGACAGCTTTGAAAAATTATGAAAATATCGATCTCAATAAGTATGTTGATATAATAAGAGAATCACTTGATTTTTTAGTTACTGGAGACGAATCTTTAGATGTAACAGTTGATGAAAAAATCGATGAAACAAAAGAAAAAATAAAACCCAAAACAAAAAAACAAGAAGAACCAAAAGAGGAAGACAAACCAACTGAAACATCTGAAGAGAAAAAAGATTTTGAAGAAATTGAAAAAAATGTTCTTGAAGTAATTAAAAAAATTGAAGGAGAAAATGGTGCTTCATGGGATAATATCACAGAGGAATGTGAAAAAAATAATCTTGATAAAGACTCTGTAGAAGAAGCATTAAGCTCACTTATGGACAAAGGTTTGATATATGAACCAATCCTTGGTACAATAAAAACAACATAAAAAATTTGTTTTTTTATTTATAATGTTTTTTTCTCCAATAATAGGCAATAGGTAAAACAAATATTGTTACTAATATAAGTCCTACAAGAAGCATGAAAAATAGAGCTTCTTCGTCAATTTGATTCTCTCCTTTTGATTCTTTATAATAGGGACTCATAATTGGATATAAATCTTGATTATCTCCTCCAGGAACATTGTATGTAGAGTCACCTATACCATCACCATTATCATCTGTAGCAGCATAATCATCCCAATAGTTACCCATCTTAAGAGATTCATTATACCACGCGTTGTTGCCTTCATCATAGGCATTGTCTGTGTTGTTGATGAAGTTATTTTGATAGATGAAGTTGTTTGAAGATTGAGAGAGCCTAATTCCAATTTTAGAATTATTTGTTATATTATTTCTTATAATATTATTGTTATCAGAGTTTGAATATAATGAAATTCCATCCCATCCATTGTTTTCGAGAGCGTTATCTAAAATTGTGTTATTAACAGAGCCCCCTATGTAAATTCCACTGAAATTATTCTTTAAAATAACATTATCATATATACGGTTATAAGAAGAATTTTTGCCTAAATATATTCCATCATCTTTGTTATCAGAAATAAAATTTTTAAAAATTTTATTTTTATTTGACCCCCATAAAAATATACCGCATTCATTGTTATTTTCAATTTTGTTGTTAAAAATCCTATTAAAATCAGATTCAATGTATATAGCAGCTGTCTTTATTCCATTTCCACTATTTTTGATTGTAAATCCGCTAAGGTTTACTCTATCAAATAAGATATTAACGACGATGCCACTAAAATTTGCATTGATGATTGTTGAATTTTTATCTTCACCGATAAGACTTATCGATTTATTTAAAACAATATTTTCATAATATGTTCCATTATGAACATAGATTGTATCGCCTGAGTCTGCAAAATTTATTGCATCTTGAATATTTTTGAATTGAACTCTTCCACCATCATCCACATAAATAGTTTTATATTCATTTTCTTCAGAGTTTACAATTTGTGTACTGTTAAAAACTACAGTAATTATTAAAAACGAAACTACCAAATAAATAGATAATTTTTTTGACAAGTAAATCAAGTTAAAGATAATGTAAACCTCATTTATATTTTTGCAAAATTCTCAGAATGACTTTTTTACATTATGCTGCTTTTGATAATCATGTTTATATACTAATATTTTCAAATATTAACATGTTATCTAAACCTATAGGTGAAAGGGATGGTTGAGTATATAAAAAATAAAGAAAATAATGAATATCCATCGTTATATGATACTTTTGAACTTGGCGATAGAGTAAAAAGAACATATAAAGACGAAAATGGAAAAAGTAGAACTTACAAAGGAATTATTCTATCAATTAACAATAGAGGTATCGAAGTATATTGGGATACAATAAATGATAAATATCGACCAAGAGGTATGGATTTAGCTTTTTCACATTGTAAACTTGAAGAAATTTTTAAGGGAAACAGTTTTTTCACTCCAATAGAAAAAGGATAGATATATAAAAATATATATAAAAAATTTGCCTTAGATAAAGATATGCTTCAACCAAAATTTGAGAAGGGAGAAATGATGGTAAATAAAGAATCTCTGCCATTAGTTATGGGGCTTTTAATTCCTATTGCCTTAGTTGTAATTATTTTACTTTATATTTATGGTTATGATATAACAAAATCACTAAGAGATATCGATCTAATTTACTATATAATCATTTTACCAATAACACTTGGATTTACAGCAAGTATAATTAAATATATCAAACCAACCTGAAATGATCAAGATCCTGAAAAGATTTTAGTTATTTTTGTAAAATATTAGTTGATAACAGCTGTACAACAAATATTATATATTAATTAATATAAAATTAAATTGAAATATATGATAATTGTAGGGTTGCTGTCAACAAAACAGGAAGTAGATGAAATTAAGTTTATTGCAAAGGTTTGTCAATTAGAAGATAGAATTCATTTTTTATCAAGGATGCAAAAAATAAAAGAAATGATGAAACAAGAAAAAGGCTAATAGTAAAGTTAAAAGATGAAAAATTGTTATAACTTAAATTGGTGTAAAAAATAAGTGTTTTTATAGTTTCATCAAAAGAAGATCCTGCTGGAACAAACATAAAAGAATATCTTATTAAACTTTCACATTGGAAGGAAATAAATATTTTTGAAAAAAACCCTGTACTTAAAAATTCAATTTTAAAAGATATATATATTATTACAATAAATGATGAAACAATAAGGCATGAAAATTTAGATAGAGAAATTGAAAAAAAGTTAAGTATAAAACCAACACAAATAATTTTTATTTCAAAGCATAGAAGTAAAAGTGGAGAGCCGACACTAACAGCACATCCTATAGGTAATTACAAAAAATCAGAATTTGGAGGAAAAGAAAAAACACTTGTAAAATCATCTCCAATATTTATGACACATTTATTAAGAATAATTAAAAAGAATGCAAAAATTGCAGATACATATCATAAAGTATGCTTAGAAGTAACTCATCATGGACCATATTTAGACACACCTACTCTTTTTACAGAAGTTGGAAGTACCAAAGATGAATGGAATAAAAAGGAGCCTGCAAAAATAATAGCAAAATCACTTCTTGAATCACTTGAAAAAGACTTGACTGAAGACACAACGATATTAGTGGGAATTGGTGGAGGACATTATGCACCACGATTTACTGATTTGGTTTTTCAAAAAAAAGTAGCATTTGGGCATATGATACCAAAGTATCAAATTAAAGAGGATGGAATTGAAGGTGAAATGATAAAAAAGGCACTTGATGCAACTCCAGATGCAAAAGGTGTATATATCCATAGAAAATCATTTAAAAAATCACAAGCAAAAGCATACAAGAATTGGTGTGAAGAAAGGAATATAAATATTATTTCAAGTAAAGATTTAGAAGATTTATAATTATTTTTTATTTAATGGATAATCTGTTTTGAAATCATCAAAAAAAGCATTTTTAAAATCAACTATTTTTCCATTTTTTACATTTATTCCATCGTTTTTTAATCTTCTTATTTTATCATCAATTCCTAGTCCAAATCCGCCAAGACTTCCATCTGATTTAACAATTTTAAAACAAGGCATTGTATCGGCATTTGGATTTTTATTCATATATTTCCCAACAGCACGAGCATATCCCTTATTTCCAAGTGCTCTTGCAACAGCACCATAGGTAGATACCCTACCTGGAGGTATTTGTCTTACAAGGAAGTAGGTGTACTCATAAAGATTCATGTCTAAAAGTAAATTATAGACATAATAAATAGTTTTACCAATAAAATTTTATGAAATGAGATGAAAAACCTTGTTATTTAGACCTTTATTATCTTTTCTTCAACAAATTTTGCAATTCCGCCGACTTTAATAACATCATTTTTGATATCTACAAATACTCTACCAGGCCGCCCTATAATATCACCTTGTTCACATATAAAATCTGTTTTTTTTATGATATTATTTTTAATAAGATAATAGGAAAGTGCACCATTTGCAGTACCAGTTACTGGATCTTCATTAATTCCATATACTGGTGCGAAATTTCTTGCATGATAAACTGATTCAGGTTCAATTGTATCAAAAGTAAAAACATGAAAGCTTCCTGATTTGATTTTATTACATATTTTAACTATTTTATCAAAATCAGGCTTGATATTTTTTAAAATATCAAATGATTTTACGCATATTGGAAATGTAAAAAGTCCTGTTGAAACAATTTGTTTTGGAAGGAAAGCATCGATAGCTTTAATATCGATATTTAATGAATCAGCAACTTCTAATATATCTATAAATATATCTTTTAATATGCCTTTTTTCTGTGTCATCATTACTCTTTCTAAAGAATTATTTGAATAATAGATATCAACAGGTAAAATACCAACATTTGTTTCATGAGTTATAATATGTTTATTAGGATCAACAAGTCCTTCATATGCCATAGTATAGTACGACGCAATTGTTGCATGACCACATAAATCAACTTCAATCTCAGGAGAAAAAAACCGAACTTTATAATCTGATTTTTCACCAGGACTTATAAAAGCAGTCTCTGATACATTCATAACTTTTGAAATGTATGCCATCTGATCATCTGGAAGATTTGGAGGACCGAAGACAAAACCTGCAGGGTTTCCACCGTCTAACTTATCTGTAAATGCATTAATTTTTTTGGCTTTTATTTCCATATTATCT
>Ga0180433_10005661_pt1 | contig 16757 bp, 15 predicted proteins | sample SS_ome_8_FD_132980 | JGI IMG/M metagenome (GOLD analysis project Ga0180433, IMG submission 132980) | Hypersaline lake sediment archaeal communities from the Salton Sea, California, USA - SS_1_D_1 metaG | ecosystem: Environmental > Aquatic > Non-marine Saline and Alkaline > Hypersaline >... | reverse complement strand
ATTTGCAATCCTAGCGAGATCGGCTCTATCTTGTGCAGTCATTCCACTTTCAGAAATATCTTGAATACCTTCAAGTGTTTGCATTTGCTGAGATTTTAGTCGTGGATCGACATAAATATCGTCATATGCATTTGACTCTAATTTTATAATTTCTGCAAATTCAGGAGTAATCTCCCCTGCAGAAACCATTCTTTCTAGTTCTATTGGTGATAACTCAGGTAGCTCCAATCCAGCAAACTGGGCTTGAGCCATTCCCATTTGACCAGCTTGTCCTGAATAATCAGTAAGTCCTAAGCCATCAGTAAGTGATTGAAAAATACCCATTATTATTCTCCCATGCTTTTAAGAGTATCTAGCCTATCAGGTTTTCCAGATTCAGCTTCTACGTCCAATTCTTCAAGTCCCATCTTTTGCTTCATTTGAGCAGCAATTTGTGGGACGATCATTTTTAATTGATCCATAGTTATTTCAGGAGTAGCATTTTTAATCTCATTGTAAGCATCAACTACTTGTTGATCTTCTAGTTCCTCATCAAATATAGGATCTAGATCTATAAACAATTGACCAAACGCTCTATACTCTTCCTCTGGATAAATTACATTTTGTATTTCCATGTATGACCTCTTTATATATTTTTATAAAAGTAGATTACTCCGTCATTTATATGACTGAACTTAAACTTGTTTCTCAAAACCACATACATTGAAGCCTCTGGCTTTTGTAAGTATGTTTCCACACAACAAGTTATCTTTTTACACTCGTTTTTCTTAGCTAGATCTACCACCTCATTAAAAAGTTTAGTAGATTTAAATCCATTTCTAGATTCAGGTTTTATGTAAAAGTCCCCTATATCGAGGATTTTTGCTATCTTATTTATGTGATAAGCAGCAAATCCGTGTTCTGTCATTAAAGTCTCAAATCCCTCTTTCTCTTTTACATAACTAGCATACATTTAACACTTCTCCTTGGTTTAGAACATTAAGACACTGGTGATCAGTTAATCCTTGTGAGTTCTCAACTTCCTCGTAGTCAGCAAGAACAACACCATGACTTATCATAATGTGATTCTCACAAGACAGTGAGTATATTGTTTCAACTTCATGTTCATAAACTGGAGTAGCTTTTCTAGATTCACATATTCTAATCCACTTTCCATCTTCTTTTACAGCATGATTTCCAGTTACCCATATATATGATGATTCATCAGCAGTTGGATAAGAATAAAGTGGAGAACTTAAAACGTGCTTACTAATAGAGTAGACCTTTCCACCGTCTTTCAACACATCTCCAATCTCTATATCTTTTATAGCTTTATGGATTCCATTGACCATCAAGAACTCAGTTTCACCATCAAAACAGAAAACAGATCCAACTACTCCACCAATTGCTCCACCAACAACAGCTCCTGCTGCTGTTCCGATTCCTGGAACGATTGATCCAACAATAGCTCCTGCTGTTGCTCCAACTGCTGCTCCGATTGCAGTAGCTTTAGCTTTTTTATCAGCTTCTTCTTGTGCTCTTCTAGCTTCTTCTTCTGCTTGTCTAATAGCTTCTAGTCTTTGTCTTTCAGCTTCTTCTCTAGCTAATCTAGCATCTCTTTCAGAAGCAACTTTTGATTCAAAATCTGATCTTCTAAAATCTGCTGATGGATCGGTGTAATTAGTGTACTGTCCTGCTTGATCAGAGAAAGGAGTAAGTGTGCCTGCTGATCCTGTTAACTCTTCAAGAGCCTTCATTCTAGCAACATCGGCAGCACTCATAACATTTTGTGCTTGGATATTTTGATAATCCTGAGGTCTGTCAAAATAAGAAGTAGCTTGTACTCCTTCCTGCACACCATAAGTATTTTGTATATAATTTAAATAATTTTCATAATCTCGTTGTGCTTGACTTTTTATAGAACTAGTTCTGTCTCTAATTTCTTGTTCTTCACCAGTTAGATTAAACTGCTCTCGCATTGCTTGTTTAGTAGCTTCAGTTGTAGATTTTCCTTGTCTAACTAGTTCAGCTGCTCTTTCTAGAACAGCTTCATTCTGTGCTTGAAGTCCTGCACATTCTGCTGCTGCTTTAGTAAGTTCATCCATAGTTTCATCATAACCAGATAAAAGTGCTTCATCTAATGCTAGGGTTCCTCTAGTAACTCTGGCTGATGGATCATAAGTTCTTCCTAGAATACTTTGTCTTCCTTCAGCATCTTCAATTTTACCACGAGTTCTTTCAGCTTTTGATAAAGCTCTCATTGCTTCTGTATAATAATCCTCTCCTAGAATTGAATCAGGACCGCCATATCTTGCGTTATACAGGTTTTGAAATGCTTGTTGGTTAGATACAGCTTCTTCAGGTGTGAACCCTGTTAAATATTCATCATACATTGTTTGGTAATCTGGTTGTTCACCTTCTACAGGAGCTGCTTCTTGAGCAGCGTACCAATCATCATAACCTTGAGCTTGGGTAGCATCTTTATATGTTCCACCCATCCATTGATTTAAATAGTTGGTACTAAAATTAGGATTAGTTTGGTCAACTAATGCTCTTGAAGCATCACCGTAAAGACCTTGATCCATATACACTGTTCCTGCATTAACAGCTTCTTGAAATGCTTTTTCTGAATCTGTTAAACCAGTTTGAGCACCTGTAATGTCCTCTCGGATAATATTTCCTGCTGATTGAGCCATATCTAGTGCTTTTTGTTTGTTTACATCCAAGTACCCTTGTTGTTCTGAGACATTTTGTCCACCTGTTGGAGCAGCTCCTTGAGTTTTACCAACTGTTGTATCAATATCTTCAGCAGTTCCTCCGGGTTGTAAAGCACCAGTGCCAGTATTTAACTGTACAACACCTTCACCTTCCTGACCTTGGAGTACCTTATCCTTTTCTTCTTCTGTTTTTTTAACAAATGCCATATGAATTCTCCTACATTATTAATAAATTTAACTCATATTTGTTTGAGTTCGTCAGTCCAGTGACGTATTTTATGTTTATATATCCATCCAGATAATCCCAGAAAATCGACACTGGATCAGTGATAATAGTGTAACTGGTAAGATCAACTATCTTAACCAAGTGTACTCCTAAAGGTTTAGACTTTAGTGGATTATAAATCTTTTGAGTCTCAAACCCATCTTCTGTGGGAGTTGCTGTAGTATAATCAGATCTAGTAGTAAATTTGATCTGTTTAGCGTACATAGCTAAATTTTCATTTACAGTAATATCCTTATCTAAAGCGTAGTAGACTGATCCCATAAATGAGTTTAACTGAGTTAAAAGAGGAGTTACCCAATCAGGGGCATCTGGCATATCCTCTCTTCTTAAAGTATTAATCGTAGGAAGTTTAGCCATTACCTGCTCTCCTTCCCCTATAGGGGATTCTCTCACTAATAGCTTCAAATGTAGAACTGATCCCATTTAGAGCAAACGGTGAGAAAGCGTTAGCACACTCAACAGAAAAACTAATACCTATACACTTCTGTTTATTACGAGGAATTCCCACTCTTACAGGTTGAAAGTAAGTATCATTTACCCCACCCCAAGGTATAGAACCCCAATTATCTTGACCCCATACCCCAATGTCATAAGTTCTACTCTCTGTAGATTCATAGCCTGGTCGTAGAGATGTCTCATATCCAACATCTAAAGCAGCATTGGTATCATTCCTGAAGAATAATGTAGCCTCTCTAAATTGTTTCAGAACTGCAGGATTCCCTGCTGTGTTCATTACATATTTAGCTCTACAGGTAATAGGCTTGTAGATTGTTACGTTATTTGAAGGGTTGGTATCGAACATTCTAGTAGAAGTTCTGGTAATGTAGATGTAATAAGCAGATGGATTAACTCCTATCTCTGTATCAGTAATATAACCAAGAGCTTGACTTCCATCTCCTGCATCTACTTGACTTACCCAATAACCAACAACTGCATTGTCTAAATTAGGTACTGTCAAACGCAAGTAAGTACTATCTGTGTAATTCATAGCAGATATTTCTGTAGGAAAATCGGTGTCAACAAAATCAGCCACAGTAAATGTTTTTCTCTCTTGGAATATCCAATGTTGAGAAAATCCTAACTCTTTACCACCTAGATAAAGTTTATCATTACTTGGTAAAACTAACCCACAAGTCGCTTCATAAGTCCACCTAGTCCATGCATTTGTAAATGAGTTGTAGACATATGCTTGGTGAGGATAAGAATGTGATTGAGAATTTACACAGAATAAAATATAAGATCTTTCTGACTCATACGATACTCCGAAAGTTGTAGTCTCAAAGGCTGGCATCTGAATCAACTCTAGTAATTCTTGCTCAATATTTCTGGAAACAACTTGTACCCCTGCTTCACTTACGGAAATCACACCTTGTAATGACATACAAAAAATTGTGTTATTAAAACTCACCGCAGAATCTGCACCTAAAATAGCAGTAGTGTTATCATGAAGTGTAACTCGAAAGTTAGCTATTGATTCCCCAGTAATTTTATAAATAGCATCTTCTTTAAAAACAAAGATACTTTCTCTTAGACCTATTATTCTTTTTATCTCTTTGTTAGCAGAACCAACATCAAGATAATTTAAAAGTGGTACTGCTTCTGGTTGACCATCCTTACTAATGAACACTCTGTTTACGGCAGCATCATTAGTTGATGGGTTATCTGTTCCAGAAGATTCTAATTGTGGTGACCAAACATTTCCATTACTAGATGTGACATAAAAAGTGTCTCCACCTAACGTCCTTTCTTCTAAACGGATTTTTCCGGGTAGATCGTCATATCCACTAGCATAATAGGCATATACTTCATCATTACCTGCATACTTGTTAATGACATTTACTAAAGAAAGAGCAGTATCTTGAATATCTAATGAAACTGTACCTGTATTAACCAACTCAAACTCAGCATCTACAATTGATTCAGAAGCTGCGGCAGTGAAGGTATTAGAACCTATAGTAATGGTATCTCCTATACTTAAACCATCTGTTCCTGTACCCAAAAGTTTAATTTCAAAGGAATGCTTTCTAGCGGAGTTCGCATAAAAAGTATGGTTTTTAAATACGGTTATATCTTTACACAGAGGAGGTTCATAGTTTGAATTTATAATTCCTTCTTGTGAAGGAGAAGTATAAAGGAATGTACCTTTTAGTGCATCTGCTACGTCATCATAAACTTCAATTTCTCCTGCTGTAATATCAGCAGTTTTTATATTCCCATCTAGAACTAATTGTAATTCATCAGTAGGTTCGTCATCAGCAGTTTCTGTTTGAGGTGATCTGTAAATCTGATAACGATAATCAGTTGAAAGTCCACCTGGTAAGGAAAAAGTAAGTCCTACGTCTGTTCCTGCTCCTGATTCATTTTTTACAATTACTCTTGAAGAAGGTGCTCCAATAACTAAGTTCTCATTTGCATCTTCTCTTACCAGAACCATACGATAGGCCACTGCTCTATCATCTTCAAACCAACCTGTTCCTGTAACGGATCCATAACCATCTAATGCAGGAACTACTCCTGCTAGATAAAATTCTGAATCTACAGCATCTAACTTTTTTATACCTGTGTCAGTTGTTACGTATAGGTTTTGGTTTTCTTCAATAGCTTTCATTCGATAGTCAGAAGCACTTTCAAATGTTCCAGTATATTGTGTCCAAGTACCATCACCATTATCTCTAGATAAAAGATTATTGTGATGTGCTATCAACGTGTCTTTATAGGAGTACACTTGATTTATAAACCCATCAATACTTCCTAATTCTAGATAATCATTATACTTACCAAAACCTCTTCTTGACTCAGCGACATTATCTTTTGAGATAACGATATTATCAGCAACAGAAAAAGCACCATCCATAACATTTTCAGTTAAATTGTTAGGATTAGTGATGAGTCCCTTGATTTTTAGATTTAGAGTTTGTGGCATTATTTCCTCCAACCTCGACTGTTACCACCATTCCATAAAGGACCTGTGTTAACAATTTTTTTAACTTCGTCTTCGATCCTTGGACTTATTAATCCACTTAATATTGATTTTGCTTCTTTAACTATATCTTTAGCAATGGCATATCCATCTTTATCTTTGATAGCAATCATAGCTTTTAAAATTGCTGATTGTACTAGAAAGTCTTTTGCTTCCACAGGAATTTTAGGTACTCCACTGTAACCACCTGGGCAAAGAACATCTCCAACACTAACTTCATCAACTTCATCTTCACCAATATAGATTCTACTCTGGTTAATTTGAGATTCCAAAGGAGTAACAGTATCAATGCTTTTAAAAGGTGGTGTAACTTTAGTTATTGTTAAAGTGGTTCCTGCATATACTTTGTATTCAATTAAAGTGGTGTCTTCCAGTTTTACTGCAGCATTGGCTTGTAAAGGTGGTTTTTCAATTTCTGAAATTGTATAGTTTTTAGTAGTACCTGTATCAGCATTAGAGTCAACTAATACATAAGGTCTTTTAAAATAGATAAGACGAATAGTATTCGTTTGTGCTCTAGGATGAAAATAAATGGTGTTATCTTGAATATAAAAACCATCTCTTCTAACAAACCTATTAGAAGTAATCTCATTCATAGACAATCTAGGAAGACTGTAAAAAGTATTTGCATCTCTTTTTATCTGAACATCTTTTAATTTCTGTGCGATTGCATCTGAAGGAATAGTTATACTAGCAGCAGGATCAAAGTCCGTGTAAGTAAGATAAAAATCCTCTCTATGCCTCATAATAAAAGGAATAACTTCTGAAAAATAAGCATCATTCAAGAATGAGATTATGTCATCATCTTCAAACATGCCGTCCGGTAACAGAGCATTCAATTTTATTTCAGATATAAGAGCTTCCGTTCTAAGATCCATAATCATATCTGCTTCTCCTATTAAAGTGCTTTAATTTTTTCTAATAGTCTCTTCTTGAATTCTTCTCTTGATTTTTCAGGTAAAATATCTAGGATTTCTCGATCTTCGTCTTCGAGCATATCCTCATCTAGTTCCATCTCTTCTTCATCTTCCATCTCTTCATCTAGTTCCATCTCTTCTTCATCTTCCATCATTTCATCCATTTCTTCTTCATCTTCCATCATTTCATCCATTTCTTCTTCATCTGGAAGATCAGTAGATTCTAGTTCAGCCATCATTTTTTCTTTGGCATCTTCTGGAGATTTACCCTCTGCTGTCACAACTAGTTCACCTTCATCAGGTGATTCACCTGTTATTTTACCTTTGAGACATTCATCTCCTAGTATTTTTTCTAGTAATTTTAGTTTTCTTAGACCTTTCATATTCAGTACCTCCATTAGTACAGCTACATTATTAAATTATGCTACTTCTATAATTGAATCAGCATTGGCATCATTCCCATAATACAATACAGGCAACCACCTAGTATTTGATGAGAATGCTCCTGTAAAAGGTAGGTTTATTACCTTAAATACATATAAATTAACATTTAATTGATTAGGATTAGTTTCTCCATTAGCCCAAGACTGGGCTAGATTATCTATCCAACCATTATAGTCTGAATCGGGAGGTGTCCAACCTAGAACTGACCAAATAGATGAGGTGAAAGCACTATAATATGCAGTATCGTCTGATGAAAACCCTATAAATTTTGGATTTACTAGTTTTGGAGCAGATGCCAGAGAACCTGTGTAAGTTACTATGTCAAAAGCATAATCTTTTGTTGTTCCTGAAGTATCAATTTGAAGTGGTGTAAATAAATAGTCTGTTGAATTGTCTTGGAAGATATTATCAGCAAAATCAATCATTAGATAATCTTCTGCTCCTCCAATATTCCTACTGACCACCTGAAGAACACCATTCTCTGTTTTAGCATCAGAAGCGGTGTTGTTTTGGAAATCACACTCAAACAATCTGTAATGTACATATCTAGTAGTCATTAATTAGCTCCAAGGTGTTAAATCAGTTATGTTCACGACAACACTTGTGTCTGCTAGAGATCTGGTTTCATCTGCCGAAGTATCATTTCCTACATAAATCATTGCACAACATAGGTTATTACCTGGTTGGGTAACCATATCTAAGTCGTCCCACCAAATAACAACATTAATATCGTTGGAGTAGGATAATTCAGATATTCGAGGAACATTATTCTGACACCAAGCCATTACATTATTGGTAAATGTAGCATAATCAGTTCCCCAACCTATTTTATCCCAAGAAGCTATGGAATAAGGACCTTCAAATGATAATTCTAAATTTAATGAAGTATCAGATCCATCAAAAAAGAAATAAGCAGGAGGAGATACTGAACCACTATATACAAAATCACCTTTTTGCTCATAACCATTTACTGCCGCAGTGGTGTTCTCATAAAAGATTCCTCCAATAGGATAAAACAGTTTTGCTAATATTGTAGTAACATACTTATCTTCAAACTGATTAAAAGTACTTCCTGCTCTATGTCTTGCATCGGTTACTAGAAAAAAATATTCTCTAGCAGTTTGATACCTGATATAGTAAGTCCTTGTAGCCATTAACTAATCCTCGTTATATTTGTATTCAAGTGATAGACACTTAAAGTAGAAGAACTAGTGTTTAGGTGAGAAAATCTAACGTCTATATAGTCACTGTTAGCTAGGGTCAAAACACAACTAATAGCTAGTGTTGTTAAATCTCCTCCTCCAGTTAAAGTGGAGTGAGATTTAAATGCTGAGGAAGTGTTATTTTTATATAGTGCCATTGAAAGGTCACCATTGTTATTACAACTGACATCAGCAGTTACAGTAACTAAATAAGTCCCTGCAGCGTTACTTGCAGCTAGAGTTAATCGGTCTGAAGTTCCATTATCAGTAAAAGAAACTAGAGTTCCGTCATTTCCTGTTGAGGCAGCATTTGTAAACCCATAATAACTAGAAGCAGTTGTAAGAGTTATGTCTGAATTAGTATCACTGTTATAACCCATTCCTCCATAAGCTGCTGTAGCAGTTGAAGAAGAACTATAACCTAATTCACCAGCACTATCAACCACAACATTTCTAGTTGTGTCTGCTGTTTTATCATTTGAATAAATAGTTGGTGTCGTGATGATACCTGAAGAATCTATACCTAATCTTTCAGTATTACTTGTATGAACTTCAAATTTACTAGCTTCTTGACAAATTATCCTAAAATCACCAGTACCTCTATGCACAATAGATGAAATTGTATCGGCTCCAGTATTATTACGAATAATACGTAATCCATAATCTGAATAAGTTGAATCGCCTACTAAATCTATATAAGCATAGTTTGAAACTGCAGTTAACTCTACTACAGAGTTACTGGCTCCAGTATCTTTCATAATCAACTTTCCACCACCAATATCAAATTTTTCTACGTTATTATAACGTATACTCAAGTGATTTGAGTTGGAATCATCATTATGAAAAGACCAGTAATCAGATCCTGCATATAATCTTAAAACAGGATCATTAGTATCAGCAATAATATTTAAATCTGTCCAAGATGTACCATTTACTCTTAATTGGTCTCCTTCTACATCTAAAGAACAAGTTGGAGAAGAAGTGTTTATACCTACTCTATCGTTAGTTGAATCTACAAAAAGAGTGTCGGTGTCAACTGCAAAATCTTTTACAACTCTAACTCTTCTTGTTGACTTTTCTATAAAGAAATCAGTTGCATAAGCAGTATCATAACCCCCAATAAAAAAGTTTCCATCTGAATAAACTCCCCAAGCATGAGTCTTTACACCATCATCCTTCATTTGGACATAGTTAAAAGTATTTCCTCCAATCTTATCTAGAACCATTGTTCCATCAGAAGTTGCTTTATTATAAAATCCTGCACTAGTTATATAAGAACCATCGTCAAAATTTAAAGCTGTAACTAAAGCTGTTCCATCCACTTCCAACGCCTGAGAAGGAGAACTTGTGTTAATACCCACCCTATCATTAGTAGCATCTACATAAAGAGTGTCTGTATCGATAGCGACATTATCTGTTGCTGTTGATGGAGAAAGAGTCGTTCCAGTTCTATCCCAGTAAGCAGATCCTCCTCCGCCAACTCCAGTTGCTCCAGTAAGACCAGTTTGTCCCTGTATTCCTGCTCCAGTCTCTCCTTGAATATAAAGACCAGTTAGTCCCTGTATACCAGTTAATCCTTGAGAACCAGTATCCCCAGTTGGTCCTTGAAGACCAGTTGCTCCAGTAATGGATGCACCAGTATGTCCTCTTATCCCTTGAGTACCAGTTGCTCCACGAGTTCCTGCTCCTGTGACTCCTTGTGGACCAGCAATTCCAATACCAACTAGACCAGTTAATCCATATACTCCAGTTTGTCCTCTTACTCCAGTTTGTCCTCTTACGCCAGTATTTCCCTGTATACCTTGGATACCTGTTGTTCCTTGGTTATCAGGAGCCATACCAGTTTGTCCTTGGATCCCAGTATCTCCTTGAATTCCCTGAGTACCAGTTTCTCCTCGTACTCCAGTTTCTCCCTGAACATAAAGACCAGTTAGTCCTTGGCTCCCAGTTGGTCCTTGAAGACCAGTTGCTCCAGTTGCTCCTTGAAGACCAGTTTGTCCAGTAATAGACGCACCAGTTTGTCCTTGTGAACCAGTGTGTCCTTGAATTCCTTGAATTCCAGTCTCACCTTGTTCACCTTGTACAAATAAAGTAGTAATCACATCAGAAATGTGAGTAGAACCTTCATAAACAAAGTGTAGCGTTTTATCAGATATAGATGTTGTTAAACCATAAACCTTAACAATGACTCTATCCGTAGCATCAATTTGAATATCTGTAGGATTTACAGCATTTGTAACATAGTTGGTTACGGTTAAAGCATCTATTTCATCTGTCTCTATATTAAATAGCTCAGTTTCTACACCAAGAGATGATCTTTTATACACATAAAATTTAAAAGTTGAAACACCTCCAACATTATCAACATAATGATGTGTTCTGAATTGCATCAATCCTGCAGGAATAACGTCTACCCCAGGTTGTCCTAGAGGAGTAGCGTATGATCCTAATAAAACTTCACCATCTGCTGCATTTAGTGTTACTGAATCGTCATCTTCTGGTAAAAATGAAGGAGTCCTAGCTATAGTTTCATAACCACTTATATCTGAATTGGTTGACCCAAAATAATATACCTGACCAGTAGTGTACCCTTGCTCTCCTCGAATACCTGTTAATCCTTGAGGTCCTGTAGATCCTTCAAGACCTGTATATCCTTGAAGACCAGTTCCTCCACCAGCAGTTCCCGTAATACCTTGTGTTCCTTGAGGTCCTATAGGTCCAGCTACCCCTGTATCACCTTGGATTCCTGCACCTGTATGTCCTCTTACTCCAGTATTTCCTTGGATCCCCTGAACACCAGTTTCTCCTTGGATACCGGTGTAACCTTGAGCACCAGTTTGTCCCCTTACTCCTGTCTCTCCCTGGATACCAGTTTCTCCTCTGACTCCTGTGTAACCTTGAGCACCGGTGTGTCCTCTTACACCAGTCTCTCCTTGGATTCCAGTATTTCCTTGGATCCCAGTCTCTCCTTGGATTCCAGTATTTCCTTGGATCCCAGTTTCTCCTCTGACTCCAGTATTTCCTTGGATTCCCTGAACACCAGTTTGTCCTTCTGCTCCTGTGTAACCCTGAGCACCAGTGTGTCCTCGTACTCCGGTATTTCCTTGGATCCCCTGAATACCAGTTTCTCCTCTGACTCCAGTATATCCCTGTGCTCCTGTCTCTCCTTGATTAGGAGGCATTGCACCAGTATGTCCCCTTACTCCAGTATCTCCCTGAATTCCAGTTTCACCTCTGATTCCAGTAAATCCTTGAGGACCAGTTCCTCCCAAGAAACCATCGATTCCTTGGATACCTGTTACCCCTTGGATACCAGTTGTTCCTTGGTTATCAGGGGCTAGACCAGTATGACCTTGTGCTCCTGTCTCTCCTCTAAATCCTGTAGGTCCAATAAGACCTGTGATTCCTTCTGCCCCAGTATTTCCTAGTGGACCAGTATTTCCCTGAGGTCCAATTACTCCAGTTTCACCAATTAATCCTGTTAAACCTTGAGATCCACGTACTCCATCTAAACCTCTAGGACCAGTAGCTCCTGGAATTCCAGTTGCAAATAGACCAGTAGCTCCTACAGAACCCCTAGCTCCATCTCTACCTTGTATACCCGTCATACCTTGTGGTCCTGTTGGACCAACCATAGTTAAACCAGTATAATTTAGTTGTTGTAAGTCGGCTATGGATCTAGCGACCTCTTGCATGGCTTCGGTAGCTTCTGGACCCCAATCAGTGTCGTCTACTGATGGATATTCAAAGTTTTTACCATTAATTGTTATAACTACAGACATGAACTATCTCCATTTAAATTTAGATGTACCACTAGAGAAGGGAATTATTAAATTATACAAAAAAGGGGGAGCATAATATATATCCTCCCCCTATCTCATATAATAATTTTAAATAGAATAAGTCTTAGTTAGTGCAAAGTACCGTATAAGTAGTATCGTCTACATTCACAAGAGCACTTGCTGTTAAAACACCAGATTCAATGGAACTTAGTAGGTTTATAACCTTATTTAACTCCCATCTTTCACCAACGAGATCATCAACATGCTCTGCAGAATCTAAGACCGCTAAAGTTAAAGTAACTGTATGGCTCATGATCTTCTCCAATAATATAAGGGGAGCCTAAACTCCCCTAATTTAATTAATACTACTCGTTTTCAAATCCGTAAAGTTTAACAGATGTAGAAACCAATCTAGGAAATAATGCCTCATTGCAATATGCACGAAGTTCATAACCGAAATTGTTTTCTAGGTGATGGAAGATGTCATCGCCTTTGCCAGGAGTTTTAAAAGTAATATCTGTAGCTCCAACTCTTCGATACTTGTCAGCAGGAATAGCAAATGCTTCATTTACTTTTAAGAATGGGTGAGCAACGATTTCAACTTCACCTGATTGTCCATAAAACTTAATGGACTTGTGACCCATGTCGCCTTCTTCTTTGCTATAACTTCCGTCATAACGTCTAAGAGCAGCTTGGTCACTGTTAAGGTTTTGCCAAGTTTCAACTGGTACATAAACCATAACTTTCTCTTGAAGACCTTTAATAACAGCGTTATTAAGACCAGCAATTAATTTACCGAAAGTAAGTCTACCACTTACAGAAACTGCATTACCTTTCCATAGGCTGTATGTTGAGTTATTGATGCCAAAAAGAGATCCTGAAGTAGTAAGGATAGAATCCAAACCAAGCATATCTCTAAAAGTACCATCAGAAAGAACAACAGAACCATAGAAATAGATTTTAAGATCTGTTCCACTAGCGATGTCATCAATGTCACCTGTACTAGAACCATCGGCTCCATTAGTGTCACTTGCTTCATCTATAGTAAGAGCAGTGTTAGCAAAATCTACTTTTGTAATTTTAAAAGGACCATAAAGTGTATCACTATTATCAATAGCAATTCTTGCTTGTTCAGCACCTGCCCAAATACCTGACCACTCGCCTGACTCGAAAGTCAATACAGCAGTAGTTCCAGCTTTAGCAGAAGCATTAGCAATACCAAGATCACTTTGTCCATATAGAAGAGAAACTTCTAATCTTTTTGCTAGAGATTCAGTCATGTTCTCAACGATCATAGGAACAAGAGAAGCAAATGCTTTCTTATCAGAAGAAGCTCTTTCAGCGTCTTCGTAAGAAATACCTGATCTGATTAAAAGGTTAGAACCCTTAACAGATGCTTTACCAGTTACCATAGGTACTCTGTCGTTTAGTCCAGAAAGACCAGCATCAGAAGCAAGGTAAGATACACCATGTTCTTGTGTAAGGATTACGTTATTTACATAGTCTCCACCAGGTTGTTTACTGGCTTCAACAAATTTAATAGCTTTTTGAAGTTTAGCGTGTTCAGGAATTACTTTTACCTGATCACCGTACATATCTTTATAAAAGCCTGTTAGTGTTTGGGAAGTTAAATTAGCCATGATTTTCCTCATGTTTAAAGTTAATAAAAAAATTACAGTCATATAAATATGACAAACAATTGATTCATCTTCTTTTCACGAGGGATAGGAGGGACCGTCCCATGATGAACGATTTAGAATCTAATAAGTGAACAAGTTCAGATAGCCAAAGCGTCATCCATTGCTCACTTATTCATAGGTATTAGTAAAATATTACCCTAAGCCGTACTCTTCCTCGATTTTTGCACGAAGTTGGGAAGGAGTAAGTACCTTATCCTTCTTCTTTGATCTAGGTTTACCGGAGTTTTTAGTTTTCACATTTTTAGACTTAGGGATAGCATTCTTCTTCTTGTATGACTCAACATCATAATTTCTGATCTTGTTAGCTACATCTTCTCCAAGTATTTTAATTAGAGCTTCCTCAGAAGTTCCATTAGTTACAGCTTGCATGTTCCTCATAAATTCAGCTCTTACTAAATCCATAACGTCATGAGCTTTCACATTCTTGAACCCAGCATTGTATGCTCTAATCATCTCTCTTCTAATACTATCTAATGTGACATCATTTTTAGGAAGTCCAGACTGATCTAAAGCATCAGTCATCTCTTCTATAAGAGCTTTTGTATCAGCATCTCTTAATGCTTGAGCTTCTTGTCGTGCTTTTTCTTCAGCAGCACGTTTCTGCTCAGATTCAAACTTCTGTACCTTAGCTTTATACTCAGCCAGTTCTTTCTGCTCAGGAGTCATCATCTCTTGTTGTAATTGCTCATAAATAATATCTTCAGCTATTTTCTTAGCATCAATACCTAAACGTGGATCACTTAAAACTTTTTTAGGATCAGCTTTTAGCATTTGAATGAATGCTTCTGCTTGTTTACGAGCTTTTACTCCCTCTTGAAGTCGTTTATCTGATACTTTGCGGAGTTGATAGTTTCTGATGAGTTCATCCTCATCCACCTCGACCTCCTCTCCGTCCAGTTTAACCTTGTACTTCTTAGCGAGTTTCTCGATGATGTCATCACTAGGTTGTTCAGTTTCTTGTCCAGTCTCTCCAGTCTCTCCTGAATTTCCTTCAACAATTTCTTCATTTGCATCTAGTGCTCCATTATCTTCTACTGTTTCTGCTGCGAAAGGGTCGCCAGCTCCCATGTTTTCATCACCCATAATTTCCTCCGTGAAGTATTGAGTATGATCCCCGCCTAAAGGTAGGGGAACTTATAAATTTAAGACTGAGTAATACTAGATACTCTATATTTTGTGGAATCTGTGTATACAACAGTAAAAGTTGCTTCTGTTGATCCAGTAGCTCCACCATCTTTTAATGAGTACACCTCAGTTTCTGTATCAGAGTATTCAACTCCAATATAATCAAAAGTAATCGCTGCTTTATTAGCTAAAAAAGGAACAATGTTATCAATACCTTTATTACTAAATTCTAATGTAGCCATGTTATTCTCCTATTAATTATAATGCTGACGCACTTGGTTCTAAAGATTCTACTAATGTTCTTTCAACTTCATAATAACCATCATCTAATTTTATTAATGGGTTAATAGGAAGATCCTCTTCCTCTACAATCATCTTATAAAGTTTTAGATGAAGAGCTTCATAATACTCATAAATATCTTCGTATCCGTCTGGAGCATACTTCCTACCAAACTTAAGAATAGCAAAGATAGTACTAGGGACATCTGTTACTGATCCAGGATTAGTTATGATATTTTTAAGTTTATTCAACTTTGCATAATCTCTTCTTAACTGACTATCTGGACCCTCTGGTAATGGTGTGGGGTTAGTTTTTATATCTTGTGGATTCATTATAGACCTCCGTCTGAATTGTTAAATTCTTTACCACTTAAAGGGTTAGTGGGCATCTTAGGTTTATTAGTCTGTGCAGCCATCTCAGTAGTTGGATTACAGGAGCAATGTCTGCAGATTCTGGAGGTGGTTGAGGACCTCCTCTTTGTGGTTGTTGAGGTGGTCTTCCAGGAACAGGTGGTTTCCCAGGACCTTGTGGTCCTTGAGGAGCAATTGGTTCTTGTCCTAGCATCATAAGTATCATTGCATACTGAGGATTAGAAAGAATATCAATGTGCTGTTGGATATGAGCTACTGTAGCTTCTACTACTGTAGGATCTTTCCTTGCTTCAGGACTAGCTAAAACAGCTTCATGCTCAGAGATGTGAGTCTTATGATTGTCTGTAACTATTGCTTGTGGTCTTTCTCCACCCATCATCATCTCGTTCTCAGATCTCATTTGATATAACTTTTTAATATCTGCCTCATCTGCATAATCTAAGTTTCCAGTTTGCATTACCATTTCATATTGTTGTGGATTAGTAATCCATCCACGTTCAACCATAGAATCTGCCAACTGTACTTTACCTGCTAATGTCTTAGTAAGTGGGTTGGCAACATCTACTTGCACTCTGTTCACTAGATCAAGATCTTCTCCCTTAAATTCCTTTAAGTAAGACTGATTGTATTTACCAGTTATAGTGGCAATCCTTGGAGTTTTAGCAAAATCCTTAAGTACACCTATAATAGCAGTTCCAACATCCTCCAGTAGTTGAACATAAGATTGTTGTAGACCGGAGTTAAATTCAATTGCTTGAGAAGCTAGTAGTGCAAGAGCATTACCTGATTTAATATTTGGAGGTACCATTCCCCTATTAACATCACTAATTCCAACTAGAATTTGCATTAGCTGTTCTAATTGTTTTATGAAATTAAAAACTTCAGGGGCAGTCATTGTTAGTTGAAGTGGTTCTGGTTTTCCCATTCCAGCATCATACTCGATAAGATTGAGACCACCTGTCATAGAATCAACT